>JGI24158J21664_10000605_pt1 | contig 34468 bp, 26 predicted proteins | sample Ectturendosymbi3_FD_21664 | JGI IMG/M metagenome (IMG submission 21664)
CTTGTTGAAAAAAAGCAACAACAACCTTCGCATTGAAATAAACTCTTAAAAACTAATTTGTGCTAAACTTATTTTACGAGTTTTCTCAGCTGCTTCAAACATTTTTTTCCGATTGTTTTTTTTACTAGTGTTTTACGAGTGTTTTTCTGTGTGAGTCATGTTAAAGCAAAGGTTCTGCGTTTTTAGTGTTGTAAAATATAGTTGATTCTGCATTGGATTTGTTATCGACTGATATTCGTTTACTTTAATTATTAAACGCTATGTTTAGTCTACAAATCATTTGACTACTAGTACGTTGATTACAGCTAATTCTGGCAATTGCAGTCTGTTTCTTCTAAATCTTAACCAAAGGGGTCCATAGCTTTCAAAAAAATGTTTTCGGGTTCCGTGAATCACAAAAGGTTAAGAACCCCTGCGTTTGCCGCAGAGAAGTAAAAAACATTGGAGATGATGATGTCTAGCACCTTACCAGGTTTGTGCATATGGCGCAATGTGCTGAAGGTTTTTAAAACGTGGAAGCTGCTAATTACGTAATTCGAATAGCTTTAACAATTTGTTCTTTATGCGATTGATGAGTTATCTACTCTCCTTAATTACACACCAACTAATGACAAGAAAACATCGTTGTGCGCGATTTGGGGTGTGGAAGCAGATACATCATGGCGGTTGCACGGGTTATAGTGTTAAAACAAACTTGCTTCTTTCACAGTTACCTCACTACAAACTAAAATGAAAAAATTGCTAGCATCCGCCTTTCCAGGCAATTCTGTGAAATTATTTACACTGACGTTGTGCTGTTTCAAAGAATGATAATAAAAGATTTCATAATCAGTAATCCGGCTCTCCCGGTGCATATCGACTGCATTCGAAATACATACCACAAGTTCACGCTATGCGATTGCCTTTCGTGGCATCTGCGAATTTTCTCAGGAGTTTGCAAAAAAACGAGGATTTTTTACAGGTACGAAAGCGCAATTTGACCCTAAGTCTTGATGCGCAAGTGCGAACATCAGTAGCGACTTGTGAGAGGAGGCGACAATGTGCCGAATAATTCCAAGAAATGCCGACATTTACTGCAGGAACGACTCGTTGCCTAGTCAAGCTTGTATTGAGACAAGCTTTGTGGTGATGCCTTTCCAACTATGAAAGTATTTTTCGGGGAAGTATCGATGAATGCGGCAGCTGAAGTCTACTCGAAATGGCAGCTTCGAATAATAGAGGAAGAGGAATGCGCTGCTTCGTAAGGAACTAAGCTCGAAGGAAGAAACAAAACCGTGGCAGACGAGCTTAACGTAGCTACGTTTCCAAACGAGCTCAAGCAGTAAGCAGTCTTTTCTTGATCAACCACAGTTTGCACTGGCATGTGATATAGTCCCGACCGATGTGCGCAGTCTTACTGAGTTCAAATGTACATGTCGCCCGGAACGTTGCCTGGCACCACCGTTGATCTGCACACCCTTTCATTAAAACAAGATTTTTACATGCCTGCAAAGCGGCGCATCTAATGCTGTACCTGGTACTCAAATTTGAGATGGCAGGCTTTGCTTCTTTCAGTTATCGTCGCACATGCTCGAACTCTAAAGGCGTCCTTGAATTTCTCAAATTCCAGCAACACTTCATGTTGCTCGTGACTTACGTGGTGCCAATAATATTGCACGTCGAACAGGGTTATTGGAGTAAACTTAGTTAAAATTTTCATCAGACTTCATAAATTAGCTGGATTAAGGTTGTTCCAAAGCTTTGCACAAAGTAGATTAAATGCAGATGTTTTTTTCAGGCCAGTAACTATGATAAATTGCAGGGCTGTGCATTTTGCAAGTAAATATTTTAAAAATGTTTCCTAAGATCTATTCAACAGCTTTTTTGACACAAAAAGCGGTAATTTACTCGAAAAAGCCAGATTGGATGTTTGGTGACTAAGCCATCGTCGATCTCTAGTTTCCCATTGAGTGCATAGTGCCATTCAAAGGTTTTGAACGGATTTGTTTACGTCAAACGTTGCTGTACTTTTTACATCCTGAAGTTTGACTAGAACCAAATGTGCGTTTCAAGCAAAGGATGCCTGACTGAGATCTGAAATTCTGAGGATGCAGACAACCGCGTTCGCACCGTTGTACCAGTTGGATGTATACTGAATTGGGCAAACCCACTCTCTTCATCAAGCGGATAATAGCATGCACGAGGTCAAAAACTTTAAGGCAACAAAGAGTTTAAATCTGACATTTCAAAAAACCGCACATAACACCCAGAGAAAATCTGGTGCGATGGGCAAGATTGATTGGCAATCGTCAATCTGGGGATTTCAATTTTTTCTCGAACTGAAATATATAGATCAACTGCTATCCAAATGTTTTACAATGAGGGCATTAATTAAAAATTTTAAGATCTTTATTCGTGGGTTTGTTGTGACATCTATTTTAGATAGACCAACTATTTCAAATACCGCCATGCGGAAAACGTAAAAATTGATCACAACACAGTAAAAAATTCGACTTCAGTAAACCATTTACATCTAGAAAGCTGTTTCTAGTTGAGGCGCTTAGAATTGACGAAAGAACCGCTGATAAAACGATATAGTAAAAGGTAATGCAAAGGACAACATGCTGCGTTTTAGTTTCACAGAAGGGGTCAAAATGCCATGCTAGGTTGCATAGTATAAGGGAATGGAGATGAAAAGCAGTATATCAAAGCCAAACAATTATACTTACTGAGATCACAAACGAGCAGGGATTCTACAACTTGTAAAGCTTTTTTTGCATGAAGGTTTTTTAATAATGTCTTTTCTATGCAAATGAGAAGACATTTTGACGCGGATAATAATCGAACACAATTTCTTAGGACCAATGCATGTTGCGGAAGGTGTCCCCAAGGGGCCATTCATCTCGGAAAGTGGTAAGACGTATTGCTTACTAGCTTGTATGGTGAATGAAATAAGCTTTCAGCAGAGTGCGGTCATTTGCAATACCGATAGTGAGTGCCTCGGTTTGAGTTGCAGTAAAAAGAAGAGCTCATTACTGTGTTGTAAGGTTACATTACCAGTAACCATCCGACTCGCTTATAAATGCGATGTAAATCATTTCTTACCTCTTTGATAAACTTCGGTAGCCAATAACTCATGACGTCGGTATCTGCTACCCTTATGTCGACAGGGACTTCACCAAATTTTTCCAGCTTTGTCTCGGGTTTACGATTTCTTGACAACGCCCAGTCCCTCCAGACCTGCAGCGCAAAGCAGTCTTTGCTTAAATAAGAAACAAATGTACAGAGAGATTTCTTTGGCCCCTCATTTGGATATTTTTTGAGTTTTCGTTGCGTACCGGATCCGTTTTGTGTATCAACTTTTTTCCAAGATGTGTTGACGGCCGGCCTCACTGAACCGTTTCCTTCCAGCGACTGTGGTCGAGAAAACCGTTGAGCAGCACTGCGGGCTCGAATCTTAACAGCCGCTTTGCGCAAGTCAATTCGCCATGGCAATTTTACCGTCTGCCAGCGTGTGTCCCCCAGCTATCCGCTTCCTCGTGATTGTATCTATCGTGACTGTGCAACGCTACATTCGAATAATAACCACCCAGTCGTAAAATGTGTAAATTTTGGTGGCATTGAGCGGATGAGGGAAAGTGTTAGTCGCCAAGTTTTTAACACGCTAATAATTGGCTATGACAAAAGGTATCAGGATTCGTGCACCAACCAACTTCGACATGTCACCGATGATTTTGCCAAGTTGGTTTTGGATGGTTATACGTTGAAAATAAAACCTCGCGTTGTTCATTCCACTGGTCGCTGCAGTTAAAAGTTAATAATTCACGTTGCAAGTCCATTCCCTTATCAATGTGGCAACAAATCTATTCATGGGCGACTGCTGTGCAAGTTGCGCGAAACAACTGGTTTACAGTTTACTGCTGACGGCACGTGACTCTTAGTGTATATCACGTTTTCCTGCACTTAAAATGCAAACAAACTGTATCAGGAACTGGCATGTTGCGGTTGCGCAGTTTCGCCAATCGCGGGGCATGTTTTTTTACCAGTGCGAAATTTCATGTTTTTGGACTGAGATTCTGCACAAAACCCACAACGAGACATTTCCGCGTTATCGCTCTAAAGAAGTTCGTGATAACAGATGTTAAACTAAAACTCTGCCAAATTCGCAAGATTGCACGTTTTGCCAGTTGCGCAACCCCGGTGCTGTTAGCAACATATGGGTTGTTGAATAATACGTGACAGTCTTAGGACGCAGTGACACTTGACAAACGGCAATCGTGTTTGCCTAAACGTGGGCGTTGCGAAGTTATGTCAGTTTCCTTAGTTAATAGCTTGTTTTAAAAATTTAACTTCGTTGTTTGTTTACGACTTACGAGGCTCCATAGAGACACTCTCAACGTAAGTCTAGTCATACTTGGAAAGGAAAAACGCCACACTCACTATGATGTGGCGATTTAGCCTTCGCAATATGTCAGCCTTGCGTATGGAGCATGCCCTCAAACGCCAACCAAGTGTTTTTTGTTGACGACTGCGCATTCACCTGGTGATTAACAAATGCTGTTTGCTATGACATTATTTTTCTTCCCGTCTGTTGCGCGGACTCGGAGTTAATTACTTGCACACAGTTATGTAAACGTTTTGTACGCTTATGCAAGGTTTAGCACAAAAACCAAGCCGGTTCTCGTAGATCTGTTCGCTTTCAACGGGAAAGTTAGTCCAAACCTCATTACTTAGCACTCATCGGACGCACCTTTATAGCCCAGTTGTTCTGCCGCATCGTCCTTTCGGGAATCAATCCACCTATACCGCTGCCTCCGTTGAAACTAGACTCGGATAAACTTGGAGAAGACCGTGGGTTGTTATTTTCGCCATTTGCAGTGGTGGAGCACTCGTTCCAGCTTACGGAAATGCTACTGTTTATGTCCGTTGCGTTAGTGTTTGGTACAGATTTTGTCAATCGCAATTTTTTGTTCGGTTTTCTAACAAAAGTCTCTGAGGAATTGCTTGGATCGACATTATTCCTCTGCATGAACGAACGATAATGCTCCAATATATCCGACTTCTTATCTTCTGTCTTAAGTTTTTCAATTGGCTGCTCTTGATTTTCTTCCCGCTCCGAGCTATCCTCTGACGAGGAGTCTGTGTGGTAGTCGTCGGAAGTGAGCGCCTTCTGAGGAGTTCGCCGCTTCCGCCCATTTCTTTTCGTGAGCTGTGTCAGGTTAAGTGGCCGCGATTCCGTTTTGACCGTTTGATCGTCTTCTGCGTCGTCAAGCGCCTGATCTGCGAGCGTCCTCATCTCATTTCTGTGGTCATTAACCGTCTGAACGTCAACAGACATTTGAAAAGAAGTGCGGAGCCCTTAATGAAAAGTTAAATAACCAAATTGCTCCTGATCAAGAATAAAAAACAACTGATGTAGTGCTGTTAATTGTTGCCATGCAGTGAGCGGGAGTTTTATTTCAATGATAAAGTACGCTCGCGGTTTGGTGTCAATTAGCTTCAAAGTTACGTGGTAGTATGACGCACAACAGCAGGAAACGTAAAATGAATTTGAGGTTAATTGTGCATCGTGTCGATCGCAGCCTAAATTATTGGGCTGCTTGAGTTGCAGTCATTTCATTCTTAAACCGACTGGCACCACGGCTATTTGTTTTTGCTGTTTATTCAACTCATTTCGTCTAAAACGGTCGCGCATTTGTGTCCGCGTGTCCACTGCACGCGCAGCCGAGTTCTGCTCTTGTTTCTTTCCTTCGCACGCGTTCGCTCCAATACGAGCTAGTTTGTTTTACGACTTTTTCGACAGTGCAAGAAGTCGCGTAACAAAGCCTCTCTACGAGACGTAAAGCGCGGTTTTCTCTTCCCAAACTTACTGCACTGTAATTACGCGAACTCTTTTTCCCAGAACGCGGCCAGTGTGTGTAAAGGCGGCATGGCGTTAGTGGTTAGAGGCTAACCTCATAGAACACCAACAGTCACTGAAAAGTCACAGCACATCTTGTTGGAAATGCGCTGGACGCTTCTGAAGCTACTTGTGACTTCTGGAAACTGCGCTTGGGTTCTCTCCAGGCCCATTGCGCATGACTCAAGATTATGCTTCACATCTCTCACAAAACACAAGCTTCAATTACAAGTGCTGACTTTTCCCAAATGACTGAACGCATTTTTGCTTTGTCGTAGTTATGTTTTAGTTAACAAAGCTGAAACCGTTTCATGCGCAGTACAGAAAAGCTCTGTTAAAGCGCACTAGAGATAACCTTGCCGAGTACACGCCCGCCTGAAACATGCTCTCTACTTCAACAAAAGCGCTACTGCTTTTCCGAAAACTGTTATCTAGGAACTCCTTTTAGTGCGCATTGATTTTTGCCTTTTTTCTCCGGCCAACCGTAGAGCAAACTGTAGATCAATTGATTCGCTCTCAGGAACTTTTCACTGCTTACAATCAAATCTCTGCCACTGAAAGCCAGCCTTTCTTTCCCGTGTCTAAACAATTCAGAAGTAGGTTAAACGAGAAAAACGTTGCGGATGAATGAAAGAAAAAAAGAGCCATTTCTTTAAACACAGTAGACTAGCCGTTAGGCGAAAAGTCGTTAATGATAACACTTAAACAGAGCTTAGTAGTGCTACAGGCGCGAGCCTTGCGGCTAATGCTAGACAAATGCACTGCTATGATGAATCAATGTGCTGTACCGCTGTTGCAGTCGTGACTATAGTTTTATTTTGTGTTAATGCGCGTCTATAAACGTGACTGCGCTTAGTATTTACGTTTTTGCTTCTACGCTGACTGCGTTCGTTTCCGGTCGCATTCACAGATGTTTGACTGTGCCTTTTGAAAAGGAACTGGCTTCGCTCGGCTCTGCCCGCAAAACGCTAGCTTCTCGGTCTACAGTGCCTGTGCCGCGCTGTAACAGGCTCTTGTTCCTTTCTTTGTGACGAGACGCGACGGTTTCATTGCGCGAATCGGGCAATATAGAGCGTTCTTCTCTTTTCTCTGTGAAGACGCTGTTTATACGCTCTGGTTAACAAATACAATGCAACGCAGCGCAAAACAGTTTCTTCTATTAATGTTTAAGCTTTGCGGTCGTCCCGTATGGGTGTACTTTAGACCTTCTATGCTGTTTGCCAATCTCTGCCGAAGTTATCGCGTTCGCCCACAAGAGGATATACAATGTGTGCATAACATCAGGTCAGCATCGCTTGCTTTTAGATTGGTCGTTCTGAGCTCGTGGTATGATCACATTCCCGTAAAGTTGCTCTACTGAAGTTTGCTTAACCAAGCTTTAAAACAAAGCCGCTGGCAGATTTATAATTATTGACTGTTTACTTTGTTGCTCTGGGTTGACCGTGTCTATTCAAATACTGCAGAAACTAGTATTTCACACAAAACGATAGAGCTTAAATGTTATCTTACCATTGTAGCGTATGCACTGTGTAGCTGACAGCAGCAAAGCAAATATGATGGTTGAACTTCACAGAAGCTTGTTTCAAAGTACTCGTTTATTTCAAAGCTTCATTTGATCTTTCTTAGGTAATTACATAGTATAAACGCACGGTATGTTTAATGTGTACCCACCGAAATGCACATGTTTTTATTTGCCAAAAACATTTTCTATCTTGCCAAGCGAAATGTAATTGCATGACATGTGCGACTCCGGCCAGCCACTTGATTGCCCACTTCAGCAGTTTGGCAAGTAGCGGTTAGGTTTCCTTTTTGTGTGGCACTGGGTTGTTGTTTACCGCTTTTAAACTGTAGCATTCTGCAAGGCACCAGGCGTAACACTACGTCTTTTCATTGGCCATTGCAGTCGTCTTCGTTCACGTTTGCACGAGGACATTCACGTGATTTGTTATTCATTGAGCTTCCCATTGCGATCGTTCAACTTTTTCGATTTGTGAAAATTTTTGAAAACCGCCTTCTATGAATGTGCCATTCTGAAAGAGCTGGATTTGTATCGCAGCCTATTTGATTTGATTCTTATTGGTTTTTAAATGTCGCTTTTGTTGGAACGGCCTGTATTGGCTTTTTAACAACTTCATCATTTCACTTCCTTTTTCTTAACTTTTTACAGCTCCATCTGACAAAGAACGCGCAAGTTTGGAAGGAAATCCTCACCGGCGTCTGTGGAAAACTGCTAGCTGGGCCATGTCAGAAAACGTAAGTAGAAGTTACTCGTCTCTAAATTGTCATGTGTTTTTCATGTGCTTGCGTCGTTCACATGTTTTCTTTAGCTCTTTACCGTCGTTGCCAACAGTAATTTAACCCCATTTCATCGTGAATCTTTTGCAACAGTGTTAAGCATCGTGATTAATTGCTACGTCATCCACAAGTATCGCATAATGTATTTGTATCCAACGGTGTCATTCTCAGTTTTTTAAGAGTAAATCGTTGAGAAGCCCAGTCAGCGCAGCAGACTTGTCCGTGCAGAATCTTTTCATTGTTTTTATAGACCTGAAGTGTACAGAAAACTAATTCCTCACTGCTATATGACTCACCACCATGGGCGTTCGCAGGGGGGACAAAATGGGCATTTTCCAATGCATAATAGCCAGGTTCACTGTTCTGGTGTCATGCAGTGAAGGCGTGTAATTCACTCATGTCCGCTCATTTGCCTGCAGAGGCAGGTTGCGAAATCTGCGAGTGGATTTCTACTGTTGGTCTATATTGTGGAACAATAACATGGCAACAAATCTTCAAAGGTTCACGTTAAGTTAACGGAGCAGGCGTTTTGCGGCATGTGACTGTTGAACGCAGACATCTTGGCAAGTAATGTAGCGAGACAGAGACTGCAGATAGCAGCAAGCCACGGTAGTTTGTGTAACAGAAATATTGCTACCAACGAAACGCAATTTTTGTGACTGTTGCCGTGAGACAAGGAGTTTTTTGCGTTGTAGAAAGGGTGAAGCGTTTTGGAACGTCCATTTGCACCGCATCCTCAGCAACCTGAACAGGATAAAAAATATCGAAAATGAACCCCCTAAAAATATCTGCGGACGCCCATGGCCTATACGTGTCAATACGAACACCCACCACCTTAACATTTGGAACACCAAACGCGCGTATTTTGTGCTGTCAAGTCGTAGAAAGTCTTTGCTGGCATGGTAAAGCTGTCGCTGACGAAAAAAAACAATCAAGAAAGACCTCTGCGCTGCTTAGTTTTGCTTGTTTTTTCAGCTTAAAAACTTCAAAATTCATCTCGAACTATTCCTATCTGGTGCAACTTCCCACAGTTTTAAATATATTACGAAACGTTACAAAATGTTGAAAACATTTTGCATGATTTTGTTGTTGCATTTTTGCCTGCTGTTTGTATTTTCGCAAAAGTTTCGAGTTTGTGTATATTGCACGACAACCGGATCGATTTCATAAACAATTCACAAAATCTCCGTAAAAACAAAAGAGAAGTACTTAATTTCTCACCTTGCCGCAAGTTCTTACTTTCACAAATTACATTCTTGCAAAACAAATTGACATTTAATCCCATGTTTTGTCTTGTCAAACTATTTTGAGCATTTCGTAATCAGAAAAGACCTGCGCTTTGGGTTGCAGTGGTTATAAATTTACATCCGATGAAACAGTAGTAAAATAGCCCGGAGTAGTGGGTGAAGGTATTGTGTTCCCGGCATCTCCACCTAGCCGTGTTGGCTGACTGTTTGTCGTGATAAGCTGGATAGTGTTAACGACCTTCACGCACTTGCTTGAAAATGCATTCAACATTGCAGTGCTTGTGTAATGGCGCAAATTGTCTCATACATCGATTAGAATTGCGATCTTTAAACAGGTGCTGTAGTTCCACAGTTGCATGAACAAATTCTTCGAAAGTTTCTTGTTAAAAAACGGGTTGTTTCAGACAGACTGTTTGAATGAGTCCTGTTTTAATCATTCCATTTTAAATAATACCTGAGGATGCTTTCTCAGCGAAATATATACTCTGTTTAACATCAGTGTGGGGGATTCATCGTCGATACGGGGCTCTTCGATAGATAATGTTTTGCACCAGTGGTTCGAAACCTTGTCGCTGAAGGGAGCCAAATCCAAACTTACGACTTTGTCAGAGAGCCGCACTAAAGAAATTCAGTTGACAAGTCAATTGACACGTTTTGTTTTGCTGCAGAACGAAGTCTGTTACACAAAATATTAAGAGGTTTTATTAAAGACTGCTGAGAGCCACACAAAGGGTGCTTGGGAGCCGCATGCGGCTCTCAGAACAGCGGTTGAGAAGCTCTGTTTAGACACTGTTCGTTTTTCGATTCGTCGCTAACGCGGCCTATGCAGAAATAGTTTGTCTCAGTTGTAAAAAACGTTGAAACGCATTTTTTTCAACCAACTAGCCGCGGGCTTTCAAGGCGGGCGGCAAGTGATGCGAATTCACTGAAATGCAATGATGGAAAAACCGGCAATTTTGTACCGTAGAGATAAAACCGATAAAATGAGAGAAAAGCCAATGACATAAAGGCGATTAAAACAAGACACCCATTGATTGTGTTTAATGTTAACAGATCAGACACCAGATAAACGATGAAAAGCGCTGAGTTGCAGTTTTATGATCAAGCAATATATCTGCTCAGGCACAAGCAATACTTTACAGTGTATGTTAGAAAAAAAAACTTGTTTGCCTCTTCATCGCACACAGCACTGGGTGCAGAATATGAAGGAAAAACAAGCGGTTCAACGTTATTCCCCAATAATATTTTGAAGTGAATCCCTAATGTCCGAATTATACAGAAATTTCCATAAATAACATAAATAAAACGCGGGATGATAGACGGGAGGCCGGCGATAGGTTCTGTGTTTATTCGAATGGAAAGGGTCTCAGCCAATGGCGATTCTAGAATGAAAAAACTGGGGGGGGCACTGCGGGGCCAAGGAAAAAAGTAGGGGGCTAATATAAATGTCTCTTCTGCATGGTGATTTTCCGTTGTAATGAAAATTTATTTGCTATGATTAAATCTATCAAACCCAAAATAGGCTTGTGAATTTCGTCAGAACCGTCACCAGAATGTCTTCAAATTGTTTAAAGTTTTGCTGGCTGAAAGTTACCTGCTGTATATGTCAATCAAACGAACTTGAACGTGAAATTAAGCAAAAAACTGGGGGGCCAAGCAGGGGGCCAGCCAACGATCTGGGGGGCATCACCCACCCAGGCCCCCCTTAAAACCGCCACTGGTCTCAGCTTGCCTGACCACGGCACATCGAACCTTTTCTTTGTGTGTTGGTACTTCATTTCATCTGAAAGGAATTCAGGCCAGTCAATTTTTTTCTTTTTTGAGATTTAAAGGTGCTGGAATCATAGTTGAAACTGTAGATGACATTGATTTTGTGAAGAATAGTGTCTAGTAGAACGATCTCATCAAGAAACAAAAGCAAATTTCTTCACTCAGTCGCTGCTGATGCTGTTTTGATGGCCGTAATCAAAACCAGCGTTGTCTCTGCTGGCTATGTCTCCCGCAGTGCAGAGTTCCTGTGCTTCTAAGACTGAAACGGCATGGTAGCAGCATTGTGCAAGAAAGGCCAACCTGCTAAGTTGGTTGTGTGATTGTTTCTTATTTACGAAAAATTGCTAGTTTAGCTGCTTATCAGTTAGGATTTTAATTTGGATTGCAACCTGGATTTCGCACTTGTACGCACTCATTAGGCTCTGATTTCGTGTTCATTTCTATGTGAAAAAGAAGCTGGTTCCCGATGAGTTCGTATACGCCAGAAACTGGTGCACTCCGAATCCAACTCCGGTACTTACCGATATGTGTAAAAACTGTTGCACTGAGCACTCTAACGCATCAGGATTCTACACGAATTAACCAAGCATATTTTCAAAGTCATTTTGGCTGAAACAGCATCAACGCAGCCTTGAAGGAAAAACAAAACTCCCGAATCTGCTGCTTGAACGAACTGTAATTTTTCTGCTGTTTGGCTCTTCAGGTGTTAGCTTTGCTAATCAGGCGGAGGAGATCTTTCTATGGTGGTACTGCTTGGGAGCCATGATCATGTATCTGTAATTCTTCCTACAATTAAACAGGTTATGCTTTGCAGAATTAACCAAAATGATTTCCCGATTAGAGGAATATTCTACCCAACAAGACAGTCTCAAAACTGTAGCGAAAAATGCTGGTTTATCACTACTGCAACATAACTGTTCGTCGGTTACCAGCAGAGTATTTTCCAAATGCGCAATGGACTGTGGAACAGTAATTTCAGTATTACGTAGGTTTGTACCCTCTCTTATCAGGCACCGGTGCGAATACGCGTGAAACCTATATAGCACACCTACAGTATAACCCTAGTTCATTCAAATAAACATGTGTATCGGTATTGCAACAAATCAAAGTGATTTTTGCTGATACTGCTGTTACTTTGCAGCAAAAACTTGGAAGGTATGTCGGAAGAATTGTGTGTCTCGACAGCAAGACGAATGCGCCAAACTGAATTTCAACGTAAAAATCTCAATTATTGTTTTCAATGTTTGTTGCCCGACAACTATTTAAGGTGTGGAAGAAAAGAGTACTTACAAAAAATGAGAAAGAGTTTATCGTGGTTTTTAATTCATGACAGAAGAAAATCTTTCACATTTTGACGTGCATATGTGGGTATCAGAATCTACGTTAGTGCGGAAACTTTTCACTTGGGATCTTTCAGCTTTTGAATAGGTACGACTGCGAAAATTTAGGACCGTCCAAACGTCTTTGTAGGAGGCGTGACTCTGTTTTATGAGCTTGGCCCATTAAGATTTCTTCTACCGTGACTGTGCCCACTATGACCCGAGTGATCAGGGAACCAGTACAAGTTGCATCCCGTGAAAAAACAATACGGACACTTGTAGGTGAGAGTAAAGTAAAAGCAATACTTTGTTTGTATTTTAGTAGTCGCGTTTAAACGTCTGCTGCATTAAATCAAAATTGTTCGCCGTTGGTGTTGGACTCATCAACGGCTGTCGCCACTCCCCATAGCCTGTGTGAACTGGATGCACAGTCACAGCTTGGTCAACGAATGTGTGACTGTTGGAAGCAGCAGGATCAACCACTTGCTTTTTGCGGATCGTTTGGTGCTACTAACTTTCGCTGTACGGAGCCCCAGCATGCACCTGATCGGTTGCATCCATCTGCTGTCAAGCTGGAACGAAGTACTGCATACCGTTAAAGACGGGGTAACTGTGTTTCTCTCCAAACCTAATTCAGTGTTCCCTGCAAGTGGCGAAGCACTGCAACAGGTTGAGAAGTTCAAGTACCTTTGGGTGGCATTCACCGGTGACGGAAGACAGAGCAGAGATTGACACTCGTCATGGCAAAGCAAGCGCAGACTTGCGTGAACTTCAACATTCCGCGATCACAAAACGAGACCTTTCAAACACGTCAAAGATCGTATTTTTCAAACTGGTATTTTTTCCGATCCTCACCTGTGGCGATGAACCTCAGGTAATGATCAAAAGAGTGCTGCTACAAGTCTAAACAGCGCAGAGATGGAATTTTTATGAAGTAGTGACAGTGTAAAGGTACACAAGACGATGCGTAGCTGTGATATTCGAAAATCCGTGGATGTCGAGGCACTTTTGCAAAAAGAGAGATTCTAATTACTATGGTTCTACCATTTTGCCAAAATGCCCGAAGACAAGGTGACAAGGCAAGTTTTGCTGTTTGCACTTACGGGCAAACGCCCCAGAGGCCGGTCAAGGACCACACGATATTACGTCTCTGACGTGACTTGCATGGTCACCCTTTGGTGTGGAGCTAGCAAACTACCACAGGCAGCTGAGAACCGCGAAGTGTTTTGAGATCTGGCAATGCCAGGCTGGAACTGCTCTACGAGACCCCTTATCGAGAGGAAATGTGGGTTAGAAAATGAATGAAGGCAGAACGTTTAAGGCAGCTATGTCTAACCCAAATGGCTTACTGAGCCAAAAATTATGTCACTATCTTAACCAGGGCCGCACATTGAATGGCATATTACTAAGGGCCGCACAATGGCTTAATTTGATCTTAGAGCAAACCAAATTTAGCAAGCTAATGTACTGAAGGCGTTCGAATCCTAACTGCAATGGTAACATACGTGATAAAGTGACATTGAAGACCACCTGCATCAAAAATGTCGAACTCAAAATTGTCAAAATAAAGACAGGCTGTCAGTACAAAGGATACTTTAACTACTGCGAAAACCTAAACCGGGCCGCACAAAACCTTCCACTGGGCAATATGCGGCCTACGGGCCGCGGGTTGGACACAGCTGGTTTAAGGGTTATAGTGAAATTCGTGTGGTCTCAATTATTGTCTGAGTACAATCAGATTGCACGGGGAAACAGATCCCCAAGTCACGACTTTAATTGCGTCTTGGCGACGTTTTTTTACCATCATTGCCATCGCTAGAAATGCTAATGTCGTTACGTGGTGTTTAACATGATACTACAGATTCCAAGGTCGATAATGAAGTTGAAATTTAGTGTCCCCTTGTTTTCGACTTTACCTTTAATTTTTGTTTTATGTTTTGTTCTTTCTTGCTATTTTCTGCATGCCAGTCTGAAGTAAGCGATACAAAAGCTAACCGAACATTGACAAATGGGCGTATTTTTCATCAATATGTAGTTTTTGCTGTAATTGGTTGGAATCGAAGAGAATGAAAAATTGAATAAATAAGCATATTTTCATTAAAATGTTAACGTGTGTAGTATTTTCTGCACGGAGTTGTGCGGTATTTAATTTAATGAATGACCTGTTATAAATAGGTTTACAAAGTTCAGGTCATGTTACAAGTTTTGAGTCTTTCGACCACTTAAATTCCTGTGCGGTAAATTTGAATTCAGCATTTGTTGAAATATAATCTAGAATCAGTATTATGGTAAACGCACGTAACAAATCACTTGCAGGTGTTTTTATCGGTTTGTCTACTCAGATTTGTGTGTGTATATATATATATACGTGAAACAAGGCAAGCACGCATCATTTGTTCATACAGTTGATATTCGACTAACATGTTTTACAATTTTTGTTACGGAATGGGTTGGTTTTATGTTATTTTGAACGTGAAGCCCATAGTGACAAACTCTTACCATTCATTGCTGCCTCGGTGCATTCTGTAATATTTCGTAGAAAAATAATTGCTGCTTGGCACCTTACTAACGGCTGTATTGCTTGGTCCAGTTGTCAGGTAACCAAAATGCTTACAAGGAAACTAAGTTTCTTGAAAACCAGGCTTATAACAATACGATCATTTGCATACGCTTTATCAGACTTCCATTGGCGCTTGGGTAATATCGTAGCTATAATTTTGCAAGGTCGCGGCAAACTCGTCAACTCTGTTTTATGGAACGTTTTTTTGAATTTAAAGCGAATCAGAAATGAAGGTCATTAGCTCGCTGTTGCCCTAATCAGCCTGCATTTATCGATTGCAGTATGCGCACTCTTCTGTAAAGGAGCCTGTTCAGTGTGGGTGTTAGATTTTGCTCTGACCGATCCAGCATGTGAAGTTCCAGCTGGACACCCTGGTCTGTGTGATCTCATAAATACTACAAAGAGTGACCTAAACTATGGCAAGTTTGAAAATCATCACAGCAGTTTTGAGAAAATTCTCAAAACTCTGATTGCATCTTGACGGAGGTAAATTAAGTCAGGCGTGGCGTTGTCCGCGGATTCGCTCCTGCTGGAAAGAAAGTTGCTGCTTCGTAATTGACACCTGGACCTAACCGCAAAACCGGTGACATATTTGTATCTTTATGTCTGAATGTCAAGATGCCAAGTTGGACTCGCTCGCTTAAGTGCTTGTGCGAGCCGGTCGTTGATGAAAGCCGTCAATGTTTTCTGTGTTTCTTTTTTACAGAAAAGTTTCTGCGATATGGAGCGAGCGATCTATGGTTCTCTGTGTGGCAATCTGAAATCGGTTGGTACAGCGCTGTTTTGTTATCCGGGCAGTGTCAATACCTCAGTAAACTGGTTCGGATATAATTCAAAATTTGCTCTCATAGAGCCATCGTTGTTGCAATCTGAATTCGTGATTCAGCTCTCGATATTTTTTGCATTTGCTAGTTACTTCGCGCGCTACAATTCACCTAATTGTAGAAGACGATGTCTGACGCAGAAATGGTGAAGTTCGCAAGAGAATGTTCATTTTTTGTATTTCGACTTTTATAACTCTTTGTGAGTAATCGCTGAGGAAACGGTGGAGAAAACTAAGAATTAATTTTTATCGATGACTGTAAAAGCTTGAGAAAGTATATTTCTTCAGTTTTTCTGCAGCCACCAGCGTTTTGTGAACAACGTGCAATTTCGTTTGTTTGTTGGTGGTATTAGCGCATTGTACTGAGGTTACACTGGCAAGCGCGTAGGGCGGTGGTTAAAGGAATAGAAAATGTATGTGTAATGCATCACGTGGCTCGTTTTCCTTCTCAGATGCTGGCAGTTTGCAGTTCTTGGGAAGATTGCCTCTGGGCTTATTACAAAACAATGGTCGACATTGCCACCGAACAACACTTGCAACAAATTCCAAACCAGCTTCTGCCATGGCAACACGTCACCGGCTCCCCGCTTCCGATGCGCGGTGATTACTGGACACAAAGTGTTGATCAACCAGAGCAGATATTTGAAAGAATGGACTCGTCTTATGATCAGGTAGCGCCACATCACACACACACACACAAACACACGAATAGATAATTACGGTATTGTGCGACTTGAGACAAAAATGCACTGCGGGCTGAATTGCTCGACTAGTAAGTCTGAATCAATCTCTTTTAACGTAGCTGACTTAGCGTTCTTGGACTGCTGTTGAGCACAACTAAAACTACTTGCATGCACTTTTTCAAGTTTTGTGCTGTCGGAGAGCATTGACGCAAGCGCGGTAGATTTATATGTAAGATTTGTGGTATTCCGACCGACTGGATTATTTTCTGGGTGGTAAATAAATCTTATTTTTTTGTAATTTTCAACTAAGATTGCTAAATACTTAATTTCAAATACAAGGAACTTGTTGAGGTATTATCCGGAAATATGTAAGATGCAGAAGAAAATCATACTTACAAAGAATTAAACCGAACCTTTATCGTTGTTTTGATTTCGTGACCCAAGAATGTCTTATATATTGACATATATGTGGGTAGACTTCATCCACTGAGACTGTGCCCAATATTACCCCAGTGATCAGGGAACCAATATAAGTAGTATCTCGTGAAAAAGCAAGACGAACAGTTATAGGTGAGAGTATAGTAAAAGCAATAGTTAGCTTGTATTTTCATAGTCACAAAATCGTTCGCTGCTGGTGTTGGACTCAGACAAGGGCTGTAGCCACTCCTGTTCGTAGTCTCTATGAAGCTTTGTTTTTTTCACGCACGTGCTTGGTGTTGCTAAATATTGACGTTGGGAAAAGATCATATTTAGTCCATGGGTTTGTATCTATAAAAATGAATTTTTTCACAGCATAGAGTCAAGACACTATTATGTTTACCGAGTATATATTTCGTCTATTCAGCAGGTATCTTCAGGTCTTATTCAAATAGAATCAACTTTTATTTTGACTGTATTTTTTACTAAGGTTAGAGCAATGACAGACTGACATATTTTAAAAATTATTTTTAACCTGGTATTGCCTTGTGCTCGCAATGACTGGTAGCAAACCATGTTGATTGAGCGGCATAATAATTAACGTAGTGGTGCCCTGCAACATGTCGGCGCTGCTGTACAATGCGTTGTACTTCAAATAAAGTGCGCCGTTTGCTGCTGTATAAGATCAACCATAACGTGCAGACAGTGAGAGACGAAGGCAACCGGCCATTTCACGTCGTTCAAAAGTGCTTGATATTGGGAAACACTGGTGCTCTCGCTGAGGAACTGGCCGCCTGCGTGGATGGAATAAACCCGCATCTGTTTAGGTTCATCACCCATTTGATCTTATTTCTCAAATCCCTTGGGCTGCCTATGAAAGTGAGTTTAAAGTTTTGCGTTTTATCGTTTAAATGCTTGTGGCATCTTTTCAATGTTGTACTGGTTTCGAATTTTGTGTTGTGGTTGATATGTAACGGCATGGACATTTTGTAGTTGCACTGTGAAGTGTTGTTTCACCATGACAGACTGACTGCCCAGGGCAAAAACCCTTGAGACAGTTGTCTATTAATGAAGCAAGTAAAGGGTCGTTGAGAAGTTTGCAACTGTATTTTAATAAGACTACTTTCTCTTAAAATTAGTGTTTTGCCATAAACCTTGATGACTACAAAGGAAATGAAGACAAGAATCAATTACTGAATGGTCTTTCTATGCTGCCTCCACTTTTAGTGAAAATGCACCTACTCTATCAGGAGACGTTTGAATTGACAGAACTAAATTTATACCATTTGCTTTTTTACCACACGTGTCTACACAACTTGGCCTGAATTGTACAAGCGGAAGTGTTGTTCGTTTAATGTTTGCTTTTGATCTTCGAAGCAATTGAAAAAATAATTTTGAGTTATTTCGAATAGCGGCGGACATTTAGTAGTTTTAACAAAGCTTGCACCGACAAATTGACTCTTTGGTTACACGAAATATCTGCTTCAGGATGAACATGCTGACAAGGTGGTAGCGGCATATGTCGATTTGCTGGTGCGAAACGAGACCACCAGCCGTCTTGCAGCCACGTACGCCGCGTTTTTACCCAAGCCACTTCAGGTTTCTTCCTATGCCTCTTTTTTGGAAACCGTCGATGATCCCGCACAGAGAAGAGAATTTTTACAACTCGCTGAAGAAGCAGGTTCGTCGGATTTCGCAACGAACTTTTGCCGGTTGCCCTGGTCGCGGTCGCCATGGTTACGGTCGGCGTCGGGCCGAATATAAAAAACTAGCCAAAGTGGAACGTGCGAGTCTGCTAACTTGGAGATATGTAAGACATAAGCTGTTTCTCAAACTAAGCAACGGCAACGTTGGAATCGCTGTCAGTATTGATATGAAGTGCGCGAATTGCAGTTGTAAAATCTCACGTGCAAAGCCAAGGCGCTGGGGTATGTTGCAGACAATCGTTATGTGTTGACCTTAGTGCCCAACGCTCCTTCTTAGGCTTCTTCCTACAAATGTCTTGTTAGTTTGATCCTTCTGAACAAACTGGCCAACCTCAAGCTAACATCTGAACGTGCAATATAGTATAATTCAAAGGCATTCTCACCAACCTTTGGTCGCCTGGCTTGGATGGTGTAGCTGCAAACGGCGGTTTTGCAGTGTTTCATTTTTTTCCTGCGCTGGCCACTCACTCTTGGTTTAACTTTCAGCAGCACGCAGCTGAATGTAGGTGCATCAGCAATTTTAAAGCTCCTGCCGATACATCGTTCTGCTTATGCTACGTGTACGTCTACAACTAGGGTTCGATGACGCGAGTATCTGCGTTTATGTAATAAACAAAAGCTCAGCTAAGCGACCGACGCAAAGATATTTGAATGCAGGATTTGCAGGCTGGCAATTGCGAGCACCGCGCACAAGTTAAATGCCGTCTTCGTTTCGTTCATTGCGACTGCACTGTTTCTACCACAGCCTGTCACATGGCTGTGCTCGGCACGAATGAGATAAATTGAACATTACCCACATTGTGTACCGTTGCTTCAAACCCAGCCATTCTGGATACGTCGAGCATCTTCCATTTTTTTCATCTTTGTTTCTCAAACAAGTAACTAGTCTGTACAAAGGCGACGCACTCGGGTCAATCAGCAAATTTTAAAAATAGGAGACCGATTTTAGGCAACCCTACGCATCCTCAGTCCTGAAATCTTGTTCAAGTAGAAGGACCCCATTGAACACCATCCACAGAATAGAACAGAAAATTACCCACAGAATTCTGATACCTCACAAAATAGAAGGATTCTATTTGAATAATATTTCAGGACTGAGAATGCGCAGAGCCACCTGAAATCGATTTCCTAATAAAAAAAATTCGCTGATTGATTCGACCCCGTCGCAATTGTGGAGAATAGTTTCTTGAAAGCAGCTACGTGCAAGTCCACATCATCGCAAAGTTATAAAAGCGGAGCCCAGTCGGATGATTCCTGGAGAGCTTGCAGTAAACCTAGAGGTTTTGATTGTTTGTCTACAGGTCTGGACATACCTTCCATAACGAAAACGGTGGTGGAACGCATCCGGGCCCAAGGTGACCCCATTCTTGCAAATCTTTCTTTGATCGGTGCGGAGCTAGACGATGAAAACCCTGTCGTAGAAGTCCCCGTTGCCCCCGACGACCAGAGGAAGATCGACGCCATCGATTGGCTTATTTTTGACCCTTCGCAGCGATGCGAAGCGCTGAAGCAAAGCAATGCCGTTGCGAGAACATTTCTGGGTAAGTTGACGTTTGGCTTGCGTGTGTTGCGAAGGCAAAACGGAAATGTTTTCTCGTCTGTTTTGAGTTTATAACGATATTCAGAACGAAGCGCTTTTCGCTACTGCCTTTGGTGCGCAGTGCGTGATGTTGCAAATGAAAGCGGTCAAACTGTCTCAGCGTATCCGTCTCAGCGTGTGCGAAACTCCTGACTTGCATGAAGTGGTTTAAGGTAAATGATACACGTTCAGGGTTGTTTTGCTCTTAAAGCACTGGCAAATCTGTTGACGTCAAATATGTGAATGCGGGGAAACATTCTGGTTAACTGATGTGGAAAAGCAAGAACCTCGTTTTGTTTTGGCCACTTTAGGTTTGCTGCAGAAATTATTGCGTTTGTGCAACAATTTTCTGTTGCATTTCCTGTCAGATGTAATGCAACGGAAATTCCGTTGGTGGTGTGGTTACGGTGGAGTGAAAATCTACCCTTGTTATGTAAAGTAAGCCTTCCTACGCTTTTGCAGCCTTCCGTGAGAGTGCATGAATAGAATTCTGATAAACCGACTTTAGGCGTTTTGCAGAACACTGCTGCAGTCATGGTCGCAGGCCCTGGAAACTTTGCGTTGACAATGGCTAGCATGTACTGCGTTCTTGTGGAAAAAAAAAACAAAAAAAAAACTGCAATGTGCATGGTCTTGTTCTGTCGGTGAAAAGAAAAAACAAATATCATATCTAGTCGTTTGCAAAGCGCTTATCGCAATGCATTATGGGTGTGCTGTGCAGCGACGTGACACTTCAAAGAAACCGAATTCCGCAAGTTTGCTGGAGCAAGTGTAGCAGATCCTAGGCAAGTTTTTGAAATTGTAAAAACCGATGTAGTTCATTCTTTTCCCGCATCGATTTTGCGTTTGCCTTAATCTCGACCAAGCAAGTGACGTTTTCACCAAAGGCTTCGCACTTCTATTAGACTTCTGCTTGTATTTCCCGTTTTACGCGACGTAACTTATGCTTGACTTCCCATTAGGTTGCCAACCTTTTTCCAACGCTAAAACAGTTCCATCCCTTGCACTGGAGATAATAATAAGTAGGGCCATTTTTGTGACCAAAAAATGGATTTTATGACTCTATTTTTCAGAAAATATGACTTTATATGACCAAACAAAAATGACTGAGCTAGAACGTATGCAACTACTGTACAAAGAAGCATTACCAACGAAAATAGGCACAAAGAGATGGTAGCCCCATGGTTTGTTGAAGCCCCACTAAAATAAACCGCTCAAAATATGAGCAAAATATAGTATGGTTTGAAATTCGAAGCAAATTGAAAGCATGCATGGACATTGGTTTGTTTCTTTGGAGAAGCAAGAACATGTATTTTTAGGCAGTGCATTACATTTCATATAAATAACTTGGTTCACCTACTTCTTTACCAACATATGCAGGGTGCAGCTTAGACCTATCGATGTAGTAGTTTCACTGATATTTTAAAATTATTTCAATGGTTTCCTTATCGAATTAGGTTGAAAATATGACCCATGACCTAACATGGAAAATGTGACTTTATAACTTTTGATGTAGACTTCGTAGGAGTGCGCTTTTTGTTTTAAAATTCGTTTCATAGCTTCCTGAACCACAGAAAAAAATGTGACTTTTATGTCTTTAAATGGCCCTAGTGCATGTAATTCAACATGCAACCGCACAGGTTTGTTAAACTGCAATAACGTATTCCTGCTGTTGATGGTATTTTGGTTTCTTCTGATAACACGTCCTGATAACGACATAACCACATTCTTGATTGTCCTGAGCTAGCAAGCAATTGTTCAGCTGAGTAAGCGCTCCACGCAGTAATCGCCAACATTTCGCATCCGTTATGAGTCATAGTCAAACTATCGCTTTAATCTCAAACCAAAGAAATGCTTGATCGACTGAGAAATTCGTAATCTGCTGCCAGAGAGACGAATAGGTAGAGTTATTACAGTGTATCTTACGATTTCACCGGGTTGGTTCACTGCGACTGTTGCGGTTGATGTTCAGCTCGTATTCTGCTGCATGTTTTTCCGTCGTAGTGCAGCCGTGGTTGATTGCTGAAAGAGTTAACAGCTTTTGGCAGCTGAAGCCATGTTGGCGTAATGTTTAAAGAAGCTTGATTCCGCAATACTCAATAAGATGTGCTTCTTTGAATGAATTGTATAATTCGCGATCTTTGTTTGGTGAACACTTACGAAGTTTTTTCGAACACACACTGGAGTTATTTTCAGCGCGAAAAACACAATCTTGATTTTTCTTTGCAACGCCCTGAATCGATTGCTTTGGTGTCGATGGCGTGGCTGTTTACGGCCGCGCCGCGCCATCTTTTTCTCGGGCAAGTAACGGCTGCTCGGTGAGCTATAACCAGATGGCGAACCTGATAACTGCGTTGTAGCACCAGGCAACCGATCCTTGGCTAGTTACGCATACTTTCCTAGATTTCAACCTCTGCTCTCTGTTCTTTCTCTTTCAGCGAGCAGAAAGTTCGCCGCGGCAAAAGAATTATTCATGAAAATTCCCGATGACTCGATCGACATTATATACCGAGAGTGGGGGCTAAAGGTAAAAAGAGTGCGAAATGAATCGATAAAATGTTTTTCGCCGCTGCTGCGCGTTTCGTTTGATTCGTTTTAATGAGTCTTTCGCCATGGGACCGCGTCGCCAGCACACTCCCTACATGCGGAAACCCATTACTATTAAGCACTACGCTAAACATGTTTCCCTTTTTTTTGTTAAAGGTACTGTCTGTTTTATGTTCTTAGTCGGACAGCTCCGTTCGATTGCCTGCTGAGCAAGATAATACCATCAAAGAACATCTGTGCTTGCAGGTGGGTTTGCGTACTTCACTGATTGGCATAGACATAAGTCCCGTTATAAAAACCCGAAGAGGTTCCGGCAACAGTTGCGAAATGCACCGGATTTCATGTAATATGCGGGAAAGCTTAGTCCGCTTTTTGTTGTTTCGCACCGCTCCGGGCAACTGTCATCCACTTCTGCTGTTTAATTAAAACCGAAGTCTTTCAAAATTTGTGTTTCCAATAAACTATCGTCTGGGACCGGCTGAAACTTGTTTGTGCTGCATTGCTTCCTGACGATGAATCATCTTGGCATTAACTAACAAACCGTGTTGATTGATAACATCTGCTTGTGGTGCTTTGGCGTGGATAGGCGGTGACAAATAGAAAATAAATAGAAATGCCCGATAAATGTTGCAAAAAAAGCTTCTGAGACACCATCTTGCTGCAAAGCATGAGCAACCTTGGTGTTTGAGCGTTTTTCTGTGATGCTGGAATTGAGCACTGGAGCAGTTGAACGTTCATGGTCAGCTGAACTATACATTTACGCTTAGCTTAATGAGCACTTTGGAGTGCAGTTTTTCAATATTCTAGTCAGTTTTAATCAAAAAATTCGGATTGTGTGCTTGGTAGCGTTTTGTTGTTTTTCACTTTCATGCCAGCATTCGCACTGACCTCTCGGAAGATTACGTGGTACATGACGTAGGGATGCTCCATGAAATGCTGTTTATTGCGCTTTTACCAACTATGATGTCGACTGCAGTTCAATTACTGAAAACATCCTGGTAACAAATTGAAAATTTAATTGCAGCTTAGCGGATAAAATTATGTGGTGTGTTGTGACATGGTTTGTAGCTTTCTTGCACCTGTTACTTAAGTGTTATTGGTCCAACAGCAGCTAATGATACCAATTGATGAAGTGTAATTTATGAGCAAATGTTATTGGAAGCGCACCGGGCTGTTAGCAGCGAAATTGCGTTGCCTTGCCAATTTTTACCCAGTAGCAAAACGATGTATCCACAGAATTTCAGCGTTTTCTGTTGGAAGGAAAACGCTTTTTCATTTCAATCAGCTTGAGAGCCTCCTGCTCCTGTACTTCCCGTCGCTAATAGGGAACATATCACATTTTATCAGGCCTGTTGTGCTCAGCATTCCAATTTCTATCAGAAATCATGGTTTGAAAGATTTTTATTTTCAAAATACCCTCCTCGCTCAAAACTGCTGTGATTTGGTGATATTGTCTGTAATCGCCGAACTAGAGCCAGACATCCTTGTCGATTTTGCCCTCCACGCAGTGCTTATGTTCAGGTCTCTTGAGCGCGAAATGCCTGTTTTTTCGCTACACAGCCCCAAAATAAACGTTTGACCATCTTTGCCAATAGAATTTCGGTATTTATTGTTTGCTTAACAATGTCTGCTCTGCTATAGGTGGCATCTAATTCAAACAATTGGAGACGCAGCAAAAATTTTGTTTAAAGCGTTTTACATTTTTCTGTGATATATGGACAAAAAAGTTTTAAGCTGACTTTTTAGTTGTCTATCACAAATCCAGCGCAAGCCCACACTCCTGTTTCGAACATAACAGCATCGGCGGTTGTATAGCCTGAAATCCAATTGTTTTATGGCGTATAATACATTTTATGTAAGAGTGTAACTTTACGGTTAGGTTTAAAGAAATTTAGAGCATTGGGGAGAAGATTAAGATCGTGCAGCCAACTTCACAAAATTGTTAAATCAGAATTCACATTTTAGGCTGATCTACGAATAAACTGATGGTAGGCCTCGAGTCAGTTCTCTGTTGTATCAGAACAATTGCCACTCACGGATAAGTGCAAAGGAAAATACCGTTATATACAGCAATTTTTTAAAACCAGTGAGACAACAGGTTTTTGTAAAATCGTTAAGGTGTTTTCTACTAGTGAAACGTGACTTGCCTTCGTCGGATCTGAGAAACAAAATAACAGCAATCTTAACAGCTGTTGGCCGTTTGGTGAAAACTAAAAGCGTCCTAAGCATGATGGCGAAGTCTGTCCGATGTAGGGTTTATTTTAACTACCGTAAAAACCCTATCATATCATCTGACACACCTTGGGGGACCATCTCTGTGGGAGCCGTTATTATGCCGCAAAAATAGAATAGTAGGAAACTCACAATCTATTAAAAAGAAATCCGATAGCCAAGAATCAGACATTATGGTGTTAACACAGACGGTTATATATTTGTACTGAGTATGCATTTTCAGTTCTACGAAGTGCTTGTACAGTACGTGCGTGGCTAAAACTCTACGAGAAAGGACAATAGCTTTAATCGGGCAAAGGTCAGGGTAACTGAGTTGCCCGGTCATCAGCAGGCCACATTTCCCATCTTCCGGAAAGTCCCAAGGAAAATCGTGGCCAGTACCAGAGGTGGTCGGAGTCCCTTCTTCAGACCCCGACTCCGTTGATGTTCCAAATTTTTTGAATCCGGGTCCGAATATTTTTAACATTTGTGAATCCGACTCCTGTTCAGACTCCGGCTGCCATCGATGCAGCCGAAAATCAGAATGTTTTCACTTAAGGAAATGACATTTGTATAAAGACCATGCGGACTCCTATTACTGCCGAAAATTACAAGTGACTCCTGATCCAGGTCCGAAAGAAAAACGCAGAATCCTGCCGGAGACACTCCGGATCCGTGGCCACCTCTGGCCAGTACGTTGTGTCGAGATTCAGCTGCAGGGGCTGCCAGAGTGAAGAAATATTCCCCACCTGCATATCGGTTCCACATACCTGGACTGATTGCCTTGCATGACTGAAGAGCTCAGGCTGTTCTTTCAAAGTGACTATTTGATCCATAGCTGGAGCCCTGTCAGTCGTCCCACTTGGGTCAAAGTAGATCTGGAAGTAATAATAGGTAAAGAACATTTCAGTTTCCCCAAAACTGCACAACTCTGGAACTGAAGTCCCATCACCGGTTGTAGTTCAACGTCATACCAAGACCTGAGATGAAGAAACAAATAACACGTCTTCCCAGCAACAAGAGCATGTTCAGGAGCGCAAAACACAGTCCAGATGGAATCAATGAAGCTTTCTGAGGCGGAGCTTAACGTCGATGCTCTGCAAAGAGTCTTAATCAATGATATTGTGGTTAGACAGCCTTCGAGGGGTTTTGCTGGGTTTTAGTTATTCGTATCACGCTTTTCAATCGTAATCCCAACCTGAAACACGTAAAATACTGGCAGTGCCTATGAATACGGACGCAGACCGAATTGGAAATGCACGCCAATAAGAAACAAACAAACGAGAACTAGAGCAGGCAGAAGTCGAAAAAACGGCGAAAAGCAAATCAAAACGACCTGTAGCGCTGCCAGTGGGGTTCAGAAAAAAAGCAGTCACCAAACCGTGAAAAACACGGGGTAATTACAATCAAAACTAATGAAGCAAATAAAAACCAAGAGTTAGGAAAACAAAATTGGATTAGAAAGAAGACCAAAACTCACCTAGATTTCTGCCAACTGTTTTGATAGCGCTTCTATAAAAAGCTTGTTCTAATTTTTCGTTTGTCCCACATAATGCTTTACAAATTAAACAGGTAGCCACGCAAATGCCATCGTTTGCACAAGACAGACGTGGGTCAACGTTGTGCTTACTGTGTGTGTGTGCAGAGGTACCTTTCTATGTTCACCACGCTGTGATGTTCATGCTTACCATGGTTACCTTACCACGTAAGGCGCAGAAGAGCAATCTTCAGCGGTCATCTGCTGGTCATGTGCAATTTTCTTGTAATTTGTCAAGAGGTTCCTGAACGCCGGTGTATTTTGTATATTATCATGGCCTTTGGCTGAAGTGTTTACTTCAAAAAATAGAGGACACCAGAGGCCTAGACCAACAAATCGCTCTTTTTCTGCAAATTGTGTATCACTCCATCCTCTTCCTCTGTTGACAGTGTCTTTCATCACATCATCCTATTGGGGAACTGAGATTTTAAAGCTGAGCTAAGATATCGTAAACCCTATTATAGTCGTTTGAATGTCACACTCACACGTATTTCTGTTTATTTTGAAATGTCGTCGCCAGGCTGGTGAAATAGGTGTTGCACGAAGACACCGGTTATGCTAAACGTGGCAACTGTCTCTGGTACATCATTAGTTGGTTTAGTCTAAAATTGTGGAAATGAGTGTTCAGTATCTTTGTTTTCATACGATATCTTTTTACTTCCGTTCAGGCCCGTAACCAGGGGGGCGCATGAGGGGCGAAGCCTCCCCTGCAAAATCCCCCCCTGGAAAAATGTGTTGGACATACTGTAGTTTAAAACTATTGGACATAGTTTAAAAAAATTTGGGCCCCTCGAAAAACTCTTCGCCCCGCCTGGTGTCCCAAGCTGGTTACGGGCCTGCATCCGTTTGATTTTAGCTTTTTTAACTATTAAGAACAAGACAGGGAAAAATTTTAGCCTTGCTGTTTCAAAATATACCAAACAAAATCTCCAAAATGGAGACAGTTTTTGAAAAACTGCAGAAAATTATTTTTGATTTGAACTTAGCTCAAAAGGTTTTGGTGCCTTACTACTGCGACCTCAACACGCAAGTTGAAAATGTAACAACTTCACTGATTTTCATCATCACTAGAAACTATGGTTGCGCGAAAAAGTGGTTACAAGTTTCATTCTGCTACAAAGTGTACACTTTGCCAAAGCAACATGTTTTCAACATCTTGAAATATTTTAAGAGCAGTGAGTTCGCAGAAGGTAACAGCAATAAGTTTGCACTGGCAGAAAGATCCTGTTCGCATCATGCGAGGCATTTTCCAACCTGTTTGCAGCCTGCTCTTACTCAAGTCGTGGTCCACTCCTTGCACCAGGCTTCAGTACGGCTTTGCAACATCGCACGATAAGTTCCAGCATTAAAAAGACTATGCATGGCTTTTAGTTGAATTATATGTGTGAGCAATCCACAAATGTTGTGCCCCACTTGATCGACTGTTAGTAAAAATGCGTTTATGACGTTACAACAACACTCCACGCCTGTTGTAAACAATGCACTTTTGCACTTCATTCCCGAGCTGCATATTTGAGTGCAAACGTCACTCTGTTGAGTTAGGCGTAATGCTCACGAATGCTAAAAATTGCCGACCTGGAAACCAAGCAGAAAATTCCACTATTAAAAGTTTTTGACAGTGCACAGCGGTTTGAAATAAAACGAAACCAGAGCACAACACAGTACTTTTTGCGTTATGTTTCAACCCGCTGATATCGCACCGGCGAACATCCTCGAAGTGTGTTCAAGGCAGTGCGCCCATTTTCTTTCCTTCAGTAATTAGTCTGTTGCTGGCCTTTCTTTTCCCCCAAAAATAAAGCATGACTGTGTTGTTGTTTCACGCAAATAACTAACGTGTATCATTTCATTACTGGCTGAAAATAAGCGGAGGCATGTCCGAGGTACGTAGCCTTTTTTCTCGATGCTTTTTTCTTTTCAGTGCTGGTGCTAAATTTCTTCCTCGTGACCACAGTTTTTAGGTGATGGTTGTCCATTATCTCCATTTATTGAGTAGCTTAAAAGTTTTCGTGAACACTTAGCAAATCTATGGTTGAAAGAGTCGGAAATGCTCACTTCATTTGCAAACAAGGAACATTAGAAATGACAAACAATTTTCCGCGGAGGTTAAGCAAACTTTTCATCTAAGTAATAGGCAGTACATTGTCAAAATCAGTGAGAAACATATCACAGTCAGAGATTGTTTCAATGCAGTAAGTTTACATGAGATACATTGCGCAATCTTCTCGTTTGTTTGATGTCCTTTTTCACTTGCAAGACAAGCCATCTCACGGCGGTAACCGTCGATTCAGGGTTGCCAGATTGCCATTTTTAATGCCAAATTTCAGAAATTTGGCCTTCTTTAAAGTGGTTTGGCATGAGAAAATGCTGCTTGGCATGTTTTTGGCCTTTTTTAGTGGCGTTGACAGTAAAAAAATGTTGTTTGGCATTTTTAAAAAACTTGTCTGTTTTCAGTTTATATTTTGACACTATTTTCAGCCTGTTTGGCATTTATTGATGTTATTTGGCATATTTTGAGTAGCAATATGGCGTATTTGGTCCATCTGAACATGTGAAGGTGAATACCTTTTCTGTGGATTCTCTGTAACTGCGTTTTGTAATCGAAAATTTTGGAATTGTGACATATATCAGACGCTTGTGTGTCAGAATGAATGTAATTAAAAACTATGGCATGGTGCATACTTGTATTTTCATTATCTGTATTTTATTGGTTCAAACACTTAACAGAAAATGCCTAATAAAATACGTAAGGAGATGGTGCTTTTGGACATTAACAATTCTTTGTTTGTTTATTTGCAATAAATCTAGGATTGGTTCCATAGCAACATCGTAGTTTTGCCATCACCACTCATTCAGGTAATTCAAAACTGGCAGCCATTGGCCTGTTTCAGCTTGTTTGGCATTTTTGATGTGCAATTTCGGATTTTTCGTCAACCTGGACCTGGCAACCCTGTCTCCAAATGATTTGTCCCACACATGCTAGAAAACACTGAGCGTGCAGGGAAACGCTTTGCAAGGTGCGGACTTAATGCGGTGACCTCGCTGCTATTAAAAGATGCCACGCTGTCAAAAAGATGACACGGACATTTTCCAAGTAAAGGAATGGAGTGTGGTGAAAAAAAGACAAATATTTTACATATTTTATCAGCATCATGTTGTCTTTGCATTTGCAAAATAGTGGATTTACTAACTTCATGTGTGTATCAAAACAAATATCATTTGCGGTTGTTAGAAACATTGCCTCAAACTGTGGTAGTTTATTACTTGCTTTTGCTGAAAAACCGGAAAAAACTGCAAGTACGTTTCACTACTGTGCTTTCTTTAATATTTCTAGAGAAAGTTTGTACCAAACGGAGGTAAAAACATCGAAAATGCACGGGACTATTAAATCTCTTTTTTCGCATTTTGTGGCTTCGCCTAAATTTTTTTAGTGTGTTAATCAAGCAGTCGATAATTTCTGCGTAGATCAAGTCTTCACGAAATTTTAAAATGTCGCAAAGAGACCTGGTTAAAGAAGGAAAGATAGTTGTGAATATATTCTGCCATTATGCAACAGAGTATCAGTCCTCGCGGAGATGTTTCACTTCCGGTTTTTCAGTTGTTATGAAAGCCTTTGTGATGCAGTTGCGGTGAAGCAAGTTGGCAAAGTTTTGTCAACCAATTATGCACGCTGTTTTTTTTCTTGGAAATGCTTAATGCAGTACCTTTGGCGGCAATGTTGTTCACAAAATCAAAAGTAAAGAAATTGCAACTTCATAAAAGATTTGTAAAATTTATGGGAATCTCCACCAAATTAATTTGAATTACTGTTCATAACTACATTATTGTGTGCAACTGTTCTAGTATCAGTTGCACGCGTGGTAATGTTGGGACTTCACCTAAGCAACATTTTAATCAATAAAATGTCAGTCAGTACAATCGTTTCCTAGTAACAGTTCTATTGCAGAGGACTGTTCTGGAACAAGGAGCTGATTTTACTGACCTATGTTTTAAAAAATATAAAAAGTGATTCAGGTGCAAATGGTAAAACATATGCGCATTTAGTTATGCTGCTATTCTAACACCATCTTACGCGTGCCTGTCGACCCAAGTTTCACCATATTTTAGCAGTGAAAGGTCTGAAATCGTGGCCATACAGTTTTTCCACTTCTACTAAAATGAAATTAAGGTATATGATGTTTTATTTCATTTGTTTAATTTAATTTGAACTAAACTTTTGCTCAAAAATCATCCAGCCGTTTGTGTGGGGTGGAATACAGGTGTTGCATGCAAATATTTTTGAGTGGTCTCCAAAAAACAAACTTGAGATCGAGTCAGTGTGTAGGTAGTGGTTGGATTAGTTATTTATTTTTTTTCAAAAACTTGGCTGGTCAGCTTTAAATATTTTAATCGGTTCATTTCTTTGGCCAGAATTAAAATAATGTCATTTCAACCCCACATCTCGGACAAGGGATAGATTTCTGTCGTCCATGTTACTTTATTTGCCGATCTCTTTCGAACAGCAATAGTGGTTGACTTCGAGTACGCTATCTTAATTTAACTTGTTGCAAAATGCCTGGGGTTGTTTCTAAACAGTTCTAATTTTAGTCATGAAGGATAATATGTCATTCTGGATCTTACGCTTATGTCTCGGAGCAATAACTTCGCTTTTCGGCGTGAGCAATAAAAGGTTGCCACTCAAGCTGCATCGCTACAAATATTGTAAGCTTGCCAACCGACTGTTTCGTACACAATGACTTGGGCGCGTAACAAATAGTTGTATCGTGAACGCAAAATTGCCATTGTTTTTCACGCTGTGTTTGAAACCACGTTGTGAAAAGGCTTTCTTCGCAAAAATGCAATGTACTAGGAAACGAGTGAACGAGATCTGAATGTTGTTCGGTGATCTGTTTACAGTTCACAAAATAGATGACCAATTGACCAGTTAGTAGCAATCAGCAACTGAACGATTTTGTCTGATGTTATCGGACTAGTTCCGCGTTAAGGCGACGACTTCCAATTGCAGTTCACTATTTAAATTTGCATAGCACCTGGCATCTGAATGTCTACTGTAACTACTAACATTCGAACGGATGCACCTAGCGTGTTGATTGTTTGTCTTAGAGGCTTCATCCACACCAGACAAGCTTTTTGACGTATGAGCTGCTGTTACAGCACATTAGGACTATCGGCTGACAACTACAATGCCATGAAAAGATGCGATATCTCGTCTCAGAGAAGTGGAAAAGCGTTTCAAATGAAATAGTGCTGCAACAAACTCGTGCTTAAGCCAGACGAATGGCAATGTGACCTTGCAGCGAATCGCACTGAAGTTGGTTTGGCGCATGGGGGTAAGGCATCTTAAAATTGACGTTTCTCAGATGCCACTGACAGTCTCTAAGCACCAAACGCGGATCTGACGAAAGGCAAGCGGGGCAAACAAAATTGCTGAGAGGCATGCGGTTTGCCTCCCTCGAGGCGAAAGCGATGTCGTTGTTTCTCAAACGAAAACCACTGCCATTTCTATCCGTCAAGCTCATCTCTGCCGTTGGTCGTTTCTACTGTTATTGCTTTTCAAATGTTTTTGTGGGGTTGTTCCACTGGGCAGTGTATGAAATTGTAAATTTCGAGTAGTGCAAACGAATAGAAGTATGAGACACGTGGCGGGTGACGATTCCCGTGAGCGTTTTATGAATTTTTGGATGTCTGCAACGAACCGGTCCTTTGTAAAATAAACAAACCTTGCAACACCTAGTTATTGTTATGTTTTTTTCTGCTCCGTGATGTATCCTGTTCGCAAAAGATCCATCACGATCTTGCCTGAGATTGATTTAACCTAAACAGCTCACTCATGGTTGAATGCAATCTGGTGCCGTGTGATTAAAAATCATTGGATGATGAAGAACTCGTTCATCCTAGCAAAACAATGCGATTAGATTCGGCTGTGTCACCTTTGTGGTGCCTTATTGTCATCCAAAAGGCGGTAATTTTCACGAACCACCTTATTGTTGTACTCGTTTTTATGCAAGCCTCACTTTGAATATCCGCTTGCTACGCAGGTTTTCCTTGCGCGATGTAATAATTCAATAATATTTACAAAATAATTTTTACTGCGTGAAAAGATCTCTTGCATTCCTGGCACTGAGTTTGCCCGATTGTTTGGCTTTGATGAATAAGACAACCTTGCAAAGAAATACGGGAAAGAAGAGTTTGATTAGCAGCTATCTCAAAGTAACACCAATATATTTGCAAAATTTTATCTTAGTTGCAATATTAAAAAGCAAATTTTTGTTCCTGCAAAAACAGTGTTCACGAGTATTGTTCTTGCAAAATTGCAATTTTAGATTCATGCTATTTGGAAGGTAAAGCGACACTGCATGGTATCATTATTGTGAGATCGCAGGACTGTTAAACGAGAAATGAGATCAGGTTCGGTGATTTCAGCCACTGAAGACTTGATAAGACCCACTTTAGGTCGAAGTCATCCGAAGAAAATACTTGGGGTTGAGGATCGCGACAGACACCTGGGATTCTTCGAAATGTTTGTCAATTAACATAGTAGTTCTTACCCTTTCAACAGTTACCATTGAAACCTCAAAACCTCAGTAAAAATTGTAAATCCCATTACTTTGCTTATGCCCTTGCGGTATTTTGTCACTTAATTGTGGACAAGCGCAGTCAGAATCCTCGCAGTTATGAAAGCGCAGCATGGTAAGCAGATTTTTCGAGTACCCTACTTGTCCCCATACCCAAGTTTTATCATCATAGCATAAGTATGAAAGCATAAAGCAGGCAGATTCCTCAGAAGCTTGCCGCCAGGCTAAAGTTTGTTTTGTTGTACCCTTACTCTGAGTGCATTTTAGGCGAACTTTAAGCTCAATTAGAGACTGCATTGCTTTTAGTAGATAATGCAGCACTGGCATTTGTGGCCAACTGCCTTGAACAAATAACTCCATGGAAGTTCAGTGCAGCTGTGAGCGCTCGCTTGTTTCTTCATTTGTCCACTTCGTCTCACTTTTCTGAATACTAGACTTGTACCAGAGATGTTCGCAGAGATGAGTGCAGGAGACTCCAGGCGAAGTATGTATTTAAGCCCCATCAGGAGCCGGAGTCAAAAGGAGCAAACAAAAATTTTGAAAAGTGCTTCAACTGAAATCTCTATAGTAGTTTTTCTTTGGAACAAAATATTGATTCATGCGATATTTTTAACACGGCATGGCGTCCTATGTTATATTGCGACACTAGGGGGAACAACGAGCGTTATCACAACTGCTGATGATGCTCTTGAGATACCCGTGGCCTCCACTGCACTGTACGTTTCAGCTGACAGTGACAATCGACCTTACTAGCTTTGCTCGTGTGAATGCTACAGTTTACCCTTCAACGGGATGTGTATGGGTAAGACCAGCTATGTCCAGCCCGCGGGCCGCATGCGGCCCAGACGAAGGTTTTGTGCGGCTCAGTTTAGGTTTTTGCTGTAGTAAAAGCATCCTACATACTGACAACTTGTCTTTATTTTGATAATCTTGAATTTGACATTTTTGTTGCAGGTTGTCCTCAGTGCCACTTCATCACGTTTGTTTCCATTGTAGTTATTGTTCGAACGCTTTCAGGACATTAGCTTTAGCTAAATTTAGTTTTCGAAGATCAAACTAAGCCATTCCATGTGCGGCCCTCATTAATATGTTATTCAATGTGCGGCCCTGGTTAAGATAGTGACAAAATTGTTGGCCCAGTAAGCCATTTGGGTTGGACATAGCTGGGTTAGAGTTGAGTTGAGTTGATTTTATTTGGCGATAATAAATATTCAGCTAGAAAGAACACAAATTAGTGCAAGGACGCCAGGGCATTGAAGGAACCGGAAGGTTGTCGAGTCGATGCCCCTCAGCAGTTAAATTAGTTTTGTTACTGTCCAGTTTC
>JGI24158J21664_10000606_pt1 | contig 34453 bp, 19 predicted proteins | sample Ectturendosymbi3_FD_21664 | JGI IMG/M metagenome (IMG submission 21664)
GAGGAAAAGATCTCACACAACACTTTTTAATTTTCATTGATCATTTTACTTCAGAAAGTACTAATAGTAATATATGAACACAATCAGCAGTTTTAAATGAAAATAATTTTATACACAGGCAAAATAAAAAATGACTTTAATGTGACTTTTGTTTCCGCTTTACTTTCACCAAACCAGTGATATTAGGAGTTAAATTCGCAACTGAAAGCAACAGGCAATCCTTCAAGCAGGAATCGGACCGTCGCGACCTCGGTTTGTTTTTGATTATTTTCATGAAAGAAAATGACTGCTCGCATCCGTACGTAGTTCCGAAGAGACAAGCATAATAACTCTGGGCAAATTTTCTCATTTTTGGAAAATGTTCACATGATAATGATCGCCAAACACCAATCATTGCCGACACACTTGGCAATGAGGAAAGTTCATCAAACTTCATTTTCAATAGTGAATTTTCTTTTAGTTCAATAAGAGACATTTGCATATTACCAGGCATCTTAGAATGTTATGTTAAGTGAAAGTGGATTTATAAATGCAAGCACGCGGTCTTCTTCAGAAAAATCACTGAAACGACTATCAAAGACCTCTTGTAGTAATTTGATTTTTTCAATGTATTTTGCAAAGTTGACAATATTTTCAACACATTCACCTTGTACTTTCAAATTCCTTTTTTAAATTGAGAAATAAACAGTTTCATCTTCATCTTGAATGCATCAATGCACTCAGTGGCGTACGCAGAAAATTTTCATGGGTGGTTTCATTCAAAGGCATATGGTGGTAATTTGTATTTGGTGTACGCTGTTTGTGATGTCACAGTTTGACGTCATATTCATGTTTCCAAACCAACGTTTTGGCGAAGTTTGTTGACATAATGTGCATATTCTTCTACACGGAGTTTCCTTATTTTGTGTGTCATTGCACTGATTGTAAACTATCAGCGCTCCAAGTTAGGATATCGGAGGAAAATAAACTCAACGCTACGACACAGCAGTTATAATAACTGCAAAAATATCGGACTGCATGTTAAAGCAGGGGAGTAAAACACACTCACCACTGGGTCAGAACAATTTACAACTGCAAAATGAGGCTGCGCTAATGTCTTGTTGGATACGAGCAGTCGAGTATAGAAAGTGTGCGGCTGGACTGGCTGGCTCACACTGCCGGTTTGCAAGATCGAATCGTGCTAAACTACGCAAGAATTGCAAATACGCATTACGCAAGAACACTTTCAATTTTTTATGTATAAAAGTCCAGCAAACTCTCAATTTTCCTTTTTCCCTGCTGAGACATTATCAAATGCCTGAATGCTTCCATGCTAACAACTGCTGTTTTTGAGCTCGTGCAACAGTTCCATCATGCTACAGAAACTGCTGGTAATGTAGCCAATGGGGTCAGTGCTTGCGGTGATCAGCCACAGCAGACAAAATAAAGATAATGGTTTCGGATAAAGTGAACTATCGCGGAGCACAATCTTAAACATGCGCAGTGGACGAAAGGTCTGCAAAAAGTGGTGAGATGGTTTCTGGATGCAGACAATAACCCAGATTCCTACCAAAACCTATATTATTACTTTTTGGCCTATTTCCAATGTTCCTTGCAATTTGCATGCAAATGCATTCCGTGGTGTTTGCATTAAGTCAACAAATTAACAAGCAAAAAGTATGCGAAAACAATCTCCTTTGCGCAGGTAATAAAATTTTTGTTAAATTTCAAGCTCAAGGTTTTTTTTTAACCATAACCCCCCTTGCATACGCCCTTGAATGCACTGATATCATTTACTAAGATAGGTAACAGTTTGTCTTTGCCGTGCAGTTTCAAATTGAGGTAATTTACATGGTTGATGGGATGGCATCAGCCAAAAATGCTAAATCTAGCAACCACTTCTCATTATACAAAAGGACCCTTTCTTTGGGCAGCTCATCTTTCTCTTCTGGAAAATCATGCACAATGTCTTTCAGTTTTCAAAATCGTTTTAGAACTTTTCCTCTAGAAAGTCAAGTTGTCTTCGCTAGAAAGGACGTGCAAGAAAAATAAAATCACTAAAATTATCGTGTAGGAGTGGCTTACTTTCTGGTCATCAAAAGGATGTAATGCGCCTCTTCTAGGCATCCAATGCGCCACAGGTTGGCCATCCTTTCATTCACGCTAATTCTCTATCCAATTCGTTACGAGTCACATCCCTCCGGCAGCTTGAATTAGTGCTTTAACGCACAGACGTGGCATGTAATTGTCTCCCAAATAAACCGTTTTACGATGTAACATGCGCTTGCGTTAAATTATTAATATGCAGAAATGCAAGCATTTCCGTGCATTTCTTCAGTTGTGAGCTATTCCCATTATCTTGTGACTTGGTTTATTATGCATTGTACTGTAATGTCTATTAATTGTGGTTGGAGTAATGCAAAGATATCGGTATCTGACCAAAACAATCTTATCGGTTGAGCTCCAGCTGATGCTGTTGCAACCTCGCCGGTGGTGTTGCGTTGATTGTGTGATTCACCACCAATGGGATGTGCGTGAAGAACAAGAATATATATGCGTGGCGCGAGCAAGCAATAGTAAGAGAGATTGCGACGCATGGTCTCTGCCGCGGTGCGGAGCTTTGCGCACATGCCGCTCGGGATTTCTGATCGCAACAATACGTATAGTGCTTAACAAGTGTCATGCCAGACAACCTCGTACAGTTTATTTTGGTAGTGATGGATTCAAGTTCTGATGAATACGATGAGGAAAATGGTACTCCTAAACCACGTTTAAACATGAGTCATGGTTTCATTCATCACATTCGGGAAAACCAAATAGCCAGGTAGCGTTTTCAAATTGTATTAAGCCAGTGCTCATTATAGACATAAATTAAAGAGACGGACGGAAACGCGCAGAGCTCCAAAGCATGGTTAAGACGCCAATATTTAAATGACGCTGTACACTAATAATAAAGAATTTATGGAACAAAGCTTGGCATACTTTGTACTGTATTTCACTGATATGTGAAAAATCAACTAGTATTCTACTGAAATATACATTTTATGTGTTAACCCTTGCTCTGTGCTTCCATATTCAATTGCATNTGATTTTGCACTGCATTTTGTTAAGGTATTTTTTGTACGTTTTCATAAACCAACAAAGCTGATGATTAACTTCCTTTTCAGAGACAAGTATGATAAACTGGTGAAACAAGAAAGTGAGAATAAACACCAGCAACGACGCTCTGCTGGCAAGAAACGTCCAGAAAATAAGGTAATAAAAAATTTAAGCTCATCGATCTTGCACTGTCAGAATATTTTGACCGATGAGAAGCGTTGCGCATAGAAAATTCTTCAGATTTTCTGGTATTGCATACTAATGATGTCGTACGTTAAATTTTGCCATTAGCAGAAATCATCTCATTTTTGTGAGATTCACTGTCCAATTTGTGCAATAAGCATTTGTCGTGCACGATATGCAGAAGTTTCAATGTTGAGGTTGTTCAGGCTTTGAAATAAAATGAAAAAGCGTAATTAGTTTGCCATTGCGATATTTCCATCAGTTTGTTACCTGTTTGTAAGGTTTGTTATTACTGCATTTAAAAAAAACTTGTCCTGTGCTCATTACACTTCCGTAAAACGCAAGGTAAGTTTAAAGTTGCAGGTTTCCAAGCGCACCACCTCTAAATTCAACTTTGCAACTCATTTGCAAACGTTATATGCTCGTTTGTATGCTGCGCTGTTTCAGACTCTCTAAAATTTACGCGCAGCTGTATATCCCTCCTGGATCCGAAAAAAGAAGCTCAAATCCCATCAGAAAAAATTCGAGCATTTTATTTAAACTGGAATACACTTCGAGTAGTGGTGTCGTCCATTCACTTACGGTATGTTACTTTTAAAGGCAGCTACGTTGCATAAGTTTAACCTGACGGATTTTTAGTGTAACGTGAAAAAAATTTATTAAACACATAATTTGCGTTAAATGCAACATGAAAAATCGTGCCCGGTAAAATTTTGTGGTGGTTGAGGCGCGGCCGGTCGTTACGCTCCATAAGACCTATGCGGATTTTACCTAGTTTGTAAAAATAAAATCCCTCCTGTGCATGGGAATCGTGGAAATAACTGGTCACAGTGAAACCGCCAGATATTTCGTATTTTCACTTAATTTCGATCTGAGGCTCATGCTCCAGAAATCATTGCAGTCATGTTTTTGAATTTTATCAAGACATCTCTGATTGCGTGTAGTAAACACAAGTGTCAAAATAACATTACTGTAGAAAAGCGAAACTCGTTTTGTTTCATTCAACGCTTACTTTTTGACGTGTTGTGAGTGTTCTGCTGCTGAAACCAACCAAAGCAGGATATACCCAACAAGCGATTCAATTTTTGCAGTTGTCTGTATTGGCTATCGGTGGTAGTCCAACGATAAATTCATTCGCTTATGTGTCTTCTTTTTACGACACGATTTTCGACAGCAGCTCACCGAAATCTTAAGAGGATTTTTGCGGTTCTTGTGTTTACGTTTTTTCTAAACGACTGGAATGTCGGTTAAAAATATTTTGAATAACGAACCCTGACGTTACGAAACTGAGGTTTGCAAACCGAAAGGTCTTGCGAAACTTAGTGTTACCAGCATCTTTTCTGTTGAATGACAAAAACCACTTTTCATTCATCACTATTGATATGTGTGGCGTTTAAGCTTCATATGCACTCTAGATTGTTGAAGTCAAAACTATGACTGACAGGTACTTGGATAAAAGTTGGTGTCACCAGAACACTGATGCATTTAAATCGTTCTTTACGTGAAATTACGCTGTTACAACGCTATTATTGCATGAAATTTTTTGCTTGAAAATAAGTCAGATGAGTACTTAATGAAAGACGTAAACTGTTTTTCCATAATGTAAAAATGTGCTGAGTCGTAACAAACGCGAATGTTATGGAGTCACGTAATGTTGAACCGAGGCAATAGTAGTTTGTCAAGTTTTTATTGGAACTCCCAAGCTGATTCATATTTTATTCGTGGACACTGTTCAAGCTCGTAACACACATTTTTTTATCAGTCCTGGTCAGAACGTACCAAAAATGTGAGACTCCTATTTCCTGCATAGCGCGTGGTCTTGGCTTAAGTAATGGAAAAAGTCTGTTGAGCAGCCGCTACGAACAATCAACAGCATGTCTACAGTGGATTTCGCAGCCATTTCTTGTTGAATAAGTTGCTCGCTCCACTCCGCCTTGTCCAAAAATCCCAAGGTGGTCGTCTTATTGTAAGGTCTCGTTGCCTTACTAGACCTCAGGGAAACAGGTTGTTGAAAAAAATAAGAAAAATAACATATGAAAACCGTGGTAAAACTCGCTGTAAAATCAATTTAGTTGCACTTGCAGAAGATGGTAAAATGAAAAGCCTTCGATATTAGCGGTGTGGAGAGTCAAATGTATTCTTTCACTGCTTTGCTTAAGCCTTTGTTAAAAAACAAAAGTATGTAGAATGCCTCAGTTTACGGCTTTGGAAAAGAAAACCAGTTAACTAGTTTTGTCGTTATCTGGTTTGACGAACTCACAAAGAAATCGCCTATGTAGCGCACATGTCGGTTAATGACAGGTCAGTCAACATTGCAGGTTCGAGAAGAGGATGATGCTGGTACGTTGGCAAGACGCCTTTCACGCGACGCTGGCATACCGAACTACTTGATGGATACTCTGAAATGGAAAATAGAACAAGAACAGTCAAAGCGAAAATCCAAACGCTGAATACGAAAGTGTGTTAACGACAACGGTTTATGAAAGCTGAAGGTCGCATGAACGATTGGTTCGAAATACGCTGGGAGTTCTTGGTGGTTGACCGGAGAAACGAGATTGAAAAGACACAAGAGCTGTTGTGCTTCCGATGGCCGTTTGTTTCATGCGTTGTCACGGGGCATTGCATGTGTCGCGTCGTAAACAATCAAAATACCTGAGAAATCAACCCGCTGTTGCGATCGGAAATCCCGAGCGGCATGTGCGCAAAGCTTCGCACCGTGGCAGCAAGCAACAATAGAGATCACTCTGTTATTGCTTGTTCGCGCCACTTACATATATTTTTGTTCTTCGCGCACATCCCGTTCGTAGTGAATCACACAATCAACGCAACACCACCGGAGAGGTTGCAACACCGGTCATATGGCGTTCTCCAGGCAGCATAAACTGTTCTTTCCAGAACCACAAACTTAGTCGACTGTTGATAAGATGAAGCTTTTTCGTTATAAGTCGTGGGTGTCAGACGTTGTGGTGTACATTACAGTCGTGTGCTCTTTAAGTACTATGTAGTGGTAACTAATTTAAAAAACATGTCATTAAGGTTTAATAGTTTATCTGGCGTTTGAAGATAATTTTTTGAAGATATCATTTTAAACTTAATGGTTCCGTATCGCTATTGCTTTCTATGGGTCCTCACCATCGCCGTGGATATGCAAGCTTAACTTGGTGGAATATCTTGAATGAAACAGTGGTTTCCTCTTCGTGTTGTGTTTGAAGGTTTTTCACAGTTTTTGGCGAATCTACGCACGTCAGATCAAATTAGGTTATAAGCGAACAGTAACACGAAATTTTTTTGCCTTTGGAAAAATAGCATATTGTATTCTCAGAATCCTTGGCTTCAAGTTCTGATGATCAAGTGTAGAATCGTGACGAGTATACCGGTGTTGGTATTCTGTGACATTTTAAGTTCGCATGTTACCTGAAAAAAGAAGAAATTCAAGAACGATGTAATAAGACATGAAAGTTTTGAGGAAGTTCGTAGCATGGAAGTATCGCGGCGCTCATTTCTGCACCGTTCCAAGTTCTTGATTACCGGCTGGACATATTCCAACCTGTTCGCTAGTGGTTGAAGCCAGAAGAAATGAGTCTTTGTGTTTTACCGTTTTGAATTAATCTATCATTTTATAATGCAGATTAAGGCAATAGAACAGAAGGGTTTTAAGCATCCAATCTTATTACGAAAAGTTTTGCTCGTTTCGCTGACATTCGGTTGTATTCTAAAATATGCCAATAAAAAAATACATCTATCGTGGAGCCGGTAATGTTTGCGATATCACTTGCTTGCAGTTTCCAGGACTGAAGGTGCGTAATTGGCGTGAAATCGATTTCCTAGCAAAACACTTTATGACACGATTTAGCTGCGTTCGCCCTTGCAGTGAATTGTCAGTTGTCGAATTTGAAATTGGGAGCTGAAGCAGAAGTGAAAGATTGGATCGCCGGAGTGCAGGTATTGCTTAGTTAGCGTGCTGCGGCAGTTTATCACTGCGTCACGTTACAGCAGCACTTAAGTGTCTCTAAATACGTAAGTGGGAAATATATCGACACTGGTAGTCCCTGCAACTCAACTTAGTCCCAACGTACTTACCGCGCCTTTCTGGATGTGGTCTATGCTTCGTGTTTTCATTGTAAAGTATATCATCTTCAAAATTTTTCTGATTGCCTGGCCTTGTCTGTAGGCAAGCTTATTTTGCGTTTATACAGTACACGCGTCGCTCAATCTTTCACTGATGGCCTAATACGAAATATCTCTGGGGCAAATTAATGAACCGTGTGTTTGCAGTAAGGAAGCTTGGGATGGTCGTGTGTGCTGGTGCAGAAAAGCTTAGATGCTACCTCGTTCCAAATACATATTCGCGTAGGAAATTGGCGCCTAAAGTCTGAGGATACAGTTTTCCGAACAGATATGATGAGAACGTTTTTGGCTTATGAAGTACCGGGCATTACTTGAAAACTGGTACAGTACCAATCTTGTTTACGCATAATTCAGATTTTTACCACCGCAGGATTGCTTCATCGTGAACTGTGTCTTCTGGAGGTAGTGTGACTGACAAATATAAAATTATTTGCAATAAAGTGAAACTCACAGCAAGTGTGGGTGCGTTTTCGCTTAGAATGTCGGACATTCTAAGGTTAAACATCACCGATGACGTCGCACAATCAGTCAATCAACCATGACGCAACTGGATCGGACCCCGGGACCCGCACGATACGATTCGTCTTTCCATCGCTACTTCCATCCCTACTTCCATCCCTACCGCCCTTTTATTTGAAATTTCTCAAAGCGACCAGCTTCTCTTGTAGAGGTTTTGTCTCGCACAATTTAGCCGTAAACTATACTTAATAAAACTTTTGAAGGGCAAAAAGATGATATTTTGGCATCTTTTAGCGCCCTCGTAGGCAGGGGTGGACATTGGGGGAGGTGGTCGACTATAGCTCCCTCTTTCAGAGATGCCGTGGGCACCCCTTCCGAGAGTTTCGCACTTAGTTTTTACATTGTTTTGTTTAATAAGCTCTGAAGTAAGTCACATGTTTTTCGAAATAAAGCAAAAATTATGTACAAATGTGCCAAAAGGGGCCCCTCAACAACTTTAGTGCGTAGACAAAGAACAATTTAAAATCAAATGGTTTCAAACAATTTGCAGTGTGAAATAGACTTTCACGCAGAATCAAATTCCCAGACAAAATGAAAATTTGGCTTGCTTTCAGCGAATAAAGTTTGTGTAGCCAGGGTTTTTGTTAAGGAAAATGTTAGGTACCCGGTATGGACCCGAAAAATTTCCGACTAAATTTCATAGATATTTCCCTTGATAGTTTTATCTGAATCTAGGTCCCTAAAACACCTTAAAAAAACCTGGTATAGCACTACACCTGAGCAGTCTTGGACTATCATCATTTTTAACGGGCCAGAGCGGAAGATATTTTGGTCGCTTCGCTCTCATACCTCACCCCTCAATATCACCATTTTCCTTGATTCTGGCGACTCCCCAGCAAGGGAGGGGGATTTGGGGTTAACCCCCCCTTCAGCTTGATATTTTACGAAAAGTTTATTACCTGCGCAAAGGAAACTAATTGTTTTCGCATACTTCTTGCTTGTTAATTTGTCGACTTTATGCAAATACCACGGCATGAATTTGCATGCAAATTTCAAGGTACATTGTAAATGGGCCAAAAAGCAATTAGGTTTTGTGGGAATCAGGGTTATCGTCTGCAACCAGAAACTATCTCACCACTTTTTGCAGACGTTTCGTCCACTACGCATGCTTAAGATTGTTTTCCGCGACAGTTCGCTTTACAATTGTCTTTGTTTTGTCTGCTATGGCTAAGCAGCGCATACGCTGACCGCAGTGGCTACATTACCAATTTCTGTAGCATGATAAAACTATTGCTCGAGTATTCAGGCATTTGATTATGTCTCAGCAGGGAAAAAGGAAAATTAAAACTTTGCTGGACTTCTATACATAACAAAAATCGAAAGTTTGCTTGTGTACTTTATGCGCATTCTCAATTCTTGTGTCGTTTAACAGGAATCGATCTTGCAAACCGGGATGTGCGTCAGCAAGTCCAGCCGCACACCTCTACTCCACTGCTCGTATTCGACAAGACATCAGTGCAGCCTCATTTTGCGGTTGTAAATTGCTCTGACGCAGTGATGAACGTGTTTTACTCCCGTTTTATCACGCAGCCTGATATTTTTGCAGTTATGAACTGCTGTGTCGCAGCGCTGAGTGTATTTTCCTCCGATATCCTAACCTGGAGCGCTGATAGCTTATATTCAGTTCAATGGCACATAAATTAAGGGGAGTGCGTATACACGAAGATGCGTATTATGTCAACAAACTTCGCCAAAACGTTGGTTTATAAACATGAATATGACGTCATATTGTGACGTCACAAACAGCGCACACCAAATACAAATGACCACCATATGCCACTGAATGAAACTCCCCTCATGAAAATTTTCTGCGTACGCCACTGCTCCCCAGCAACGAAGATTCTGGACTTTGGGCGTCCAGCGCATCGCGTATTCTTCCGTATGCTCCTGCTGACTAATATTCTTTTGATCGGTGCGATAATCACTGTGGTTACGGAACAAAATTTCCCAGCTGCCAAAGGTTATTGGCAACTACAGCTGGTACGCGACCAACGGTCTGTGATGTTTGTTTAATCATAAAATTGCTACACGATGGAAACAGGTACATAGGAAATACATTCATTAACGACGGTGAATATTAACTTCCTTGTAACGCAGACGTTTTGACATGAATGCCAAAAATAATAACACAAAATCACGTCAATAATTTTACTGCACATTTCAACTCTTCCTATCCCTTCTTAATCAATGGCTTGTGAGTCAGGGCCGCAACCAAAGGGCGGTGTCAACCGGGTAATGCCCCCTACATTTTCAAAAACATGTTTAGTTACTAGGTACAACATCAAGCTACAATAATTCCTCCCCCGAACGTACCAGCTGGTTGCGGCCCTGTTGTGAGCCTTAAGATTTTGATCATGATTGCACTTCGTATATAGAAAGTTCATAACAAAAACCTGAGAACCAAGACACGGAAGATTCATCAAGTTAACGTGGTAAAGGAAAACGCACACAGCTTTAGACGAACTTGCATGTGCCTCAGATATGTGCGAACAAGCGAACGAGGCAACCCCACTCGTTTTTTAGAAGTCCTCTTGAAAGGTAAATCCAGCCAAACTGTAATTATTCAACTCTGCCCGAACTGAAGTCTTCATTTCAGTTTATGCTGATCTTCCATTCTTATCAGTAAACCAACTTTTAAAGCATCATACATAATTTATTGGACTGAAACGTTTTTGTGCTTAGCTTAGGGTATATTTTGCCATTTTCGTTTTTCTCAGTTCTTAGTATATCACTGTTTGTATCGTGGTTTCACATAAAACTCCATCGTTCGTATGTATTTCAATCAGCCATACTTCTGCTGATCCAAGGCTTTGCTTTATGGCCTTGATGATGATCCAACATTCTCACCCATAAAGCATAGTCCACTGGATGTACATCTTTAGTTCTTTTGTTGTTTTTCTTTCTATTCCTTGCTCTAACGTCCTTGTTTCTATTATCAGATATGCAAATGCCGCGTTTGCAAGTGTTACTCTATTTAATTTCATAGCCTTAGTTGCTGGACCAGCAAACTACTACTTTCCGTCATTCTAAGAATCATAGAAGTTTTGGGTGTGGATTGCTTTTTCGCGCTTTGTGTTTTATATGCTAATGCTAAACATTCAGATAACCTAACAACCATAAAATAAGGCCTCTTACGGCCACGATCATAATGTTTGGATGAATCAACCCATTTCTACGCACATTGGGGAATGAAAGCAAGCGACTTCTACCTTTTAGTGACATTCCGAGTCGTGGCGCTATGTGGAAACCGAGGCGAAAATGGCAATGTACGTTTCTTAACGAATGAAATTAATCCAATGCAGGCGAATCAAAAAAGCAAATAAGGTTCACAAAAGCGGCATTAGAAGCGTAAGCAAATGATTCATGGATAAAGCACTAGCAAATATGAAACAATAAAATGATGAAAATCAGGTAGATTTGACTGCAAAGTTGTCGAACTGAACAGTTCCAAAGTTGGCCGTGCCTAAACCAACCCAACCATTGTGCGGAACGCCATCCGATTCCTTAATGGAATGCTCAAGTATTAATTTATCATTAAGATAAGCAGTCACTTTTTCTTCCCTGCTCACCGACAAAACAACGTTGTTCCAATCGACAGAATGCACCTGAGAAAACAACAACATATTATACGACCTTACTCCGCTCAGGCATGTTTGGATATCGCAGTCCTCGAGGCTTTTTTATTGCATGCACTTAGGAAACTTTAGAAATCCGTTATTTTACGATTTCTCCTAATTGCATAAGTTTTTCAAAATGTCCCTTGTAAGCCCAGAAATGTTCCTGTAAGATGATTCGGGCCTATCATGACTTGGAATTTACTCCCTCGGTTCGTTTTAACTCGTTATGAGGAATTTTTTTGTTGTAGGTACGTGATCGTCATCGAAATGCCGATTTTTACAGTGGAGTCTTAAATTCTGAATTGATATAAAAACAATTTAGATCGGAAATGCGCATAACGTTTTTGACAGTCAGATAAAAATCACCCCATAAAAGAACAGTCATGCGGAGATATCGTATATATAATAATTAACACAAAATGTGTGTTTCACTGCGCAAATACGAGTTTGTTGCGGAAATAAGTAAAAGTCAATGGTGGAAAGTCAATAACCCTTGCGGTATGGACCATGAGTCTACGGAAAATCCATAAAATAAAAAAAAAAAAATAGTTTGACCGGACCTTGTGGAGGTCATTTGTCCCAGAAAAATGTAATCTAATTTCGGGACCCATCAGACCAGAGGATACCTCATGTGTTGCGCGCACTTATCGTTTGCCTGAATACCGCTTACATTGGCGGAGCAAGCAAAGCTAGTTCGAATGACCAAGGCAACATACTTTCAAAGGAAAACGCATACCCTGCCCAGATAACGTTCAAAACCTGATTCTATGGGTGACATCAGTCAAAATGGCAAGTAACGTTTTAGGAGCGCAGGCGCATTTTTCAACAACTCAGTATTCATTTTCAAGATCATCTGACCCGAAAAAGCACACCTGAGGTATTTTGAAATATTTATGTTTTTTTTTCAAAAACAAACATATATTCCGTGGGAGGCACGCAAGGTGACTCCTGCCAAAATGGCAAAATTCCTTTTGCAGGGCAAACGAGTTTAACTATGAGCCACCAGCCTCGTCTCAGGTTGTCTTATCCTGGAATTTCCTCACGGGACACAAGTACGAAGCTTGCTCGTCCATCAAACATTATGGCAAATGATACCAGATGTTATACAACAACCATCACACGTTAGGAACCCACTGCCATCCTGGCGGTAAACCCCCTTTACTCAAAAAATGCAAAACGTATGCATATTTCGATAGGACTTCTCGACAGAACGCTTCAAAAAAATGAACTACTGAAGGAATTAGGTTAAGTGCGTTTTAAGTCTTTAAACTTAGTTGAAAACTGACTTAGCCAGATGTGGCTACCGTTACCTAAGCACTGGGCAAAAAGACGGTTTCTGTTTTCAAGCTGTCAAAGTAGGATCTTGTTTTCACGCTGCACAAAAACCTGAGGAATGAATGGAAAGTGATGTCCAACAACGCAAAGTCACCTATTACTGCTTTTCCATTCATTGTGCTGTCGCTGATGCTCATAGGCAGTCTGGCCTCAAGCTGATGCAGCTGCATTGGGCCCCGCGCCATGGTGTTTGGGCAGGTTGTTCATTTTTGCCAGATACTCCTTACGTTCGCGAATTGCAAAAACGGCTTATAAATCTCATTGTTAGCACATAATTATATATCTTGTTTGAACAAATGATGAATTCCCTCTCATTATCGAACGCTATCAGACATGCTCAATTCTCATGCAAGGAGTTATATTTGCGCTTCACCATGTCCCGTTCTTTGTGGATGGAGCTTGGTTGTTAACAGTGCCAGTTAAGACTGCAGTAGGCCTACAGCTGTTGCAAATAAGGTGTGTAGTGAATCGTGATTCAACTCGCAATGAATAGGTCACGACGAGTGTTTGTCGTATTAACTTTGATGGCAGTTCTGCCAACGTACAGTTGTTCAGTTCTCGACAGATCATTCTGTGTTGGAAAGTTTTTCGTTGGTTACGGATCATCAGCAGTTTGACAAAGGCTTTCAGTTTTGCTTCATGGCAGATTTTAACATACAATACATATTTAATATTTTGTCAAAATAAACTTAACTCGACGACACTGAAACAACTGACAAAAGATGAGATGTTGAATCCGTGGAAAAGCCAAAAATCTCATGCAAACCAGCGCAAAAGTTTGTGCAGTGTTCGCACTTACATTTGCCTCCTTTTCTTCGTCCAGAAAATTGTTCGGCGTTAATTGTCGGTCGTGCAATTGTTTTTTTCATTTGTCGCCCAACCAAACTTTTATTGTATTTTGACTATTTGCGAGCGTAAACAGGTAGAATACCACTACAGTACTTCAAAGTCCAGGTATATAAACGTGAAGGACACTTAAATTTGCCCTGCAGCGTAACTAGGCAAGGCGAAAGTTGTGAATGTTATCCAGCACACTCGTTCCTGTTTGTCATTATATTGGGCGGCTATATGCTTATATTTCATCAATCAACCATGCGCATTGTATATTGCGTTTGATAAGTTGTTTCTACATCTGTGACTATGTGGGAGTTGTAAAAGATTTGTACATTACATTTCTAATTCATAAAGAACAGTTTGCATTCCAAGTCCATGTACTAAGACTAACTATAAAAATGGGCTTTTGGGGAACTTTGGACGGATGCATGATTGCTCTCATGTGAAGTCTGGTTCTTTTCGTGTATTGCGTAATAAAGCGGATAGTTGATTGCGCGCCTAGACGTTTATGCAAGAACGCGTCTGCGCTTGTGCTTACCAAAAGCGAGAAAGGTAATCAGTTTATGTTAGCAGTTTTCTCCAAGTAAGTTGTTCTTCGAACGAAAGTTCCGCTCAACAAGAGTGAAGTAATTACACTGTTGGTTCAATTCGGTTGTCAGTTCGGTTTAATTGACGTAATTTTGAACTTGCGCTCGTCGCTCAGATCTCCGTTGCAGAGATCCTTTACGACTTTGGACTTGGTTATGACTGGTAGGGGTACTCTGTCTAATGACCACCACAGCAGCATTAGTCATAAACATGTACGTAGCAAGCAGGGGCGAGGGGCGTGGCGAGGTTAGATGGCGTCCAGGACAAGAAACAAATTTGATGTACTCATGTTCGAACTTAAGGTCTTTTGGAAACTAACGTGCTGCTGAAGAAAGTACTTTCGACATTGTTGGGACATTTCGGCACCCCCATAGTGATTCGGCGCCAGGGGAATTGTGCACCCCTTGCCCCTCGTTACGCCCCTGGCAGAATGGACATGAGCTATGTCCACGCCCCACCAAATAAAAGAAAGTCTCGTGTTATCGTGTACATAGATACAGCTCAACTTCAATGATTGGCTGTCATTTTGATATTCATACAGTTATTTTACTGAAATATCTTCATCAGAAAGCTCGTAGCACTATTGACTGAGCACGTCGACGTCATACTGCTCAGAGGGGCCCGCGCCTGGAACTTGCATTGGGCCCCGCACCTGCTTGGGCCGGCCCTGCTTACAGGAGCACGTAACTATTGTTGCCATCATTACAAGAGGTTATTGTTCTCTGTGTGGTTTAGATAGTTAACAGCTGCAGGAGTCGTTGGTTGATAAAGATTTTGTTTCAGGTTGTAATGTGCAACAAGGTCACAACGGATGAGTCGTAAAACGCTGATTCTGTAAGGAGTAAGCTCGAAATGTTTTGGATACGTGTTTAAGACATGGTTAGAAGTGTTTAATTTCATTAAGTTAGCTACTTTTCAGAAAAATGGCTGATGTTAAGTTGTTCTTGAAAAGGTCTAATAAGCAGCTGAAAACGAACAGGTCTGCGATAAAAACTTTGCATGGTGAGCATTTTAAAAAAGATAGGCAATAAAGTTGCAGAAATGGATGAAAGTCACTTAAATCTTTATATGATTACTAAATCGATTTGTGACTTTCGCTTGGCTCTGCTGCACAAATTCTTGAGATGTTTTCGAGGCATTTCGTTAACGCACGGCTAAATGGCGTGTGGTGGACCATAGTTAATTTGGCTAATTTTTTGTTGCAGTTGCACGGATGAGATGAATGCGCAGCGCATTGCTACTCTACTAAGCTACGCACTGCATTGATTTGATTTGTTTCAACTTTCATGCACGCAATTTTTTCATCACTTGGTCAACATCTTGTCAAGGGTGTGGGTTGTTGTTTTGTCGAATTACAAAAAGCTTTGCTTACTGCAGGAAAACTTTAGCAACGCGAAAGACAGAAGAGATGCAGCGGTGGACTTCGAACATAACCAAGGATCATCATTCTTTTGGCCTAATTTAAGCATTCCTACAGAAAAGATTATTTTAGTTAACTGACAAACTTCTGCGTCACTTTTGATTCATTCACAAAATCAGCTTCGATACGATAGTAACTGCAAAAACCAAAAAATTGTGTTTAGATGCGGGTGTTTAAAAATGCTTTCAAACCCATTTCACCAAACCGGTTGAAACGTAGAAGAAACTTAAAAGAAATCTGTTGCGCTACCCTACAAAATACAACCACCTAGCTCTCGGTCGAGCTTGAATTTCTCCGTCCTCAGTTTGGAAAGGGGTTCAAGATATGCCACAACCTGGTTTTTATTGTTTGCTTAGACATTTCGGTCATTTGTATTATTAAAACTTGCCGTAACAGTATTCAATATAGTCTATATTTTCAGACATTATGACCGAATTGACATAATTTTTACGGTCATTAAAATAAATTCGGTCTGTGACCGAAACAAAAACTAGATCACAACAATCAAGATCACGTAAACAAGGCTTGTTCGCTAAATAATACACAGCAAGCGCTTTGGGTTATCTTAGCAAACTGCAAGCTTGCTCTGAATGAAGGGACGTCTGGGTTTTAGGATCTCGCGGTAGGCTGGAAATTACTTTGCCAAGTGTCTGACGATCTTACGTAAGTTTTATGCAGCTAAATGCACTGATGACCATTGCAGATTGAGGAAGATTTGCAAGCTTTATGATCAAGCTAAAGAAAACATATTTCGAAGTTCTGTCAACCTGTCAACAATGCAAATTATTGAAAACAGTACGTATTGCTACATGGTCCCGAAATCGTGCAAGATGCTCAACGGCTAACCTCAGTCACCCAGCACTTCCAGTCTGCCATACAACGTTGCAGCTTGTGCTCTCTAGCTATATCTGACGTCAGAACCCAAGAACCGTTCATCAACCACAAAAACAGTCCTTTGGCTTCACGCGAAACGCATCCTCCTTTGTCGACTCTAAATGAAAAAAAGAATATTCACAAATAAATTAGCAAGTGAAACCACACTTCGGTCGCATGAACTTGTTTACAAAATGCGAATGCACGGTAAAGCAGCTTTAAACCATAAAATAATTACAGCGGCGACCATTGATCAACTCAATAGCTTCAAGTTACTACCTTGGCTACTGGGACTACAGCATGTGCTTATTTAATTTGAAGGAATGTCACGTAACACAAAAAAAGAAATAAACTTTTCACGCCTGGGTTGTTCTTGGCATACCTGGTGTTCCGACAGAAAATTTCGCATAATGCATAGGCAACTGTCAAATTCCGCACAGTAAACCTTTTGCTGGCCTGCATGCTTCTATACTCTAATTTGTGTCAAATCTTCTGATTAATATAAATTCATTTCCAGTTTAAAACAGGCGCCTAAACTGGCAAAATCAGGACCAAAACTGATTGTAGCATTTCAATATATGCTTGGTAAGGACCAGAGGTGTCCAACTTTTTTCAAGGAGGGCAAAATTTGATCATGTGACGGTGTCCGCTGGCCATCAGCTCTTTCAAACATTTTTACTGTAAATGCAGGTTAGCATATCCCAGGTATTTAGCATAGATTTTGAAGCAGAATCACTCTTTTGCATTGGTCTTTATGCTCCTATTTGGTCTTAGCACATCAAAACAACGGGAAATGCCTTAAGTCGCATGAAACCACCTTTGTTATGAGACAGAAGCGTAATCCAGGCTTTGGCGGGCTATATGCAACACAATCTGAAATCAAAGCCGCGGGCCATTTGAAATGTGCGGTGGGCTTCACTTTGTACACCCTTGGTCTAGACATTCCCATCGCCAATAAAACCGAACATCGACAGAGCACAGCCTTAATTTTTCAGCAGTTGCCAGATGACTCGTTGTACACGAGAGAAGTGCGAGATCTATAGTAATGCCAGCATATAGCATCACTTCCAAACCAACCACTTTGATGTTGATCTGACATGATACACGCAATGATCTCATAAATGAAAACCCACAAGAACCTGACATGGCACCAGAGCCGCCTAGCTACTTCACTTTATCGCACTTGAGTCCAAAAAAATGAACATAAGTTTGTGACTTCACATTGGAATAATTGATGAACCAACTTCAGCAAACAGACGTTGATCTCGACCCAAAATACGTTTTTCAACGAAACCTGATGTACGCAAAATGAAATTTTAATTTTTTTCAATCATTTGAACCGTTAAACTAGCAAAAAACAACAAATTTTGTAATTTGAAACAGTGAAAACGAAAGTAGAGTTTTTATCTGTCGTTGAGCTCCTCATTTCGCCAAAACTTTCGTTTTGAATGCTATTACTGTAGAATTCACCTGTAACGTCACTTCATGGAACCGAAAAAAGAGTCACTGTAGACGAACTGTCATTATTGCCGCACGCAGGCCCGCAACAAAGGGGGGAAAACCGGACAACTGCCCTCCCGAAATTATAAAAAACATTTTGAAATAGCCGATAACTTTTTTAGTTGTTAGGTCCAACAACAATTAAGTTACAATCATTTTCCCTCCGAAAACTTCAGCTGGTTGCGGCTCTGGCCAAACTACTGTACAATAAATCGTTCCTAAAATGACATTTTATTTCAATGTCAGAGGATGGAAAGGGTTAAAAGTGTTCTTTGATCAGCATTGCCGTTAACGCTACGGTGTTTTGCCTCATATTCAGAAACTATTTTGTCTTTATTTTTTAAAATTGTGGTCAACGTCGTTGTTGGGATATCGAAATCTCTTGCAAGTTTTACCACTTTTGTATCATTTTCGCTGTTAAACGAAACAACGATGTCAACAGTCGGGATAATGGTTCATTTGGGATACTGGTTCATTTGCGCCTACAGTCGCAACAATCCCTAATATAGCACAGTAAAACTCATATAACGATTTGCTTGGATTGCTGCTAATGGCATGATTCTTGATGCCATTGTTACGTCGCACCTGTCGTGACTCAACGATTGGCCGCTTAACTTAAGTGTTGCTAATCGGTCATAAAAGATTTGTGTGGCGGCTCCACATAGCCGAGTTTACACTTTAAACTGCAAAGAAAACCTGCAACGTATACGTTATAAAAGAAACAAAATATTATGCGAAGGCCACCGAAAAAGCGTCGCTGTAGTAGGCGAAGTGACGACATAATCGAAGTCGTTACAGCCGAACTAACTGAAAGTTAGGAATTCTGCCGGGACCGACGAAAATGCGTCCTTATAGCCGAAGGCGTGGCATGTCGTCATGACGGGTGGCTGACGCGGCAGTGAATGGCACAATTGCAAACACATAGTCTTGGGACCAGCGGGTACAAATTTTACGGCTACAAAGAACTCGCTAATAACAACAAAAGTGTTCTACGCTCCCTTTTCAAATTACGAATTTATCCGTGATGCGTTACTTGAAGGCAAAAGGAAACATTCACCACATAAATGAAAAGTGGAAATTCAGAAGTGGGTAAATAATCTGAACACCACTACTCAGTTTACCCGACCAGACGTTCTGGTTCGTGCCTATGAAAAATTAAGTCTAACCCAGCGCGATAAGCCTCGCAATTAACCAAAGTGGTTTCCACGCAACAAACTCAGGTCAAAGTATTCAACTTCCCCTTTGAAGTTGCAGAGGGTTCATGTACGTAATTGATCATCTGTAAAATGAAAAGCTAAGCCGACAATGATAAATTCATCCTTTCTTCTCGCTTGCAACGTTGATAAAGGCTTTGCAATAACGCACTCACCACGATCACCCGTACCGCATAATGACGCTTGTATAAAAACTGAAAAATTCGACAACACGTTATAGAACAGGATACTTAGTCATTGCTTGGGAGAGAACACTGCATCTTTTTTCACTCGTTTTCACATGGAAGCGGTAAAAAACAATACCTATGCACTTTAAAACCTATTTCCAAGCGAAGAAATATCACTTATTACACCGTAAAACGACGCCTAACGTTAAACAACGCACTCACCGGAGAGCAACGAAAGCACCATAGCTGCCCTCAAGCTTAAATTGGACAGACACTGATACGGTGGACCAATCGTAATCACCTATCACGGTATATCCAAGGTTTGGATCGTCGCACCACGTCACAGGCCTTTGGGTAACTACCTAAAAAATCAAAGTTTCTATAAAATCCTTGGTGCGGAGCAAACACGTCGTCATTTTATCCCAACACACCTGCCTCAAAGTCCATTTGTGGCCATCGGTGCTGGACTGATTGTAAAATGTCTCAAACTTTCCACTTTGATCAGCGAAATTGCTCGCCTCACTGAAAATTGGGTTGTCAAATGTTTCCGTATACGGTATAGGAAAAGATGAGGAAGGCGGAGGGTCAGCATACTTTCCTTTGGCAGCGGTAGCAACAGTAGACAAAGTAATCACAGTGTCTACTGGTAAGAATAAGCTTAATTTTCCATCTTCATCTATGGACAGCTGGCCTACAAAGCGTAGTGAATAATATTTACATGCGACTACAACTCAAGATGAACGTGTGCACAAGCAAAACTGTAGCACAAAGCTTAAGACGCGGAAAAACGCTTATCGATCCACGTGCGGGCATGCCCACAGAAATTGAGTAAAAAGTGTGAGAAATAATAACGCCTGCGAACAATATTCATAAAAATAGATACCGATCGATAGTCAATTTGTTCTTTCATACGCATGTCAAAAAGAAAGACTTGCCTTTGGATTAGATGACTGCCAATATTTTGGGGTCAGAACCTGCACTGTAAGCATCATCAGATCTCAGGTCGTTCTTCGAACATTCAAAGCAGCGCAACTACGTCAACAGCCACCTTACAGCTTGAATAGACCATGACTTTAAAAGTATAGCCGGCGATAAAAACAATACTTTGTCACGAACTCCCACTACAGTGACACGTTCTAATCAGTAACAAATTTTTATCTGTGTAATTTCTGTTGAAAGTGCATTGAGAAAGCACAAGCACCTCTAAAGGAATGTTACATGGCCAACCAATAAAAATGAACAAATTTTATAAGCTCATATACATTGGCTTTCACTTTCATCATGTTTTTGCAGGAACCGACAACAGATTTACTTCAACATGTAACGAAACCAAAAACAGACGTTCGGCAAAGGTGAACATTGCTGAAGTTGATCGAAATCACTTTTTATGAAATAAACATGATGGTACCTTCATCAACGAATGTATTAGAGCTTGCTGCATTTTTTCCCAGACGCGTTTGCCATTTGTTGAGTTTCTTTACCTTTCCTTTAAAGCTTCCACCCACAACAAAAGTCACATTCTGCTCATTAACTGAATAGATAGGCAACGGTGGCCTGATGCAGACACTTTGATCATGAGACATTGTTTCGATGATTATAGTGAGATTTCCTAAATTGTCCGATAACGCCACGTAACTTCCGCCATATTTTAAGTGTCCAACTGTTTTCAAATAATGCCAACCAGGTTTAGCGAACTGCGTAGTATGGGCTGTAATCCAAAGAGGATACGACAAATCATAATGACCGCTCCACGGCTCATTGGCTGTCATTAAACTGCATCTGCAATGCAAAACGTGCAAACGATAAATATATCAGGTTATGATTTGCTATAAAATTTTTTAACGCATGATCACAAAAAATATCTGAATGCAACATAAACGATGAGATGATCAATCAAATCAGTGAGAGTAAAAACCTATAAGGCAATCGAAGTTTTGGCATCGTTCTTTGTTAAAATCGCTAGCATTACGCAACATCTGTATGCAACAGGCATTTAAATTACAGTAAGATCTCTGAAAAGGTCAAAACCCGCAATTCCTCTCGTCGCTTTCAAAGTTCTTCCTTTGTCGCCAAAATTTCTTTCATCGCAACAAAAAAAAAAAATAAAAACATTGACGGCATGTTCGTGTTGAAACTTAAATTCCATTCAATTTTTTTGCGAAATAAAGTTTTTCTATCACATGTATATAATTTATGCAAGTCTTTCACAAACACAAATTTACAACTTTTGATTCGCTGGCACGCGTGAGGTGAAAAAATGAAACTTGTTTGCATTTATTAGTGTGGACTTAGCATCGATTTGCATCACACAACATTCACTGTTGTACCACACAGACTTCACGGGTGCTTCACCTGTTGAATGGCAAGTCATCGTAGTAACTGGCAACTAGGTTCCATGCAATAGTTGAAGTGATATTGCCATTAACATAATTCTGATTAAGTATTCTAGCCCAACATCCAGCACCCACAGCATCGTTGTATGTGCTGTAGTCTTCACTAGCCCACAAAGCCTTCTTGGTCTTTTGCGCACTCTCACCCGAGATTGTACCAGGATAGTGAGCACCAACAATCTCAACCGCATCACCAAGTGCTGGATCTTTCAGGATTGCTTCAGAAATTGGCATGAAGTTATCATCAGATGCAATGATTCCAATATTTCTGTAACAAACTGCCACTATAAACTTTTGCTTTTTCACCACAAAATACACCCCAGAATAGTGTTTTACACCGTAACCTAAAATATGAATGATATGGAAATCATTCCAACAGCACTTGCAGCCATATTTTGTACAATCCAAAGGAAGGAGAAATGTATGTAAATGGTATCGAGTCTTACTACCAGACAGTTCTGCTCAAAAAAACAGGCTGGTAGCAGCAGAGGAAATGAAAGTCAAAGCTAACTAACATGGTCGCTTTGAGATGGATATCATTATTTCAGGATTTTATTTCACCACATCTTTGTTTAACGATTTTATTTCACCATGATTAAAAGCTCTAGGTTTCTGTTACCTCTTGAGGAGTCAGCCGACTGCGCTCTGCTTTCATCTTTCTGCGATGATTCAGACTGGCACATATCTATGTTTGAGCCAGTGGTGAAATAATGAAGAAAGATACGGTGGAATAAATACTCTCCACAGTGGGGGTAAGCAATGAATCGATTGGCAAATTTTTAATACGAAATTGATTTCATGCAAAACTACGCATCCTCTGTCCTTAAACCTCATTCAAATAGATTAAAGTGATATTGCCATTAACGTAATTCTGATTAAGTACTCTAGCCCAGCATCCACAGCATCATTGTATGTGCTGCAGTCTTCACTTCAAATATATTTGAATGAGTTACTCATTAAAATTTGGCTGATCAATTCTTTGCTTATCTGTATTGTAGCATGCTACCAATTGATGGGTTGAGCTTCAAAATAACAAACACATTGTTCAAGGAAGTTTTAATGAAGTTGTTGTTGGCTACAGCACATACGCACTGGACTGCATTCAATACAAGCAGTTAGGATGTCCAGCAAGTAGTTGAACTGACTGTACATCAATTTGGAGGTTCACATAACATGAAACTAATATTGACAAACTCACTAATTAGGTAAGACATATCCTTTTAGATGGCAATTGTTCAGGAAACATTACTGTGCAGATTGCAAGCAATCAGTTGTTTTGTAAAAGCTAAGACTGGGGAGTCATATATTTAACACAAAAATAACAGCTAAAATGGCAGCAATAAAAGTTGACTTTACTTTACTGGAAACAAGGGTTACAAAAAATGCTCTTTAATGAGGACAAAGGAAGTTTAGAAATGTCTGGTGCAGAAAAATACTTGTGGAGTTGCAAGTTTAACTGTATTCAATCAGTTTTGGCATGAATCATTTCGCAGAGCATCGCAATGTCACTAGGCTTACCAGAGTAAACTGATGGCTGACTATCTGCTCAACTTTGAGACAGGTATAAGCTCAGTAATTGCTCTGACTCGACTGATATGCATCAAGATTGTCACAAAACGTCAAACAACATACAAAGACAATAAGATTGTCAGACTTCAAGCAGCAGATGGATTGAAGTTAGAATAATTTTTACTTGTCATTTGTGGTTTACAATATATATAAGACGTGCCACAAACAAAATTTGGCAAAATCACTGCCAGGACACACTAAACTGTATCAAGCTGTGTTTCTTTTTATGCTTTTTCAAATGAAACACAAGGATTCCATTTTTTTGCAAAAGGTGTTAATAACCAAACTGAGGCAACAAAATACAAACCTAAAACCACTAGAATCCAACATCAGCCTTAATGTTTTTATGTATTCTGCATCAAATGGCCTCTCATTCCAAATGCCAATGTAATTAATGTCAAGGTCATGGTGCGTCTTAGCTCCACGCACCCAGTTAATAATATAAGAAGCAGTCAATGTTCTATTTTTGTATGGTGTTACAGTGCCTTGACCAATCCATCCTGGCCATCCCCATGGAAGACCAATCAACTTTATATCAGGATTCCGGGCCACAGCTTCTTTCATCAACCACCATTCATATCTATAGAAAAATAAATCATCAGTTCTAAAAACACAGCATATGCTGTAAGCAAAGGGAAAAATATTGTTTTGCACTCCCAGTGAGGCATCTTGAAGTATGTGGACGCTTATTTCTTCTTATCCTAGGGCATGGGTCATGTATTTTTACCCTTTAGTATGTTTTTACCTTACTTCTTGATGTACACCAAGAAAAGAAATAAGAATGATTTGAACTGAATGATTCAAATCATTCAGTAATTGAGAAACTAATAAAACATTCATGTGGTAATACTTTACCCAGTTTTTTTTAAGGTGTTTTAGGGACCCAATTCAGGTCCCTAGAATTGAAAATTGGGTCCCTAGGATCAGTGAAAATTATCATCAGGTCCCTAAAATCAGAGAATATTAGGCCCCTAGAATCAGAGAAATCAGGTACCTACTGGGTACCTAACCGTAAAAAAACCCTGCTTTACCAAAAGTGTTGATTTCACCTGAAGTAAGTGTAAACAATATAACTTTACATATTCTGGGGGGGTATCAGTTCAGATGTTATCCATGGGCAACCCCAATCAACTATTATTGACGAAAAGACATAGGTTTTCATCCAAATACTTTTAACAGAATATAAAAATGTCCTAAAAACAACGATTTTGATCATGATACACTTTTCATCATTAGCCAAGGTGAATTGTCAAGACATTTATATGGGTAAAATGTCTACACATTTGGATAAATGATTAGTATGAATGGTATTTTTTAATTAAACAACAATTTCCTTGCAAAAAGTGAAAACATGCTTAAAAAATCATAGGCTTTGACAAACTGAAAGTACATTCAATAGAGGCTAGCTAAGATGTATCAAGTATGTTGGGCATATAATAGGTTTTTGTTGGGTGCGTAAAACCTGCATGTTTTGTAAAGGTAGTGACTATTGAATCGCCTCACATGATGCGGTTCNAATATAATCATAATGTTGAATTTGTCATTCGCATGACAGCNACGTTGTAGCATAGCAGATGCGTTTGAGGTCTGCCTTGCAAAAGGTTTTCGGTTTGGCTCTCACCTTGGTGACTTTCGTTTTGGTCGTAGTGGTTGCACATTTCAATTCATGAGACCACTTTCTCTTTTGTCAAATCTAAGGACTACGGTTAAGGTTAGGTTTACCTTTTACGTATACTACATTTCTACCAAGCCTACTGCATTCTTGTCATGCGTTACTGTCATGTTACAAGAGGCGGTCGAATAAGGCTTTAAATTTAAGGATCCACAGGCATTTTTTTAGCCACTGCTTTTGGTAAAATATGTACTTTCTGTAAAATGTTTAAGTTCAAAAGATGATAAATTAATCGATATAAAAAAAATCTAATCTAAATATATACATTATATGTCATTACACTAAGAAGGCAACAATGGAGGTTATGAAGCAGAAATCAATGCAGCACCCATGACATTACAGAATGGATGGATAGCAATAAGCAAAGGTAAAAAAAAATTCTATAGGCCTATCACCCTCTAGTGTAGTTTTCATCATTTTCATTGTGCATATGAGATGACTCTGTTCCTTCTGTACTCTGAGCATCACCACCAATTTCAACTTTCAATATATGGAGGGAGGCTCCAAAGTTTGGCTTAAACAAAAAATCCAAAATTTGACTTTGGTATGGCTCTGCATAATTGACCAGCAATCTGCTTGTCGCACCACCACCAGATAGACCTCCGATGCCATCAAATTTACCACCTAGACCATCGTTATCATTGATCAAGTACGTTTCTGTGTCTTCAACTTTTCTTTCTTCTTGAGCAATAAAATACAACTTCTTTTCAAAATGAAGTATAGACCTATCAGATGATTCGTACTTTCGTGCTGATATGCTGCTTATGTATGCTCCACTGTAGAGCATCAACAACAGAATGTGTTTTTGCAATTCAATCATCTTTGACTTAATTGGATCATTACAGTACTGTAACTTTACTACAGAGAGAGACCTATGGTTGCTATTAAAAATAGACGATCAACTGTAAGGTAATGCGCTAAGCGAATCTGAAAGCAACACCCAGTATGAGGAAATAATTAGCTACTCGGTGTCGGCGTACCATTCAGACATATCTCTGATGCAGGTCTCGGCCTGCCCCTTGCGTTTCGCGAGGTGCCGACTGCTGATTGCACCTACATTTACTTGCAGCTGCAATGCTAAGATCAGCTGGTCAAGCTTCACTGCGTGCGTGTGTCGGCGTCAGACATCTGCAGTCTGCACCAGTGATGAGTGGACTGTCATATTTTGCGATCCAGTCCCTAATTTTTAAAATCAGTCCAAGTCCAACCATAGTCCAATAAATAAAAAAAATTTAAAATCCAAGTCCAGATAAACTCCAAAAATTTAGTAAAATACAACTTTTTAATGACAAAAATTACACAATTCTTGTCCATTCAATGAGGCCAAATCCGGTCCTGTTCCAAAATTGTGAAGCATTTTACAGCCCGGCTCCAACCAAAATCAACAAAATTCGTCATAGTCCGGATCCAGTCCAATCCAAGTCCAGTCCAATGCTCATCTCTGATCTGCATCTTTCTTCTTTGTCCTCCACCAGAGCAGGGGCGTAACAGGTTGGATAGCGCCCGGTTTCAAGCAAAATTTCTGCCTTGCGAAATTTCTGACTTCTAAGACGAAAATCCAAAATTTTTCAGTGGTTATAGTTATTCCTGTACTGTAGCTTGTTGTGAGCGTCTGACATCTAACCAAAAAGGTTTAGTTTACACAACACATATCAAAAAAGTAATCGCCAAACTTTATTCCTGTTCTCTGAGAAGCAAAATGACTGACAAACAGTAATAGGTCAGAAATCAGAAATTTCGCTTAACCTAGGGGCAAGACGCAAGTTTGGCGCCCCCATGTTCGAACGTGAGGTCTTTTGGAAGGAAATGCGCTGTACTGAAGAAAGTACATTGTTGGGACTTTTTGTACTGTAGAAAGTATGCTACATTGTTGGGACGTGTTGTGCCATATGTAGCCTACCGTATTGAAGAAAGTAGGCTACATTTGTTAAATTGTTGGAACTTTTTGGCGCTCTCGGCAGTCATTCAGCGTCCCCATAGTGATATGGCGCCCGGGGAATTTTGCCCCCCTTGCCCTCCATCGTTATGCTCCTGCACCGGAGGTGGTTTTCAGACTCCGATTCCACTCCTGTTCCAAAAATTTGAATCCTGTGTCAAGCAAAATTTCTGACTTCACGCCATGTAGCATGCAGAGAGTAATATTCTGCATATCAAATATGCTGAGAAAACTGATGATTAAAGTTAGGGATTCGTGTTTATGTAAATGTGACGGGTTAGGGTGAGAAAAAAAAAAAAAAAACTAAGTCAGAAAATTGTCAATGGTTAAAGTTATTCTCGTACTGTAGCTTGTTGTGGGTACCTAAAATCTAACCAAAATGTTTTAATTTACATAATACACACCAAAAAGGTAATTGCCAAACTTTATTCTCTTACTCTGAGAAGCAAAATAACTGAGAAACAATAACAGGTCAGAAATTTCGCAGAGGTCANAAATTTCGCTTGACACCNGGTCCGAAATTTTTTCAGATTTGAGAATCGAATTCCTGTTCAAACTCCGGAAGCCACCGATTGTGACTTTTTTCAAAAACAAGGTTCCAGACCTAAACTTTGAAACTTAGGCTTCATCAAAAAATCCGAGACTGAGACTTAAAAATTTTAATATTTTTTGTGCGATTCACAACGTTTTAAAAGGTTGTGGATCTTCATCTAACTTTTTTATCCGATCTCTTGAAATGTCTGATTCATTACAAATATTCGTTTTTTTCCTCAATTATTGAATGCCCCTATATGACGGTGACCAACATCTGACATAGTTGTTGATGCGTTGTGGCAGTGTAGGCTACGCATCATCATCAGTATTGTTTTTGCATGACAACAAAAACCTTCCGTGCGCTGCTTCAAAATTTAGGAAAATTATGCGGCTGTTGATCTCATGATAAATGCGTTGCAAAGCACTTGAAACCTTGATCAGAGCAGTTTGCAGGCCTCTGTGCGCCAATGTGCAAACCCATCTGACTTATCTTTTAATTTTGTTTTTTTTATCGGTTAGCTGATTACCTCAAAGTTTTGATGTAAGAATGCCTTCGTTTCTCTCACACTACTGGAACCCTGTGTTATGACAGGTGTATGGCGTTACAGTCGGGGTGGGTGCTGTTAAATATTTTAGCTCCTATCAGTGTGGTCGTGTACAAATACCTATTGTGTGATGTGTTATTGCTAACCATTTTTTGTGCTCATGCGCTGTTTGATTATGCCTATGATATGGACCACATGTTCGAAAAGATTATTATAATAGTAAGCAGGCCCAGGCCTGCAACCAGGGGGGGGGCAAACCCCACTCCTAACATATTTTTGGTCCTCCTTGGAAAAATTTGTCGGATATAAGTTAAAACTGTTGGACATGGTTTAAAAATTTAGGCCCCTCTCTGAAAACTCTTCGCCCCACCTGGTGTCCCAAGCCAGGGGGGCGACACCAGGGGAGGCGAAGAGTGTTCTGAGGGGGGCCCAAAAGCATGATTAGCAATATAATAGTTATAAACTGTGTCCAACCCATTGTTGCAATATCTCGGTTGGCGTTGCGTTGAATGTTCGATTCACCACGAAAGGGATGTGCACAAAGAACAACATCGATATATAAGCCCGTAACCACCTTGGGACACCACGGGGGGAGGCTTTCTGAGAAGGGCTCAAATTTTTTAAACTATGTCCAACACATTTTTCCATAGGGGCGAAAAATTTTCCCTCTAATTACGGGACTTCCCATATATATGTGCAGAACTGTCGCCGGGAAAATCTTCAATAGGGGGGCTTTGCGTTTGTGCTGGGGAGCTTAACATTCTAAAATTTGGCAAAAACTCTACTGATTTGTAGTGTTTCCTATTTCAATTTGTGGGGCTTGGAGTTTTGTTTGGGAGGGATAAGCCCACCAAAGTTCCCCATGGTGATGGGACTGTATATGTGGCGCGAACAAGCAACAACGGAGTGATCGCTGCGCGTGATCTCTATTGTTGCATGCTGTCAGTGTGAAGCTTTGCGCACTTGCCGCTCGGGCTTTCCGATTGCAACAACATTTATCCAGTGTGTGAAAATTTTTCAGGGGGGGTAAAGCGCCCTTTCGGAAAGGTCGGAATCGGACATTTTACGTCCGACTCCGCATCCCTGCTTATCATTGACTTGAGCATTATGGCAGGGTGAATATTTCGTGTGAAACGAGGCCTGTAACGACGGGGGGCATTCAGGGGCAGTGCCCCCCAAATTTTGTTGTGCCCAGAAAATTTTGTTTTAAACATATAATAAAACCTAAACTTTTTCCCCTAAAATCTATTTTGCCTCTCCCAAACCTTATTACCTGGCTACGGACCTGTGTAAAAGTACAAAGTTAAAAGTGAAGAGTTTACTTCACATCACACTTTCGCGCACTTGAACTTGAAACTCCCGATCAGTTTGACTTTGTCCCTTTGACATTCCCTCCAGCAGCTCCAGTCTATCTGCTTGCCTGGAAATCTGATTGATTGCGTGTGTTACATGGTAACCGGGCCTTCGAGAAAAAATTTTGTNGGAAGATACAAAGACTGATACCGGGCCCTTTAGCTTCTGGGGCCCTCGTGGAAACTTGTATAGCTTATTTGCATAATAATCAGAATCAGCTGCCGTGCTAAGATCTACATATAAATTAATTGTTATACTGGCAACTGTGTTACACTGGTAATTTTAGGCTTGATTACAGAAAAAAACTGAGTGTGCTTTCGTCTTCCTGGGCCCCAGTATGTACCGGGCTCGGGTACGATGCACCTCCTGTACCCTCCTCTTGTAGGCTCTACATGGTAATATGAAGATTGGAGTTGCAGTGTAAAAAATTTAGAGTTACCTGTTAAGTTTGTTGCACGTTAGATAAAGATCATAGTGAGAACCTGCTCAGGGGTGGGGAACCTATGGCCCGCGTGTACATTTGATATGGCCCGCATCAAAATTTTCGTTACCCACGTTAGAGTACAACATCGCGAAAAAACGAAGCTCCATGATTAATAGGTACTTAGGCAGAAATTCATTCTTCCTCATAGTTGGATAAAGGTAGAATTTTAGGAAAAATTCAGTTGATTCTGCGGCCCGCCGGCGCTTATGCACATTTCATGCGGCTCGTGGTAGTAAATAGGTTCCCCACCCGTGTGCTAGAACATCAAATCAATTTCAAACATTTGTTTTGGTTTTCAATGAAAAGGTAATAAGGACGATAATAATTATCAATCGGTGCAGGTGGTTGGTGTTGCGGACACTTTGTGTCTCAACATGTATTTTACAGAAATGCTAAATGGTGAGGTCTGACAACATCATTTCGAAAGAGTAAATTGTTAAAGTTAAAGCGAGTAACTAGACCAGAGGGTATACAAACGACATACAAGAAGGTTAAAACTGCGAAACGACTAACGACCAATCAGAAGCCAGGAGAAGCTGAAGAACCTTCGTCAACAAAGGAGAACTGAGCTGTGATCTCGAACATTCGAAAGACCTTACATCATATGGAGAAACGACGCAACGTTTTAAACATTCGAAAGGCAGTGCATCATTAGGTCTATATTTGTCATTGTAATTATGTATGCTTTGCATGTATCATTACACCATTGTGTAATTTAAGAAAAAATTGATCGCTGTAGCACTAAAAATAATTTCAGTAGGATGTCATATAATTTCAAGTCAGAAAGTTCTAGAAAACTCTGCGATTATGTATAAATCATTATGTCATTGGGAATTGCAAGGGTACAACGTTACGTAATGCAAAATATCGACTTGAAAGAAGGTTGTCAATCGAAATTGAAGTAACCAAAACAGAAGCATCTCTAAAATAAGGATTATCTAATATAGGAATCTAGAAAATTCTTAAAAAAACTACGTAGATCAAAGAGTCTTATGAGTCGAAGTCAGAAACCGCGCACAGCCAGACGCATCCACAAACAATCAGAACCAGTATAAATTGCGAGACAACGGGAACAGTGGCGTGCAGAATGGGGGCAAATGGGGCGACGGCCCTGGACATCCAAAGAGTGAAATTACAAAATCTGCATTTTAGCATCTGTGGCTAGATGCTTCTTCGTATTGTTGTAACACATACTGCATGGATCAGATGGAAACTTTCCTGAGGAGGGCATGAAAAGATAAGTTCTAATTGAGTTTCAGCGACTTCAGGCAATTTTTGCACAAGGCATGTTGGATAGGCTTAGAATATTAGTTAAGCAGTTAAAATTTGACTTCTCTATGGCGATCTGCGTTTTGCGATTTCACGCATGCGACGAATCATCCGTAACCAGAGCGTTTAATTTGATTTACCTGCGTCATTTTGCGAAGCGTGAAAAGTTTCTTCGCTGTCATTTTTTCAATAATAAAACCGTCAATTAGCATCAAAAATTTAATGATTGAAGGCACGGGCTGGTCATAAACTAAGTCTATTGCACTCAATCATGTGTGCGCTGTGGTCTGCATAGATTAAAATTAAAGCTCACGAATCACCGCTGGGTCGGACCAAGGATGTCGAAGCTAATTGCGCGCAAAGTTTAACTCACTACACGGTTAACGAAAATAGCAATTTTTAGCGGTCGGAATTTGCCCAGCCGGCACAAGCCACAAAACTGGCTACTAGCAACAAATTTTTGCTACTGTATATTGATAGCCAACTATAGTTTCGTCAAAATATATTTTCTGCAAAGCAATTTTTAAAAATAAACCACCTGCCAACGGACTGGTGACCACTGACTAATCCGTTTTGTGGTAGCTTATGGACATTTTGTGATTGTGGTGTAACCATAACAATGTTATGCAACTACTAATACGAGTGTAATGCCCATCTGCGCAGCTTGGCTAGGGTGAGGACTATTCAATGCAATATGCAGTTAACAGCAGTGAGGTTTCGGCACCAGTTGCACCAATTAGCATAGCATGCAACGCCGCAGATAGGTGTGCATCGGCGTTTAGGGCGTGTACCTGATAGCAAGATGTAACGGTTCCATGACTATTGAGACCAATTCATTTGAGACCATTCATTTGAGACCACGTTCGTTTGAGACCACGACATTTGAGACCACGATCATTTGGGAACACGTTCTTTTGAGAACTGTTCATTTGAGACCTATTCATTTCGAGGCCAGATTTATTTCAGACTTTTTCATTTGAGATCACATTCATTTGAGACCACATTCACATGACACTTTTTCATTTGAGACCACATTCACATGACACTTTTTCATTTGAGACCACATTCATTTGGTTTACTGTGAATCCGATTTTTATGATCTACATTCCATTTCTTTGCGGGAGATCTGAAATTTTGAAGGTGACCATTCATTTGAAGTTGAATGTGGTCTCAGATGAATAGGTCTCAGAATGTGGTCTCAAATAAAAAAGTATAATGTGAATGCGGTCTCAAATAAACAGGTCTCAAATGTCGTGGTCTCAGATGAATGTGGTCTCAAATAAATTGGTTTCAATTCTCTGCACACCCGACGTAACAGCAAGCGTAAAACTTATTTTGCAGAATATTCCCAACAAAGTGGTTTATTTCAATATTCACACTGACAGGGCCGGCCTTAAGCCAATGCAACCGATGCAGCTGCATTGGGCCCCGCGCCATGCTGTTGGGTAGGTTGTTCATTTTTGCCAGATGCTCTTTGCGTACGAAAAATGTAGGAACGGCTTATAAATCTCATTCTTAACAAACAATTATCTTGTTTGAACGAACGATAAATATCCTCTGATTATATCGAACGTTATCAAACGTGCTCAACTCTCATGATAGGCCGTTACACAGTAGTCTCCGCTTTTTGAGCCCACCCGCTTATCAAACCTAAAATTGTCCGGTCTGGAATTACTTCAATATTCCTGGAATAAAAAAGCGCTTTGTAAGCCCAAACCCCGCTTACTAAGACCAATTTTCGAACACATTTGGTTAAAATTGGATGAAAAAGTCACAGGTCACCATAGGCAGAAACAGGATTTTTTTAGGGGGGCTCAAGGACAAATTCATCCGGATGTGTATTGACTGCATAGCAGTGAAGACCGAGCTGCTCAGGTAACTTTATTCAACAAACACGGTTAATAACTATACACATTTTGACTAAATCACATTCTCATCATTACCCAGGCTTACGGGGACGTTTCCGGAGCAGAAGCGGCCTTCAAAACAATTCAGAAGTTGTTCTCAAACTTATCTAACCTTAAAAAAGTACCTTGTTGAATGTACGAAGTTTTATTATAGAAAAACAAACAGTTCCACGCCGAAAAAAGGCGTGGGGCAGTCACAGAAGTGACACAAAAACTACACGAAGAAACTTGAAATGTCGCTAGTAACCGTTGTTGGCAGTCAGTCTGTGCAAGATCCATGCCCTAATGTATTCGAAAATTGCAGATGTTCATGGAATAGAAGTTCATGACCTTCGGACTTGAAGATCTGCTTATTTTCGGAAAATTTCCGATTTTCATTGCATAACACCAGAGATACAACGACGGGGGCAAGGGGGCACAAGTCCCCGGGCGACCAATCACTGTGGGGGTCCAAAAGTCACAATAATGTCATAAGCAATTTTTCAAAACAGTACAGTTGCTTTCGAAAGACCTCAGGTTCGAACATGGGGGCGCCAAACTTGTTTCTTTACCCAGGCGCCATCTAACCTCGTTACGCCCCTGCACACCACGATTGTCTAGCCAAAATGGTGAAATATTGTTTACAAAAATACCTGCCCGTCAGTGGCAAACTATAAATCACAAACAATTTAAAAGAAAATGCTGCTGATTATCGAAATCAATTGACCACAGAAAATAACTTGAATGTCGAAAAAAAGGCATATTATTTCGACAACAAGCACAACTTTCCGTCCCCCGAAAAAACGCTTGGGGTACGCGTAGAGACAAACATACCAAAAAACTCGAAAGCAATAATTATGCTGGCACTTTGCCCTGGAAGGTGTTTGTTGCATCACAAAGGCATTGAAAATGATCAGACAATATTTGGAAAGGTTAAATTTGCAGTGAGTCAATAACCAAATTCTCATCCATTCAATTTTTTTTTACGAAAAGCGACTATATCGCGGTAACGAAATTTTAGAAATACAGTAGTTTGAAAAAAATTATTAGAGACAGCAGAATATTGGTCGCTAAAAAAAGCACCTGATTTCGTGCTGAGCTGAACTTTTGCCCAAAAATTGTTACTGACAGGCAGGAATGCATTGCTGAAAATAGAGGTGTGAGAAACAGGTCCATAACCAGTTTGGGAAACCAGTGGAGAAGAGTTTTCTGATATGGGACCGAAGTTTTAAAACGATGCCCAATAATTTTAAACTATGCTCAACATTTAAAAGCACTAGTGTTTCTGTATGCTTTCGAGGAATCAGTCGACTGCCATCTGCTTTCGTCTTTTTGCGATGATTCAAACTTGCACATATC
>JGI24158J21664_10000607_pt1 | contig 34420 bp, 23 predicted proteins | sample Ectturendosymbi3_FD_21664 | JGI IMG/M metagenome (IMG submission 21664)
CTTGGACTGAAGATGCCGTATGGCGAAATCGATTTCCATTAAATACCATCAATGCGTGCTGATTTTTGTTACTGGTGCAGTGTGCACAGACAGTGCTTTTGGGCACAGCGCATTTATGACTTCACAATCGATGTTTGCTCTTATGAATATGGTGCTGAAAAGATACCTAGCTTGTCCAACATTCAACAAAATGTCAGTCATACAGCAATGAGAGCTGTTTATCCATACGTACATACACTTATAAAATCGATGTCGACAACCAGCTGCACAACTGCATCTGCAGAGCACTGTCTATCAAAGATGGCAGTGTTATAAATGTACTTGCAAAATCACTGCGGAGAAGAACAATTGAATTGCAGTGGCTCTAATTACATTGCATCGTAATGTAAAAGTGAATTACTCGAAATCAATATAGGACTTCTTGCGCAGCAAACAACGTTGTCAACTGCTTAATTCTAAAAAGGCTTTTTTCGAAATATGACGCTTGACTGATATTTTGTTCAAGTAATGTAGCCACAATTTTTTAGGCTAGCTGTCATGCCTTTCAATATGAGAAGTTGCTTATAAAAATATACTTTCAGTGGAAACGAACCCACGTTACTTAGCGTGACGCCGAGGAAAGCCTAAACTTGTCATAGCCTAGTCGGTGTAAACAGCAGATAAAATGTAACCTGAAACTGCAAAACGAAACGATCGTGCTTGGAGACTGTCCTCTCATCATGAAGCGAAATATTACACAACAGCTCGTGCGTGGCAATGTATGAGATTCTGACAGCATTAGAGCCGGCACTGCCATAGGAAGAAATTCAGAAACACGTGCGTTTGACGCAATATCAATTTCGAGTGTTGAAAAACGTGGTTGTTTCATTTTACTGCGCAGGTGCTATTTAGACAAGGCAGTAACGTTGTTGTTTCGTAATAGTACTATGCAACATTACAAGGGAAATGTAGGCTGTTGCCTGTTTCAGAACACCCGCATTAGAGACCTGCAGTGACAGCGTGTGATATTTTATCGGTTGTAATGCTGAGTACTTGCAGTGCAAAGGGGTCTGTCATGACAGCCAAACAGACCCCTCGATGCACCCCTGGGTACATGTACCCTAGGTTGGGAACCCCTGTTTTAGCATGTATGTACATCTTTGAACCTATTGTTGAAAATGGTAAGTAGTTGGTACCTATTTGTTTTTAGGAACGAATTCAACCAGCCTACTGTTAAATAGCTACTTGCATGATGCAGTTAATGTAAAGTTCATGATTCTGTGTATTTTCTGGAGTAACAGATTTGTATAGGTTTTCTGCAAGGTAACTTGCAGTGCTTCATAACAAAGTGCTGCAAGTCAAATAGTGACTTGTTGCATTGGACTAGTGTGATTTTATTGCTTGGTTGCAAACGCATTTGTTTATCATTCACTTAAATTCATGCCCCTTTTCATCTTTGGAAGGTCATGGGAACAGCAGCCCTAGGACTTAAAATACCTCACTTTCAGGAGCAATCTCAGATAGCGTATTTTGGCTCCACCAAGATGGGACCAAGCAAGGTCAGATATGTCATCGCATCACCTGGTCCTTGGACAACCTCTGGGCTGATTTGTCACAAGGTGTACCCAGCAGGGTTTGCCTCAACAACCTTTTTTGGGCCATTCTGGGTACAACGCCAAACCGTTGTAGCTGGGATCTTTCAATTCCGAGGAAAAGTAGCTTGATATTCTGGGGTTTACGAATTTCAGAAACTCCGTTGCGAAGTGTCACACTGAAGTCTGCACCAATGTACCAAAATCCCATCTCTCTGGTTTTCTGGAGAGACAGGCTCCAAAGACTGGAGCCAATCATTGGCTCCAAAGACTCAGATTATAGCCTAGTTTCCAATAAAAACTTGAGTCGAAAAATTCCCTCTAGTCGTTGGTGCGCAGGGTCAGGTAACCTTATCCAAAATGGCCTAAAACCTCACCCACCTATGATGTCACCCACAAAAAACCCAAAATCCAGAACTTGGCAATTTTTTTTCAAAGTGAAGTAGAAAACTTGCCGCATCTTTTGAGCTCTCTAGTTTAACCGCCTGGCTGAGTTATGGAATTGCAAAGTGATGGTAAAAAGTGGCTCATGCAGGTCTTAATTAGGTAAAACTAACCTGGCGCTGAAGGTGTTAAATATAGCTACAGTGTTTGGATGAACACATTTTGGCATGCAGTTTGTTGCATGTTGCGATATATGTGCAGTTGAACAGATAATGTTGTGGGACTTACGGCACAGTCATAATGTAAATAGTATGATACTTGCCACATTTCACACATATGTCCTTAGAGAAAAAAGCAGCTTAGTCCTACCTTAACTCTGGTGTGAGGTTCCTTGTTGATAGCAACAAATGGATTGTGAATGGAATGCCAAATCTTGAGGACTGAGCCAGCTGGCTTCTGACAATGTTCTTACTTTTTTCATTTTGGTTATTCACATGTTCACTGTCAGTGCGTGAGTACATCATACCCAGAAATCCCACATAAGCTGCTATTTTCATGCCATTTACCAAGTCCATAACTCACCAGTTGATTGTGTTACAGAGCTGTTCAAACCCTCAAAAGATGCAGCAAGTTTCCGAGTCTGCAGTGAAAAGAATAATTTTTGCTTGTGTTTTTTTTGGTAATGATGTCATAAGTTGAGTAGGTTTTTGGCCATTTTGGTTCATGTTACCTGACCCTAGGCCCAACTGCAAGAGGGAAGTATTTCACTCAAGTTTTTTATTGGAAGCTAGGCTTGAATTTGAGTCTTTTGAGCCTTTTGATTGACTTTCTTAGGTCCTGGATTCAAAAGTTATGATCTAAAAACAACAAATTAATTATCAAATAAAAGATTAATTATTTCGTTGTTTTTAGGCCATAACCTTTGAACCCAGAACCCTAGAAAGTCAATCAAAGTCTCAAAAGACTTGGATTCTAGGCTAGTTTCCAATAAAAACTTGAACGAAAAATTTCCATCAAGCAGTTTGAGCCCATGGCCAGGTAACATGAGTCAAAACATCAAAAACATACCCTACCTATGAAGTCTCTCATGAAAAACCCAAAACCAAAAAAATAATTTTTCATCGCAGACTCAAAGACATGCTGAGTCTTTTGAGGTTTTGGACAGCTCTCCAGCACAATCACCTGGCAAAAACTGGGATTTTTCCTGCAAATGCTGGCAGCGAATGTGTTAAAAACCAAGTTTCACGTACCAAATTTTATATTTTCAAGTCAATGGCAACATTGTAATAGGGAAATATAATGCAGCAACAGCTACAGAAAATTTGTTGGGAGAAAGTCACGTAGATGTGTTTCAGGCAAATTAAAAAAATTTCCAGCAAAATATGCTTGACACCCTAAAAACTTCTATGCCCCTGCACCTATGCTCAGTGGACATGTCTGTATCCAATTCAGATGCAATAGAGTGACACTGAGGAACACTGCATTGAAAACGTCAAATACAAGATCATCAAAATAAGGACAGATTGTCATTAATATTGTGCATACGCAACAACAAAACCTTGAACTGGGCCACACAAAAGCTTCCACTGGGCCATGGGTTGGACGTAGTTGATCTAGAAGTACGAGTTTTATTTGCCATGAAGACAACAAATGGTTTGCCAGAATAGTTTGGTGGCTTGCCAGTAATTGGAATCCAGTTTATATCCAAAATTTTCCCAAGATTCCATTTTGGACTTTTAACTGTGAGAGGTGCAGATTTTTGCACCTCATCATTCAGTGAGTACAAAGAAGAGTCAGTTTTGTTTTGAAACCATGCCTGACAGGCTACGTTTTTGCTCGATAGCATCTTTTACCTGGTCTTTCCATCAAGATGTTAGTTTTTGCCATTATTCGCCCACTGAGTTATTTCCGTCTGCATACCCAAGCAGCAGATGAAACTACAGCTCCCCTCCACACCCTAACATCATACCCATGGGATAGGTCTTCAACTTGATTCTGTCAAGCTCCTGTGCGCTGTGGTTACCGTTCATGCAAGTTGTTTGCAATTAATACAAAATAGATAAAAGTCCATGTCATCTGAGGTTTCGTTTGATGAGAAATAGTGGTCATAAACATTTCTGCCACCAGTAAGTGCGTATTTATGTTCCATGTTGCCTTTTATTGAAGTCTCCACTTGAATTTTGAGCTGCATACCCCTGTATCAAACAAAGGGAGCAGCCTAATAGCTTCAACCTCAACATCACACCCCTCCTGATAGGGGGATCCATTCAGCAATAGAGGTTGTTGGCAAACAGCTTAAAAATATTAAAAATATCCATACTCTAGCCTGGGTAAACAGTGCTGGCTCAACACTGGAGTAGTGGAGTTTGCATCCATCACCCAACTCAGCAGTGTTAGAACCATGACGCTTTGTCAAAGAGATGCTAACAACAGTCAGAGTGTGTTATTTTCGTGTATGTTTTCCTAGATGAACAATAACGTGATATCTGTATTGATACTCTAATGCACTACTTAACCCATTTCCTAGAGGCAAATTTTGTTAATTGATGCTGTTTTTAGCATTAGTGTTGCTGTCAGTGCAACCAAAATTAGATAACCACTCCCCAAAAAACATGGTTTGCACATCATTCTAGTTTTAAAATACTTTGTAACCAAAATATTTATTTCTTGCATAGCAAGATCACATTACACAATGCACAATAGATTATAAAGTAAACTAGGCCCAGAGTACTTGGAGTTTTATTTGTTTGCAAATTGCCAGGTTCTTGTTATAACAAACATGTTTTTAAATTATTTGTTTGACCCTATGCTATGTTTTTAAATTGTTTGTTTGAGTGTATGAACCTGGAATATGTCTCAAATTGCTAATAGTTGTTTTTGAGACCAACTGACATTAAACATGTTTTTTCTTATTATATACTGAATGATGTTTAATATCATTACACATGGATGTTCAATATCATTATTCAATAAGCCCTTCATATAAAATGACAGACTAGCTGTTTTTAACAGGGACCTGACAGAAAAGCTGCCTTGGAAGAAACAAAGAACTACACGACACAGTCCTTAGCTTCAGTTGCATATCAAATCAATACGTTAGCAAGCAACATGCTGCATATGCTGGATATTCAAGCTTCCCAACTGGCCAATATGGACTCCGCTATAAACAATATATCTCAGGTTGTATGGTTACGTATGAGTAACATTTTGTTTGCAGTATAAATCAGGTTTTGATTTTCTTTTGAGTATGTTTCTTTCATTGTCTAAATTTTTTCTTACTTTTAGCTGTTGACTGATTTCCATTTAGGTTGAAACATTTCATTTAAAACTGCCTCAATTGTTTTGTTTTATTACTCGTTTCAAATCATTGTCTAATGCGTACTTCCTTCAATCCATTTCCTAATGCCTACTTCCTTTTTCTCAGGTTAATTGCAGATAAAATGGCCCAGTGAAACTGTTATGCATATAGCTTATTGTTTTCTGCAAGTAAGTACAAGTTGCAGTGCCAGCTTTCTATCTGCCGTGAACACTGTTGAGTAGTTGGTTGTCCAACATGAAAAAACTTAACTGTCATGAAGACTATGACAATCCATAGCAAAATAAATGGATGCAAACATTCTCCTGTTCTGAAAGCGATGGTTTGTGCTTCAGGCAAGTAATTAATAATTAAGTTGAACAAGTTAATTAATAAGTTAATGGTCAAGTTAAAGAAACCACGAAAATCATTTAAGTTAATTATTTCCGTGCTTTCTGGTGCCAGGAAGAAGTTTATGATTAAGATTTATAAACTGTAACACGCTATAGGTTATCAAGATGTTTATTGCTTTTGATGGCTCTCATAATTTCAAGACAAATGGTGTTAAAATGATTTAAAAATGCTTGAAAGGTCAATATGCCTTCTTTGTTTTAAACTAATTTCGTTTTGTAGATTATCCTGAAAGTGCGTTCATATGTATATCTTGTGGTTAATACCTTGTCGCAGGTGGTTCTCCAAAAGCAGATGCTGACTATTAGCACTGATTTTTGAGTAGGTGATAAAATTTCTACATGGGTGCGTTATCTTTTATACTTTTTTACAACCCACATGACGATATCCCAGCAAAAGGCAAAACAGGACATCTCCATTTTAATAGAGTCTATAAAAGCAATTTTTCAGACTTACCGTCTCAGAACATTTTGATACTACTCAACGTCAGTGACAAACTTAAAAGTCGTAATTCTGTGCGCGTGATGATTAAAAAACGTTGTGTTTTTTGTTGTTTCATTAAAAGCCCTAATTATGGCCTTGATAAGGTCATATCATAATCAAAAATGTTCATTACCTTGTAAAGCCTAGCACCATTCACTATGAATGTCTGCTGTGAACAAATTTGCTGAAATTTTTTGAACAAACTTCATTACTAATCTGTTGGAGTGTAAGGTCAAATTACTAACTCCGTTACAATCTGCAAGGTATTCTCTCGTTCCTAACACAGGTTAGGCACGAACTTGGAACTACGCTTATGACAAGTTCTTGCAGATTCCTACGTTTGTTTCAAAATTCATTATTGTTTAGTATCGCACTGATTCACCAACGTGTAAAATGTGTATGGTTAAACAAACCATAGTGTATTTCATGAATACTGAATTGGGCTAACCTTAACGTTGATACGTCAACCAGTTTATTTTACCATCAAAACCGCAACTAGTTTCATAGTGAACAATTAGTACACTTGTTTTTGCATTGAGTAATAACAAGGAAGATCGAAGTAAACTTAGATACTTAGGATTTGTTTTCAAAACCACCAAAAACCACTTCAGATTTAAAAAGAATTGCTGTGATATCTTTTTGTTTTTGCAACAGTTTTTTTTTATACTTCAGACTGTGGACATCCACAAAGAAAAAGTAGCCAGGAGAGAAATAGGTCTGCTCACTACAAACAAGATCATAACTCGATCTCATCAAATCGTCGCCCCGGCAAACCCTGACAGGTGAGCACTTTGGGCTGAAGCAAATATTTTTTGGTAAATTTTTGCAAAGAAAATCTTCCTTAAGAGTCTTTCTTTGTTGTTTTCACAAACTACGCACTGTATATGTAGCTGAGTCACCGCCAGACAGCCTGAACTGTTTCGTTTGTCCGGACGTCAAACAGTTTGAGTTGTTGTGTTCCATGAGCGTTGTGATAGGTCTTGAACTTGATTCCGCCACACACCTGTGCACAGTGTTCACCGTCCATGCAAGTTATTTGCAATGACTACAAAGAAGATAAAAGCCCGTGTCATCCCAGGTTTCGTTTGATGAGAAGCAGGGACGGATCCAGCTAGTGAGGTTATGGGGGCGATTTCAGTAAAATTTGGTGGTCAAGTCTCATTACAGGTTCACTACTGCAAGAGAGATGAAGAATACTTCACAACACTGCTGTGACAAAACAATGGACGGAAAATGGCCTTATATTGCGAATGTTGTTCTCCGAATTTTAGAAAAACATGGTGAATAAAGTTACTTTCGTAGGTTTTAGGGCGGGCGATCGCCCCCCTTGGATCCGTCCCTGATCAGAAGTAGTTGTCATAGACATGTCCGCCACCAGTGAGTGCTTACTGGTGTTCCGTGTGCCTTTTTCTTTTTTTTTTCTTCGCCGGTCTTGTGCATTTTTCAAATTGCTTCGCGCAGACCAGTGAAGTACGTCCGCAAACCGATCTCGTACGACGAGCTGGACGACGTCGGCCACGGCGTGAAGCTGACGTCCCAACCCGGTGGCGTTGGCACAACCAGGAGACCTTCAGCAGTTAGCAGCAAGAAGACATCCATTGACGGGCAAGCTATTGATGCTTTGTTTGATTGTTGCTCTCATTTCTAGTTGGACTCATTCGCCTGACAGGCTGCTTTCCTCCCCTCACAATATTTTTAATTGATGCTTTGCTGAAAATTTTAGTTCGTCCTTAGCCCTTTGGTCGACTGTTAAGATATTATCTTCTCGGAAAATGTTTGTGTTATTATTTGTACTGTTTTCATTGTTATATAAACTAGTGTTGTTTTACTAACCTGTATATGTGTTAATTTGTGGAAAGCAGCCGGCAAGTGAAGCTGAAATCAGCTGAAGTCAAACTTTTCTGTGTCGGTCGCCGTCGTTTCGTCTAAGTTCGCATATTGGTGACCGATGCAGAGTTGTAAGTCGGGCCGGGTTTTTTGGGTCGGGCTAAAGTTAGTCAAAATGTTTCAGGCCGATATCGGGCCTGCATACAAATGTTTTTTTCGCAACGCCCGACACGTTTGGCTCCAGTTACTGTTGGAGCAAACGAATTGATTAAATATTCAGTGAAAAATGATTAATTGTGAATTATTTAGTCGTGTTTACTTTGCTACCTGACCAATACCGTGCAGTTGCGCATATCTTGAGTCACTCGGTAAGTTCGGCTTTCGGCGCAAAATCGGACTTCAAAAATAAATGTCGGGCTCGGGCCGGGTTCAGGCTCGTGATTTCGGGCCCGGGCCGGGTTCAGGCTTAAAAAATGAGGCCCGTTTACAACACTGGACCGATGTCCTCTTTTCCGACTGAAGTAGGACCCGGAGCAAAGAACGCGGATCGGCGAGCGTGCGCTAAATACGTTTGCACTATCACAGCTGGTTGCTGTGTTTTTTCGGTCTAGGATCGGATTTTTTTTCGAAATGAATGAACTAAAATTACGTCAATTCAGTCAAAACACGATCGAAAACGAAAGATAGCAGACAGTTTTTAAGACCGAAAATTCTCAGGGAAAAGAAAAACTCGGCCTGCTTCTTGTGTCCGCTGATTTTTGTTTTCTTTTTTTTCAATCATTCACGCTCGCGCTTTTTCGTTCACAGTGGCTCGAATCGCGACAGCATCAAGAGCAACGCCAGCGGCGGTTACGGGACGCTACGCGCCGTGAAGGCGCCCACGGTACCGCAAGAGTACACGCAAAGTACGTGCTCGTGTGTTGGGAGCATGGCGCGCGAGGAACTTGCACAGTTTAACTTCCGTGGTTGTAATCCCGCACTGCATGGTGACTCACTACTATGATGGGTGAAACAGTGCTTGCGTGTTTAACTTGGGTGATTAATTTGCTGGAAACGCGCCTGTTGTACTGGAAATAGCTGACAAAAAGCTGAAGTTGTTGAGTCGATTCTGCGAACCAGTTTCGCTTTTCGGCTCTAAAGTAAAATTTATTTGAAAAATTTCAATTTGTCGGCCTTTTGAAACATACTTAATTTTCTGCTACGAAAACAACTTGATTTCTGCTAGTTAAAAGCTCTCTGGATTTTCTGTATGCTGTATTTTGTTTTGAATATCGAAAACGCTAATTTGTCCATCCTACGTCCAGTTCTTAACGCTGAGAAGTAAAAAAGTATTTCACGAAAAATCGCCTTGAAAGAAAATGTTATTTTTGCGATTATAGTCCGTGCGAAAAAACTTTTTTTGGTCGGATCTGATGGCGACCTCACGCACAGCTATTTGCTTCTGGAGTACTGCCTTGCCAAGAAAAAAGTATTTTATTTGTTTCGTTACTAACCTCAGTTGCATCTCTTCTTTTGTTGATTGTTAAAAAATGTTGCAAAGCCCGCGGCGCAAATCAGGGAGCTTCGCCGCGATGAACGTAGCTTTGAACAGGGTTGCCAGGTAGTCACAAGCAAAAAAAGGCCAGATCAACCCTTGAAAAAGCCAAATACAAGATAAATACACAACGACACCTTTAAAACACCCAAATTCGCTTTTAAAAGAAAATATATAAATATTTTATACATAAAAAAAATAAAGTTCACTCCATTAATTAACTCCTCGAAACGTTTCGTCTTTCTCAAGAGTAACCTGAAACTGCAAACCTAAAAGCATGAAACAGCAAATCAAAAAGTAGTGAATTCTCGTGCAGAGTTTCCAATAAAATTTATAATTCTCTGTCCAGAAACAGTGTCTAGAAATCTGCCATTGCCCAGAAATTTTGTGCAGGCTTTCTGTTTTTGTACTGTGTCGCCAACTACTTAACGTCACGTGACACTAACTGCGTTCTCTGCTTGCCACTGTCGGGCGTTTGCGTTTCGACAAACGCTCAGATCGCTTGTGCTTTATTTTTTTTTTATCTCACTAATGTTTGTTTTTCTTCCTTTTTGTTTTTTGTTTTTCTCTCTCGCTGACAATAACGCCGTGCACTGCTTTGCAATCACGAACTCCAGATCGACGTTTACCGTCCATGTTTCGGACGCGCACAAACTCGAACAGCAGCTCCGGCTCGGGCAGTAGAAGTTCCAGTATCGGTTATAACCCCCACACTGGTAAGCACGTGCGAGCGTCTTTGTGAGCGCGGGTGCAGCATTCATGCTTCACTGGTACTTCTATCGTTGTTATGGCAGCAGCTGGAGGCGGCAGGCCCTGCTTTGAACATCAGGGCAAATGTTGGAGAACTTTAGACGTTTGGCGTAAAAAACCGAGCTGGGAAAATAACGCGCCGATATTTCCTGTCCCTCTCAGAAAGCGATCATTTGTGGAATTGAAGAAATGGAAGCCTGATGCGTTGGTGTGGCGTCGATTAAATGACACACCGTTCAGGCAAAGTGCTGAGCACTATCAACACCCCCTCGGAAATGAGTAGAGGACTTTGAGGCCACGTCGGGTGTTGTTATCTTCGCCACTGCGCGCCGTTAATTTCAAAGATCTGTGGATAACACTGAAAACGTGTCGCAAAAACTTTGCCTTTGCTTAGTAGTTCTGCTAATGGTCGTTCTGACCAACGTCCCTAATTCTTTATGTAGCGTCTTTTGAAACAAGTATTCTTAAGCTTGGATTTTGCGCTCGTTCGACTGCAGCATCCCATCTGTACACTTGTGCTTAGCTTCAAATGCAGCTTAGCTGGGCATCAGTTGGCATGCAGTCGACTTCTCATCTTCGGTAGTGTTACAACTGACTGCCATGCTTTACGAAAACATAACCAGTAGTTCAGTCTGCCGTTACCGTTACATTGAGCTGTAAATCATACGAGTAGCCGGCTGTTTAAACAATGCTTTGATTTTGTTACTCTTCGCATTTTTTGAAATTGAAATGGATTCGCTTGACGCTCTGCATTTGTCCATCCAGTTCAGTTGATTTTTATTGGGAAGGACTGCAATTGTGCATTCGCCTGATCCTAACCAACCAGCATCTGTGATTTTGCATTTGAGCTTGCGTGCGATTGCTTTCCTGGTAATTTTGCGTTTATTAACAATGCTTTCAATCAGATCTCACTAATCTGGTGACAATGGGTAAGTCCTGATCTTTGCTGTGATTGCTGACTTGCATGCCACCATTAAACACATGTTTGGATCGTGCTGCTAATCAGTGTCATTTGCTTCATGCTTTCGCGTTGTTTCGTTTGTTTCGTTGCAATCCTCAACCGTTTTAAATATGAAAGCAGTGTTGAGGTGCTCCAATTGGTGACGACTGTGTCCAGTGCAGTGCGTGACATTCTGCGGTCCGTTGAAATGTGCGTTTCCCCCACCCCCACTATTTTACATCATAGGCCGCAAGCGTGTGGCTGTCCTGCACAGTCTGCCAAGCGTACTGACGTCTCATCAGTGGAACGGAAAAAAGTTCTAACAGATTCCAAATAAAAGTGAAAGGCAGCGTGCAGACCTGACTGGGCGAAGTTGATTGTAGGGGAACCCCTTGAAATAAAAATGCTGGCGTCAAATGAGAAGAAAGATGTCAAGCAGAATTGAGCAGCCGGGCGAAATTATAAAAATTAGTCAACTCCTTTTTATGAAAAAGCGACTCGTGCTAGTGAAATGGTGCAGGTAAGCAACGTGGAAAGTGTTATTTCTAATATCAATTGGGACTGCTTGGAACTCATGCGTTTTGCGAAGCATACGGGGCGAGGTTAGAGGTCTGAGTTTTGGCTGGCGCTCTTAACATTTTTCAACCCGCCGACATCTCCAGCACGTAGCGCAGAAAAGGTAAACTTTTGAAAAGGCGTCGATATCTGAGGTTTACAGCGTTCGATAAGCGGCTTTTAATAGCTTTGCAATAATAGGTAAGTTTTTTTCAGAGAAGTGAGGTATAGATCTGCCGATACTATTCTTCCTTCACACATGCTGTCGCACGTCCTATCATGTGCTTTTCGTTTTTCATCTAATTGTCGAACTTTTGTTGTCACACACATTGGCTGATTTTGCAGTTCATGTTCTACCTCGGACAGAAATAAGTAAAACTTACATGATGCACGGTGCGTCATGCACCGAAGGCTTTGGTGCTGGAGCATGGTGTTTGTAATTTCGTGGAGTATTCACTCAACTATTCTTGATTCAGCAAAACCCAAAGTATTCGTCCAAACATGGCAACCCATGGTTTTGATTCGACCATGAAAACGTCGAAAACCAAAGTATTTAACCAACCGTCACTGGAAAACCAAAAGTATTCGCTTTGCCGTGCTTGATTCGGCAAAAAGACTAACAGTAGTATCAGCAGTAGCTAAGAAATGGTTTGTGGTTGAACTGTACCGAATAGAACGTATGCACTGTGCATGGAAATTCATCGCCTATTCGTTTCATTCTTTCATCGGCTTCCTTGCGTGAGCAAGTTGGTACATCCCAACCATGCTTGTCTAAATTCATCGTCGCGTTTTTCAACCTTCCCCTTCGCATCAGAATTCTAACGTGTGTCTTCCCTGCAGCAGGTGCCCCCGCTGGTGTTCCGCCGCCACCGCCGGCGAACGTTCCTCCTCCTCCCGCTGACATTCCCCCTCCACCAGGTAAGCGACCGAATCGTGTGTGTACACCCACAGCATGCTTGACGTAATAGCTTTGTGACCTGTAGGTTGCCCGTGTAAGTGACGGATTGATTGCACTACTAACCGAAGATCCAATTTTTCCCGAAGTTTTGAATATCCGATTTTTCCCGAAGTGAGACCCGATTTTGCCCGAAGTTTTACGAATAAGGGTCGGCTTTTAAGTAAAGCCTACGGAAAGAAATCAGTTGTAATCCTGAGGCAATTTAATTGCCCGCTGCCAACATATATAAACGCAACCTTCGCTTGTTAAATCGCGTGCTCTCATTTGTGGTCCCATGTGCAACTAATTTGACGCTAATTTACCTGCTACCGTGTGAGGTTCTTTTGAGTGCATTTTATTCTTTTCGCAGCTTCTGCCTCTCAATTTAATCCGGACGCCCACTGTCGCTGCAAATTTTTTCCTTGTGTTCTCTTCATTAAAGTGACTTTACTTTCGTGTTTTGCTCAGCGTCTCATCTCGTTTCGCCAAAAGCAAATTTGTGCTTCGCATAAACTCCATCTGCTGCGCAGCCACAAGTTTTCACGCACAGTCGTGAAAAGGTCAGGTGTTCCGGTTGATCTTCTATTCCCTCCGCAGCAATGTCGCAGTCGATGCCACCGCCGCCACCACCGATGATGTCCCCCCAAACTGTACCGCCACCTCCACCTGCTCCTATTCTACCCCCATCGGCTTCCACTACACCCGAATCCAGCGGAGGTTACAGTACACCCAGTGTTGCTTTCGATGGAAGGTGAATATACCTGTGCCCATTAGCTTGCGTATGTTTCTTGTGTTTCCGAGGCCGTGCTGGCGTTTTCATCATTAGCGAACAGGTCCCACCTCTCGATGTTCGTTTAAGGTTTTGCTTGACTCGTTTTCAGGGTTTTGCTTGACTCGTTTTTTTTCACCCCTAATGGGCGAGCAAGAAGAACGAATCCATCCAAACCAGGGTTCGGCAACCTTTTTAAAAAAAGAGTCAATCTGCTTCATCTTCCAGACGGTATGACCGGTGAGGAGCCACAAGATGTTTATACCGTTTCAATTTTCATGCGACTTCATAAGGGCATAGGCTAACTTGTAATCAACTTAAATCTAATAATAATGAAATGCAAATTCAAATTCAAAGTTGTTTCAAATCAAATCAAATCCAGAGAGAGAGAGAGCCACCTCAGAGGAACTGAAGAGCCGCAGGTTTCCGCCCCCCTGATCTAAACCAACGGTTCTTAACGAGGTTCTCGGAAGGAAGGTCAACGTGTTTTCATCTAACACTCAGACGCCCAAACAACAACAACGTTTTGACTAAAATGACATAACAGTTCGTCACAACCATTCATCATACGCTTCTCTTTTAGTTTGCGCAAACGAAGGAGCCCGTGCCGATATCTTTAGGAAAGGGGTCCCTGGAATGGAAAGGTTAAGGTACCACTGATGCAAACCAAAAGACCCTTGCGAACACGTTGTCATGCGCTTACTTGCTCCCAGCGTTTAAGAAACAATAGGTTTCGGCGTTTCGTCTAAAATCACACTGCTGCGATTTTCGATCGAGAACTCGTCAACCCGGCTAAACAAAGCATTGGGCTCTTGGCTCCTTCAAGGCGTTTAAGAGCATGGTTTCCCAAACTGTGTCCAGGACACACCAGTGTGCCTCGAAAGAGACTGAAGTGTGTCGCGAAAGTTTCGTGCTGTGACAAAAAGCTTGTAAAAATGAAATGTTTGGTCCAGGTTGCATTGCTTTGCATTTTAACTGTTAATCTTTTATGTACTTGTTTATTATGATGCTCACGCACTGTTCAAAAACAACAAAACGTAACATACTACCACAGGACATTTGTGACATCACAATTACCTGAATGCGTAAAGTGTTCGTTAAGTTTCTGCAGGGTACATCACAATAACCTCCGTTGCAAACGTTTGTGAAAGTAGGTGTACCGCGACCAAATCCAGAATTTATTAGGGTGCCTTAATGGAAAAAAGTTGAAAAAGCACTGTTTTAGAGACTTTCTCGTCTTTACGAACGTCGAGTAGGTGCTTCGAAATTTGCTGTCAAATCGTCGACGTTGGGTCGGAGCTTCCCGCGAGAAAAATTATTCGAAATAATAACGGCTGTCCAATTTAAGATAACATCCATACATACTATTGCACTGTGAATTAAAGCCGATTATTTCCCCAACTTACCGTCGTTGCCCGCGGAGAAATGGACAGCACGGAAAAGTTTTGTGTTGTTTTCTACAAGAACGTTGAAGCTTTCGAGGCCGATGCTGACTCACGTGCGCTCTGCGTGCTGGGCCAATGAATTAGTGGCGAAGAATATCTTCATTAGGTCGGTTGTTATAATTGCTTTCTATTTTGTAACCAGCTCTGCGTTTTGTTATTTCAGGGCACCGACTATTGGCGGAACTGCTGACGACTACGCTTCAACCTCAGGTTTTTGTAATTTTCAAACTATCTTGATTCGGACACATTAAAGTTTAGCCCAGTCTGGCCACATTGACCAACCAGCCATGTTTATTGCCCGAAACCGTAGAGTCAACGCTGTTTTCGTCTTACCGAACGCTTGATACGAATTGCCCAACTTCATACTAAAGCCTGCCCTGCTTGAAAAAACAGCTCTGTGTCGAACTTGTTTTTCTGTAACATTTGCACGACCGTCGTGTTATTAATTTGTTTATTTTATTCATTTATTTTTTTGTAACAACATTTCAATATTTCGCTGCAAACATTGAAATGCCGTTGTTGTGACTTGACGCATAGCATGCCCCCCTCACCACCACTAACACGCATGTCGTCGTACAAATTCGCCATCACACCATCATCACCTACGCATCGGACAAGTCGTGGCGACGTCGTGATCAACCTACAGTTGTCTGAACGCCTCGCTCGTCTGCGAAACGGCGTTCCGGGGAAGGGGCTTGGGGGTCGTGCACCCTTTCACCGTCTTGACTTGCGGTACGAAACAACGTCGACGTGCCAGTAGCCATCGCGAAGTTCTACAATGTTGCTGGCATTTTTGCACAAACGCGGTTCACCAGTTTCTTCTTGCGCCTTTTTCAACACTCGCTGATCAATGAACTGCGGCCCGCACAGTTCTAGCCCGCCTTCTTTTGTCCCTCCCCAGTTTATATTTTCCCTCCAGCTTCTTCTTCCGCGCCGCCTCCAACATATGTCGATAAAAAGTTTCCTTCATGGCGCGCGAGCCACGCGTCAGCCGATGACGCAATGCCCCAGTAGTACCAGTTGCGTTAATAATTCATGACGTGTCGTGGCGCGGTTGCTTAGAGACCAGCTATTTAAATTTCACTTGCCGGGATCTCGGCGCTTACTACTTTCGTAGTAAGTTCGTTTAAAGGGAAACGCAATGTTATTCAGTATTTTTTTTTTGTCATTCAGTTGTGAGCCTGTACGTTGGAGGCAAGCAACAGGCAGCTTTTTTAATAGCGAGTGGAAATATTAATAGCGAGTGGAAAAATTAAGCGTCTAAACCCACCTTGCCGTTGGTTCTTTGACGAGAGCTGATGAATGAGCGCAGTTCAGTGCTTTTCATGACCCATAACCGTCCGTAATACCGATCTGTGCGGTACGGCTTCTCACATTCTTTACATTACGATGGCGTTAAAAATGAAACCGATTTTTCCTTGTTTTTTTTACAAGTATTAGTAAGAATCCGTATTCGTTATGTGGCCACCATGTTTTTCACCACCGATCGGAATACCAGTAGTCTATCAGCACTCCCGTTTCTCCGTGCACGTGGTTAATCGCTGACACGCAAGGAAGTTCTACGACGTCAAACAATACTTTCCTAAAACCTGGTCGCTCCAATGACACATAAGTCGATTACTGTGATTTTAGGTTGCTCGAGAAATACACTCGTCGACCATATCAGCTTTTGCCACATTGGCCTGTAAACTTTACATTATTTGGCTTTGCGTATAACAATAACACAGAACTAAGGTTCGCTGCTCGTCACCGAAATGCCCGATGGTGTCTTCAACCGACATCCTTTGCAGCTACAACCCAAATAATGGCGCCACTATTTCACCATCGAGAGAATTCGTTTTTTTGACATGAGCAAAAAGCAATATATTCCAGCTGTCGCCTGTTGAAAGGGAAAAAATGCTTGTTAGTCTGGAATTTTCGTAGCCGCCCCTCCTCCCACACAAGAAAATAGAAGCATTTTCGCACCTGCGCACTACCTGGACGTTTGAACTCTGCCAGTGTCTGATTCGTTGCTTACAGTTCAGCGAAACCAAAGTACTGATCATGAAACAAGTCATCATTTCTTACCGCCACAAAAACAGTAACACTTCGCACAGCTCAGGACTCACGATGGGCAATTTTGCTGATGCGATAATGCGAACCGCCACGATACCTACAAACGCTTTCTAACCTCCGCTGCCGTATGCAAAAAACTCCGCTACGTTATCACATTGTATGCAAATAACTCCGCTACATTAACTCATTGTATGCAAATTATCTCGATGTGCCTTGGCAAAAAAGACAAGGTTTTCACTTACACTCACTTGTAGCTCACTTCGCGTTCTCGGTTACAACATGAAAAACATAACCGCGGGATGCGATGCCTCGTTCCAACCCAAGCTAACGTCTCATTCACTGACCTCGATCGCTAATCATGCGAACGTAATGCTTTGAAAAAAGCGTTTCGTTGTTTTGCTTATTTCCTTTCTGAACTCCCGCCCGTCTGATCGACTGTGCTGTTTTTGACCTTTTGACCCTGTCCAGTGATGGACCTCCCTCCGCCGCCGCCGCTCGATTTCATGAACTCACGTGACCCGTACGCGGTGCCAGTGACCCGGAACCCGAGCTTGCCCACCACCGGGTTTACGTCACGGTTCGGTGGCGGTTTCGGTAGGTTGCGTCTCGTGACGCAATTTTCTTTGTTGGCATGTTTTTGTTCGATTGTGAGTTGTTTTGTTTTTTGTTTTGTTTACTATGTTGTTTGCAAATGTTGCCAGGTTTGCTAACTTTGTGTTGCATTAGTTTGGAACGACAGATTTTTTCATTATCGCTTCGCGGCACAAATGTTTTGAACTTGTGATTTCTTCGTGCTTGCTGTTCTGGCCTCAGTGCACAATGTTGTTCTGTTTCAATGCACAATGTTGTTCTGGTTCAATGCGCATATTCGCACCGCATGCCCTTGCGTGATTTGCACGTTGTTTTGACCTAAAGCGTCAATTCTCCTGCGTGAAGACCGAAAATGCAAATTTAGCATCAATTCGCTAAATACACTTTTAGGAAATTTTGAACAACAACAAGCGCATCCAAAGTAGTTTCCCCCTCCCTGAGATACTACCGCCTGAAACCACTTCCTTTATCGATCAAGTTTAACGAAAAACAATTGGCGGAAATTTCATTCGTAGCAGAGTTCAAGAAGACGCTGTCGCGATCGCAGTCAAATCCCTGTGCATTGTCTTTGTCTGATGGTGACGAAACTGCGTGTTCCATGAAAACCGTCTTACGCGGTGCTTCCTCAAACGACACGGAGTGTTGCTTGATAGAAAATAGCCTCTTTGTCTCTCAACCTCCCCGTGCAAATGTGTGATGTGCCCGTAGGAAAAAAGTAAAGAGGTTTGCGGCCTTTGCTTGAAATCAACTCACGTTCACATCAGTTCGATTTAATTGTCCAGAGCGCTTTGCCAGAGTTGCTACAGAAAGAAGCGTACAACATTCGAAAAGCAGCTATTTCGTACCCAACTGGGAGGTGACTTGGCGCATAAACAAAATTTCTTGCCGACCTTGTCCACGTGATCTTTCCCGCAGGCACATTCCAATGCTGAAGGTCTCCCACAACTTCGAGTGTTCGTCTCTCCTGAAAGAAACACAATGAAGCAAATCGCATTTTTTAAAACAACTGTTTCAACAACGAAATAAAGCGACCAACACTCAGTGTCGATTCTCGCTTCGCCTGAACCAGAGGTTCCCAACCTTTTCACTCCTGCACCCCTAAAAACACTTTGTTCTGACCTTGCACCCCCCTACAGTTTATAATCAAGAACTGGCTTTCAAACATTTAGACAGGAATTAAAATTTTTAATATCTGAAGGAAATCAAGCATGTGGACAAGAAAGGATGACACAGATTTCGAATGTACTCTGCAAAAAATAATCACGTGTGTGAAATATGTACAAATCAATAAAATCAACAGCATGACTGCAAAAGAACCAAAAAAGCCGCAGGAGAGTATTAAACAGATCAATTTCCAGCCAGGACGGACCCCTGGCCTAAACAGACAAAGAATCGTTGCGGATCGATTGCGTCTCATGAGTTGGCATGCGTTCGGTTTCGTTCAGGCATGCCTCGGCGCCCGCTTTGAACACGGTAGCGAACCTGAGTTTTCGCACAGGCGCTGACGGAATCCCGCCCCCACCACCTAACATTGCGGGGGGCGCAGACTCCCTGCCCCCTCCGCCCCCAGTCGATTTGCCCGCTGCTTACGATACTGTGGAAGTGTCGTCGGAACCCAGCTGGGCGCCAAAGAACTACCTGGAAAAAAGTAAGCGTTACTTGCTACGGCGTCGCACGGTGTGTTGGCTTCTTGCCGTATTTGTTGCATCCCAAGATTATGTTGCTATATTTGAATCTTACGTTTGCGGCATCCGTTGCACTAACCCAGCTTTCGCGATTCGATCCGAGTTTTCTCGTAACGTGTTCAGCCGCCACCCTTTCTATGACATCGTGTCGCTTGACTGTACGCGACAATTGCCTAGGTTTTCAAGCCAAACGTTACCTTTTCGTATTGAATCGAAACAAACGGAACATGTCAGCTATGCACTCGCTTGAAGACACTCCATGTTATTTTTTACACGTAACTTAAACGATTGCTTCTTTATGTATGGACCTGTATCGCTAACGAAGCTTGCTGAACAACTGCCCTGGACTCCTCAGTTTACGGTAAGATAGACATGTGCGTTTCACCGCAGGCAAAATATGTTACAACAGCGTATAGGTTCAAGGTTGTGATTCGAATACGACAAAATAAAAAACATCGTTTAACGCCCGGTGCCAAGCGAAATATCTGACTTCACGCCATGTGCACATGCACTCAGTAATATTCTACATATCAAATACGCTGAGAAAGCTGATGATTAGGGCTTAGGGTTGGGTGTTTAGGGAAGTGTCGGGTGAGGGTTAGTCTTAGGCCTCAATTATTTTTCTTTCTCTAAGTCCAATATTTGTCAGTGGTTATAGTTATTCCCGTTTTGTAGCTTGTTGTGGGTATCTGACATCTAACCAAAAAGTTTTTAATTCACACAACGCACATCAAAAAAGTAATCGCCAAACTTCATTGTTGACAAACAACAGGTCAGAAATTTCGTTTGACACCGGATAGGATATGAACCGACCGCCGTTCTCCGCTTGACTGATTACTTCTTTGTCACCAGTGGTCGCTATTTACGACTACAACGCCGACAATCCGGACGAGCTCTCTCTCAAGGAAGACCAGGTGATCTACGTCGTGAAGAAGAACGACGACGGGTGGTTCGAGGGTGTTGTCGACGGGGTGACCGGCCTGTTTCCAGGCAACTACGCTGAGACCATGCCGTAACTTGGACAAAATTCGCCGTCGCCCCAAACTGACGCCTAATTTTTTGAAATCCCGACACGGTCTTTTAAACGAAGGGTAAAAAGCGTGACCTTGCCCAGGGTTTGGAGCCGCATGGCGTCATTGTTTCGTGGCGTCATTGTTTCGTGCGGCCCGAGCCAATCTTTAACTCCATCGGGCTATTTTCTTGTTTCCAATTTCCGCACCTCGTTCCGATTGGATAGCTACTGTCGTAATTTCGCGTTTTTCGAAAATGAAACCCTTGAAGTTGAAACGCGTTGACTTTCGTTTGCGTTGCGCACGACTTTGACGAGTTTTTTTTTCTTTAAAAAGTTAATACTTTTCCGGCAAACGCTGATCAGAAGCCAAACGATCACTGACTGTTCTTGTTCTGAATTATTTTGTTCATCAAAAAAGTGTGTTTTTGAATGACGCTCAACCTAGTTGGAATCCTCGCACACTGTTCGTTGGGCTCAAAGGAAAAGACCGGTAGCGCTGGATTATTATTTGCCAAGCTTTTTGATGTGTGATGATTGTGATGAGTAAAAACAGAAATGTGTTTGATGGTTTCTTGAAAAAGATTTTTTTTATTTGAAAACGATCAAAATTTGTTCAAAAACGATCTACATTTTCCGGAAACAATCAGATTTTTGTTTGTTTCTTGCTGCTGCGCATTTGCAGTTTGAAAAATGCGATGCTCGAGCATCGCTTTGTGCGAATCCTGTATATTCATGATACGCCACAGAAAATTTCCGGCTTGGCTTCTTTTCGCTTCGTTGTTTCGCTATTTTTTGCAGTCAAGAACTCCCCCCAGTCTTCCCATCGCGCCCCACCTACCGCCGCCTTTTCACAGCCATTGCTCCGTAGTTCTTTCCGTTCCCGCACGTCTTGTATGATGACTGTTGGCAAACGGTTCCCCAGAGTTCGGACTCATGCCGTTGATTTGCGCAGAAAGATTTGTTTCAATATAATGCCCATTACTCGGAAGGCAATTTGTAAACAAACTTCTGCGTTCGTTTGAAATCTGCGAAACTGTGCTTGTAGTCTGAAATGTTCAGCAATGTTTGGGAAGCCAACAAGGAAACAAAACAACGCCCTAAAGGCAAGTTGCCCGCAATCCTGCGATACTTGGAGTATTTTTTCTTTTTTTTTGTACTTTGGAAAAAGTGCGCTGTCCTTTGATTCCGGAATCCGATGGTAATGATATTTCCTTAACGAGGGTTTTTAAGTACGAGGTCAACGACTCCGTAAAAAAGCTCTTAACACGAAACTTCTACGACGAAATCTGGATCTTGCGAGCGTCCAAGAAGCCAGACAAGGGAGCAAGTCTCGCGGTTTTCTGCAGTTTTGTTTCAACAGCTCGAGACTTGGCGACGCTCACACTCACGACCAATGACGCAATCCAGTTGATGGGAACTCTGACATGTGTAGCAATTTCGATTGGGGCGCTAAACAGCATCACCAGCGTTTTTTGTTTGTTTTCACTGGAAAGGCGTCTTTTCCGGCCTAGGGTTTCAATCGGAACTCATGGACGTCGTAAGGAATTTTCCAGGGGGAGTTCAACAGTGAATTTTTCCAGGGGGGGCATCAGTGGTGAAATTTCATTTTACCCTCTCAAAATCAAGAGAGCCTCTTGTTGTTGAAAACTTAATAAGAAATTGCCAAATTTAAAAATCACAGGGGGTTCGGCACCCCCCTCCTGACACCCCCCTCCGACGCCCATGTTGGAACCGAACGGCGAGTGCGCTTCGGTGTCACAAGCTCTTAATGTCACCGAAGACTGGCTTCGTCTTCAGGCAAGAGCGCTGTTGCCTTGGTTGACCGTGCGCCATGCTCGCTTATGTTAACGTGCGCCTGGCTGAGTTGTGAGATCCTGTATTTACCGCATATAATAGTGTTGTGTCAATTTCCCTTCTTTCATCTCACCTTTTATTATGGAAAGCTCTTCGCCGTACGCTTTACTTGCTCAACTTTGAAATACCGTTTAAGCACTTGCGCACCTGTTAGCGTGTTTTTTGGTCAACATGTTCGACTGGTATGTTTCCAAAGTATTGGCCGCGCACACCACTTGTATGCTTTGACATGTTGAATGAGAGACAGATATCGGGTTGTGAAGTCCTGTTTTGTCTTTGTGCAGATGTCATAAACATATCTAATAAACAACGTATTTACGACCGTAATATGTGGTGGTGGTTTGCAGATGCAGGCCCGTAACCAGCTTGGAACACCAGGGTGGGTGAAACGTTTTCTGAGAGGTGCCCAAATTTTTTAAACTATGTCCAACACATTTTTCCAGGGGGGGGCGAAAATGTTTCTAGGAGGGGCTTCGCCCCCCCTGGTTACGGGCCTGTGCAGATATTAAAGGTACGTATTAAGTTTGCAAGTTTTTTTTTAAGGAAAATGTTAGAAACCCGGTTTGGATCTGTAAGGACCCGATGATAATTTTCTCAGATTCTCGGGTCCCTAAAACGCCTTAAAAAAATCCTGAAGTTTGGATTATCCAGATAACGACTAAACGATTTTTTTTGCCATCTGGTATCCCGATTCTGGCGGTTAACTGGGTAAAAACGTAACGTTATCAAATTGCTTTTTCCGTGGGTCGGGATACTATTTTCTTCCAGATACGGGCGAGCTAGGTTTTTACTAAACCTTGTCTTACCATATTTTTTGTGATTGAAAACCGGGACGCTCCAGAACCACAAGCCTTAGCCTTTATCAGATAGATGTGGTTCATATCTTGAAGTATGTAGATACTGATACAGTAAACATCGGTTAATCCGGTCTTCGCCAATATCGGATATAATCTGCTCTTCACATCTCGTAATCCAGATTTTTCTGTACTTGCACGCTGTTGTGTCCTTAAGTGCACTGATTGGTCTCTCGGAAAGATTCGACAGCTTTCAGACGCAACACAAACGTGCTCACGATCACCGACGAACGTTTAGAATTATAACATCGGTCACAACTGAGCGCAACATCTAACTAAGGGACGGGCATAGCATAAATTCTGAATTGGTGGCAAACGAAACCTTTTTCATGGACTTCCATTTGCAAAAAGCATAGCCCTATTTAGTTTTTGACCCTATTACGTTCGGTTCATTCTGAGTCATCTGACCAAGTACGTGCAGCCCAGTTTCTGATCTGATAACTTGTAGCTTTCGTAGTTCGGTTGTTTTAGCCAAGATCTATTCATTGGACCTTGGAAAGTTATGACCATGCAAGACTACAGATCACTAGTTTTGAGACAAAAAAGTACGCGTTTTGTTAAAGCCTAGTATTCGCGCAGAACTTAGTGGTGAAATGTTTATTTGCTCTTTCGTTTCTAGTAACTTCACCTCAACAACAGGATGATTTTAAAAATCACGTAGCGCTGTGATCCAGGAATTATTGAAAACGATCTGAAGATGGGCTAGTCAACATCCGGGGGGCGAGAATTAAAAATTGAGCAACCCTACTTTGCCCAATCCCATATTCGTTCGTTGCATTTGCTTGATGAGTTCTGCTGCATTATCGAGAAGAAGATTGTTGCTCTATCGTTTATGGAAGGCTGGCGCCTCGCCAGATGGTGGGTCAAAAAAACCAAAAGCTCACCACCGATTCCTTGATGGAATCATCAAAACAATCAGATATCGTTGTGGCAGTTGCAAAACCACGCCCTCATTTAAACGAACGGCGCTATTTTCGAACGTTTCAACACTAGCGGCAACAGTAAGCTAAGTGTGAAGAATTCCAGTGGCACTTCATCGTGAAGAACAACAGGCTTGTGAAAGGACGTTGTCAAAGTACGAATAAAAGCCGTCGGAAGAAACCAGCACGCGTCTAAGCAACATTATTTTTGAAAGTGGCTTAGCTGAGCATGTGCTATCCTATAGACCAGTGTTTATCAAGGTTTTCTCCGCATTCCTTCCTTAAAAATTCAAGATAGTGTCATTACCTTAACGTTAAAAGATAGTCTACTACGCAAAGTTTAGAGATGGAACAACGTTTCTTCTCTCATAGAAAGTTTCAGTGAAATGTGCTTATAAATAACATCTTTCATCTAGTTACCTCATAGCCAGTGGCAATCCCGTCGCCACGGGGCTTTCGTGGGCTTAGCCACCCCAAACAAAGCTCCAAGCCCCCCAAAGTGAAATATGAAACAATATGAGTTAGTTGAATTTTTGTCAAATTTCAATGTCAAACCCCCCTGCACGAACGTAAAGCCCCCTATTGACGACTTTCTGGCGACGGTTCTAGCCAGTGGCATTTCAAGCAACGCTTGGACTAAGCACTGGAAACTCTAACGTAAATATTTAAGACAGCACAAAAATAAGTCTACCTTCACTGTCTCTCCACAATCTCGGCAGCGTCACATCTGAATAGTTAATTGGCTGTCAGGTGTCTATATTAGATATTAAGGGCACCAGAACATCGCCACTACGACGTTACATTACAAAAGAGGCCCCTATATTTTGAACATGCTATACAGAAACATCATTCACTGAAAGCAAGTTAAACTTTTCATTTTGTCTGGGAATTTGCTTCTGCGCGAAAATCCATTTCACATTGAAAATTGTTTGAAGTCATTGATTTTAATTTGTTCTTTGTGTACACATTAAAGTTTTTGGAGTGACCATTTTGGCACATTTGCACATAATTTTTGCTTGATTTTTAAAAACATGTCGCTTTCTTCAGAGCTTTTGGCTATTTAAATGCGGCTCTAGAGTAGTTCATAAGCTTTTCAACAAAACAATGCAAAAAATAAATGCGAAACTTTCAAATGAGGAGGCCGAGGCAACCGCCTCATTCGCCTCCCCTAATATCCGCCCTGTTGACTGTCACTGTAATTCAAACCTATCAGGACAGGAAAATCTAGAAATACAACCCAGCATAGAATCTAATTTCCACATTCTAGTACGCAAGTTAGGAAAAGAAAAAACATTACAATTGCAGGAACTATCAGTCTTTTCGGAAACAGAACAGCAAAAACTTAAAATACGTAATTTTACTTCACAATTCCTCCGTTGAGAAAGATCCTCCTAAATTTAAATGTTACTCTCTTAATGGGTCAATTGGCTCCCGATTGAATCACAAGCAACGGTCAATTACACTTTCGAATCTGTAAACCGTCGTCTAGTCAAGACCAGACGTCCATGAAGTTTTAATACCTCAATACCCCTATGTCAAATTTTCGTCAATCTGGATCCCCGTTTTCAACAGTTTAATAACAAAAAAATTGTAAGAAATAAAACACAACTGGTAAAGAACTGTTCACTAAGGTCAATGCAAAGGCTACATTACATTCATCAGCACCATTCTTCTTCATGTGAGTACAATGTTGCTAGTTTCCTAGAACGAATGTAAGGATGTTGAATACCCCCAACGTCTTATCTCAACTCCCCCTGGGGATATTGAGGCAATACTTCAAGAACCCCTTGTCAAGACCATTGCTTGTGACTTTATTTTGGATTATGTCCTGAATTCGCCTGCACGGCAAAGCTAACTTCATCCATTTTCTGATAGCTGTGAGACTCAGGTCGTTAGTAATTAAAAAAGAAACAACTCAGAGCACAGCGAAGCAAACAATAACTAGCAGCAGTGAGTTGTTTCAAGGTATCCATTTTCGCGGCCTGATCGCGTTCACAAGGTTCAGCACTACGTTGTGCATTATTGTTATTTGAAAAAATGAGCGTGCCGAAGTAGCAACAGCTATTGTTATCTTCATACGCCCATTTTTGATCCGAAAGGAGGTCTTATTAATCCGAATTGTAACCTGCAAACGTGAAGCTTTCCTTGGATGAGGCAGTTGCGCGGTGCCAGTGCAGTAATCCCTATTTCGTGAAGAGAGTCAGAACTTCCAGCCCAGACTCTGCCCGTGTGAATACCTCAGTCGGAATGATTAAATTTAACTTCAACTAAATTGAATATAGCAACAGCAGGCTAAGTCTAAAAGCTCGTTTGATGCAAAACAGTTACTGTCATCTCATACACGAACCGATTTTGTCATTGAGGTATCTTGAAAAGCTTTACTTGTTTGTTCCTGGGATTGTTATTTTGACAAAATTTGAAGATTTCGGTCTTTGTTATTCACCAAGTTGCTTCGTAACACCGACGCAACTTGTCCAGCGTATAAGTTGCTGTAATCAGACCACAAGCGACGTAGTGACTCATCTGCAATAAGTTTGATCCAGTCCCATCGGCAAGAGGGGGGGGTTGGTGGTATCAGACCCCCAAACAAGGCTTCAAGCCCCCAAATTGAAAATATGAAACTCAGTAGAGTTTTTGTCAAATATTAGAATGTCAAGCCCCCCGGCATACACGTAACGCCTCCCTACTGAAGATTTTCTGGCCACGGTTCTGGTTTGATCATTGCAGCAATGAAGACCACACGGTTTTGTCTTCTACTATTCTCTATATCCACGATTCGCGTGACGATTGAATTACACAACAGGTTTGCACACGTGCAACCGGGGTTCCAATCAGCTTACGCAGACCTCAACCGCCAACTGCGTTGCCTGCAACCTCCCACCGAGGATTCGCGCCGTCGCTTTCCTGACACGTGACTTCAAACAAATGCTTATGACGTCACGCTGCAGATACCGGCAGCTGCCGGCTGCGTCCAGAAATAACTACCCTGAGGAATTCCTCACCACTGCAATGCGGCCAGTGAAAGGCTCCTGCGTGCCACGCATCTGCGTCAACTCCACTGCGGAGTGATGGATTCAAGACCGCAATGCGGGTAAAACGTATTTGGCGACTTCGTCAATCAACCTACATCCCGTGATGTCGGAACGAATGGCGCCATAAAGACCCTCCCGAATTTCATGTTTTTTTCTGATTTCAATCATGGCCAAGACTGACTTCGGTGTGTCTAAATTTAAACGCTCAGTCGGCGCAAAGAAGACTTGCGCGTATTGATAAGTCACTTTTCGCCAAACCGGGTTAGTTATCGTCGTTCGTCTTTCAATCAACGTCAACGCCTGCAAGTACCCTGCGTCTCGTCGCTCACAGAACTGAAGTGTGTGTCACTCAAGCAGGAAGCAAAAAGCCGATAGTAATCACTGTTTATTCGTTCGTCTGATCGCGAAACACATACATTCGCTGATTATCTCTCTCCGCACAATGCGGCAGACAATGAAGTCCGCGTCGTCCGAGAGCTCTCACCAGGCAGTGGGTAGAGCTGCGGGTTCAACAGTCAAAGCACATGAACATGTGTCAACTGCAATTAATAGTCTTTTTTAGAAGATGTAGAACTGTCGCTTTGCGCTGCGGACAGTGCAGGCGGGTGCAGTAGACGAAAAACAAGCGTTAACAATTACACATTCGAATCCGCAAACGGTCGCAGAACCAATTAGTGCAGGGGGGGGGCGGACGAGCCGCGCGAGACTTTGCTTTATGTACATTGAGTATCGTCGAGTACGAGATCGATCAAGAAGGAAAATTGAAGTTCCGGTTGATGAAGTGTCTAACCGCTCAATATTAGCCGAATGAAAGCTGCAATGAGACAGTAAAAAAGGTTAAAACCGTCGACTAAGACACGCGTTTCACGTTATTATTGAGCATAGCAGCACGGTCGGGTCGATGCACGTTCTTGAAGGGAAGACACAAAGACGCAGAATTAATTACAGAAGTCTACATTCAAGTTCGAGAATCAGCAAACTCTCTATGCAAGTCCCACCTATCTACGGAAATAAGCGCAAGCGGGACGTTGTACTGCAACGAGATTACAGAAACGTTTGATATCAGGCAATTGCCTACTACACGCTAGTAAATGACACTGCTCCTTCAAATGCTAAGCCGTGCATCCGGCCTTGCGGTACAGTGTAGTGTTCAGCCAGCATCTGCTCGCTTCAAATGTGACCAGGGTATCCGCAGAGACTACCCCGTCTGCGGAAAACGGCATTATTCCGCATCAGCGTCAACTACAACTTGAAACAGCTCTCGCCAGTGCCAATTAGCGCGCGAGCGACGTATCGACTCACGATCGTTCGCCAAACGACGGGCTGACAACTGCCCGCCGCAATGAGAATTACAACACGCGGTCTGCTTCATCGCACGCAAGCATGCAACTGCGACCGACAGCTACTCTGGCAGCCGCGCGCTGACGGCCGCGCAGCAAGTTCATATACGGGCATGAGGTCGGACAGCGCAGTTTGCCCTGTGGGGCTGCTGAACGCTGCGCGCGCGATGGTGAGCGAGTGGGTCTTGCAGCCGGAGCATGTGCGTGAGAGCTGTGTGTGCTGGTGGTGGTGGAAGTCGATTAACGAAGGCCTTTCGCTGCGAGTTAATAATTCTTCGAAAAAATCCGCTACTTCGAAGCGTCAACAACGACATTACGCTTTTTTTACCTTTGGACTGTTTCCGAGAACGAAAAACTTTTGTGGAATCAGGAAAGTAACTTCTCTGGAGAGAACGTTGGCGTTTGCGTTACACTTTTAACGAGGGACTTCAAAAATCATGCCCGGAAAGATCTCAATTAAAACCATGACTGTAAGGTGTTGTTACTTAGAAACCGCATTACCACACACGATCTCAACAGAGTCGGGTGTTGTAGACAGCAACGCAGACCGGTTTGATTGTAAGGTAGCTGTAATCTGCGCGGTCGTGTTCAAATCTTCGTGCACGTAATATTAACAAACATCAACAAATCACAAATTTAACACACAAAAAACACATTAACTAATTTCAAACACCACATGCAAACCACTACTGAACACCCAGGCAGTGAGCATGCAAGTTTCATTATAACGTTTCAATCAAACGGCATCCAATTATTATATCTCCGCATGCACGTCGTGAAGGATCATGAAATGACATCTCTTGACGCATTTTTTCGCTGTTTCAGCCTGTAGTTACTTCTCTTACCCTTTTTCACCTCAAGTAAAGATAGACAGGCCAAGTTTGAAAAATGCCAACCAAGATTTACCGGGTTATTAAACACGGTGTGAAGAGGAATGGTGATCGCATGCATAGTAAAGTTGCTCTGCAGCATACGGAGCGCTTAGCGTGGCGTGCACACGCACTGTCACGCTTCGCTTCACTTTACTTCGCTGTAGCGCAAACTAGCTTTAAAACCGAAAAGTAAGTTTTCGAAAGTCACGCGTCAAATCGAATTCCGCGACATGTGAAAAATTGCTCGATGCTGATCATGGCGTTCACCAGAAATAAATCACGTAATTCGAACTGAAAGAATTATCTTAAAATGTAAAAGAAGACGACTGAGACGTCGGAAGACGAATGACATCGACAGATCGCTCCCAGAACAGAATATTAAGAGAATTCAGTCAACCAGCAGATCACGTTATGGATAAAAGTCAACCCCCAATCAGCTATAGGCACGCATGCTGCACGTTTATACAATACTTGGTCGTACTATGATTTTACAGAAGCCGGCCGAACGTCTTGTTGAATGCTTCATCCGCTACAGACCATTTTGACTAGACCTTCAATAAGAGAGGATGATGCATAATGCATATCGCACACAAACAATCATACACAAAACAGAACCACTACATTTGGGCCACTGCTGTTGTCCTGAAGAAGTCGAACGTGCATGAAAAGGGGGGGGCTCTTACCCTGTAAATATGTTACGGCGCGGGGATCCAGGGACGCGGAGCCACCCTTTTGAAAGCTTACCTATTACGGCGATACATTGGCTTTATCGAACTGATGTACTTGTTGCTGCAAAACGTCTGCGTACACATAGTGCTGTGCCAGTTTCACCCGATGATGTGATGCAACGTGAGTTCGAATGATCAATGTATCTTGTGATGGACACTGACGGGTGCGCGAAACGACCATGCGAACTACAAGTTCGTTGTGATGAAAAAGACGTTAGGTAGTTACCAGTGCGGGAGAAAGGAAGCGGAGAAAAGTTTATCCCTCGAGAAGATATTTGCTGAAAGCTAGAAAGTAGAAAGAATAGGATTTGAAGTTCATCAGTTAAAAGAAAGGCAAGCGGAAAGACAACAATTTTCTACGATCAACGCTTTCCCCCAGAACTTCGGAAGAATGAACTCCTGGGCAACTGGGTAGGAGTCTGCGTGGACAACTTTTACGGTCCGGAGGAGATCAGCCAGTCATGATTCAGGCACGACCCTGGTCACGGTCCGCTCAGTTTGAAATTTTTTGACGCGGACCCAGGTTGGTCCGTGGTCGGATATGACAAAACTGGTCTCACAGGCAAATCGAAATCGAAAATTAGCTTGATTTCTCTAGTAGGCACTCGTAGAGAATAGAACCAATTATGTGCAGGTGTGTTATTCAAGAAACAACTGCTAGGGTCATTCATGAGCTGACGTCTTCGCAGCACGGCCAGCGGTAATTCTGGCCCGGCCCGAGGCAGGACATTTACATAAACCTTTGGCCCAGCCTGGTTCATGCAGGGCTCTGTCACAGTGATTTCAAAATTAGTTTCAGGTTGAAGGAAACTCTGCCTTTGTAGCGAAAGCGATTCAAACTGTAAAATAGTAAAAATCGAAAACGAACGGAGTCCCACATTGCTTCCAGCACGGGACGCTTCGCTGCGGTCAGTCGGTGTGGTGCGATAGACGAAAACAGGGAAAAAAGTCAGCATGAGAGAAAAAAGCACAAGCACAGTGTTGAACTGCTCGGTATTAAAAAAGAGAAATTTGAAGTTCGACCGGCGCAAAAAAAAACTTTACAAAGCGCACTTTGCACATTACACACACGCGACAAGGCGCAAATCAAGATTTATCAACTTCAGTTCGGATGAAACGCCCATGACTTCTGTTAGACCGTGGTTACTGACTTTTGACGTGTGATATTGTATAGATCAGCGATTTTCAACCTTTTTTGCACCACGACCCATTATAAACCAAACACTCTCGAATGTAATACAGCTGTGTACATAAAATATCTACTCGCGAAGAATAGTTCACGACCCTTCTTGCGGTCGCGACCTCCAGGTTGAAAACCACTGGTACAGATGAAAATCAAACGATGCGCATCTGAAGCGATGGGAGGGGCCGAATCAAACTGGTGCGTGGTGCGAGGGCCGTCTAGGACGCGCGATTCACGAGAAATGCGCAGTAAGAATATCTAAGAAGCGTGTCACGGAAAGACATTATTTTTTTTTGTCAGGGCAAGGCATTTGGAATTCGGTGTTAGTAGAGCCAAGCAGTAAAGATAGAGCAAGCCGTAATAGTTTCTGACATGATTAGTAGAGCCAAGCAGTAAAGATAACAGGCCGTAATAATCTCGAACGTGATTACAGCTATTTCAGTTCAAGCCTTTTGCTAAAAGACGCAGTAGGAAGAGTAACGAGCTATGGCCAATTAGACGAAGTGATGTTGCTCTGTGAACCAATTAGCTTGCTAACGTCAACAACACTGTGCACAGTGGTGACACCGTAACTCTAAAAGCAAATGCGAGTGTTCGTAATAACAGCGAAACCGCGAGAGATCTTTCAAAGTTCTCGAATTCAGCGGCTTGGGCCTTGACGCTGACACTGCAATTTCACTACAAAGAGACATTACGCTTTTGCATTCGGGGTGCAAGAAGCAAATATGGCTGACACAAAAATTAAAGAAAAGCTGGTAGGAATGACTCGATGAGCCTGTAGCTGGCAATGGATCGTTTACGATAAGATGTAAATCAGCGATGCATCTCGGCAGAAGCGCGAGGTTACATAATTTCGTTTCGTCACGGATGCAATTAGTGGGAAATAATGTTTATGCAAAAATGCACTGTTTTTCGGAACATGATACCGTTTCTGTTATTACGATTACAGCACTTTGACACAAAACAACACCACCTCAGAAGAACAGGCCAGCAAGCATTGCAAGGCTACATCTAGAACAGTTTTTTTACCATTCTGATCTTGTTTCGCCGTGTCGCACCAAGTTAACCGTCAACGACGGTCTTAATAAAGGCTAAAAATATAGTTTGAGTGAAGGTTTCAAAAGCACATTCGACCAAGTGATCTAGTGACACAATTAACGCTTTCGCATATACGTTGTACACACAAGAAAGATTGAATGTTCCTCTGGTATTGTTGACCAATCACAGTTTTAAGGTTTCAACGTTGGAAAATACACTGAGAGCTCAAAGACATCTAAAGCGCTGCAACCATGTTGAAAAGTGTGGGACAGATAAGGTTTTTACTAGGGATGCATATAATGGCATATCGAATCCTATGGATTCGAATCCTTCACTATTCGAATCCAAAAATCAGAGTTTTTTCGAATATTTAGATTCGAAATCACAGCACCGCGTAGTGACGTAACAAGCCAATTAACAAGTCATGTAATCGCTGATCAGCGTTCTGAACGCGATCAGCTCATTTTGCTCCTAACAAGTTGTTCCGGAATAGGATTCGATATTCTGGATTCGAAATAAAGATTCCGGAATGTTCCAGAACCTCTAAATGTTCCATAATGAACATCCCTAGTTTTTACATAAATAAGCTAGGTCTGACAAGGCTGCTTGGATAAGACTTAACAAGCCCTCGGTGGTAAAAAATAATACTGCAGAGCCATTGAGACACACGGCAAGATAATGGAAGGCAACATCGCAAAAATCAAACGCACCTTCGTAATGTACGCATCCGTTGGTGTCTTCCTGGCCGACCATTAATTGTTCGACCTCTTCTTCCGTCAGTTTCTCACCTGGCAAGTGAATTTAAAATCAAGAAACAGGATAACATGAAACAAACGGGAGAAAGTTTCGCAATTGTCAGAGTCTGCATTTTGGTCACTACCTTTGCTGTGCAACAAGAATGGCAACTTTTAACAGCGTTGCAAAACTTAGTTTAACGGCTCAACTTACAGCAACAGCAGAGCGACGGAAAAAAATATCACGCATTCGTGAGGTAAACAGGAACTACCCCTTTAAATCAAAGATTAATAGGGTTAGAGGAATTGATGCCGCAGGGTCATGGAGCAATATTAAAAATATAACCAGTACATCCCAACTCCACAAATGAAGTTGGCAGACTGGTGTGAAGTGAGGACGTCCAATTGATGAAGGACCAAATGTTTTAATGCACTTCAACAAAAGAAACTGACTTAATTTCTCTAGATTTTCAACTTGATTTATATCAATTGTTATCAAATTCACTCATTAGCGCACATCATGTTTTAGTCTCAAAAGCTGATGTTCGTGTTAGCACCATTGTCAGTGTAACTTTTCCAGGTATTGCATCAGATATGCCACCTAGCCAGACAGATGCACTAAAGTGAAAAGTTCTTGATAAATTTTGAAACCTAAAGTTTCCACAAAATTTGCCAAACTTGACTAATTTCAGAAAATCGACAATCTGCTCCGCACGGCTGAAGAAAACGGTTTATCGGGCTGTGTCATATACAGCACGTTGTTTCCGCGGATAAACTTGATAACTGTTTTAACCAGAAGTACATCGCGTACATCGCCTGCCTAGTAGATTATATTCACGTGCTTTTTGCCTCCGCACATTGCAGGCCCGTAGCTACGGGGGCAGACTTCAATTCTTTGTTCCCCCCAAATTTTATTGTGCCCAGAAAAAATTTTATAATATTTATTAAACACATGATAAAAACAAAAATATTGTTTTTTGCCCCACAACCCTAAAACCTGGTTACAGGTCTGTCAATGCGCCTGGACGTCGGTGCGTAAATTACATTGATTCATCGTCCAAGGTACTTCTTGTGGTTGTTAACCTGGGGTTAAATTTACTGAACCATAAATTGCAGAAAATGCAAATTTTTATCATTATAAACTGTAAGAGTTTGTTAAATTTATATTTTAAAGAAATGAGCACCATTGAGTGTATTGGGGGTAAATCTGGTGTAATCTTGTTTGATAAAAGGGGGTAAGATATGTAAAAAAAAAGTTAAGAACCACCACTGCCGTAGGCAAACTACAAACGACTGCATATCGCGAAGTGGCGCTTCTCAGCAGAGTCAAGTAAATTCATTACATTTTCCTGAAAACGCACAGGCAGTGGTGTGTTTAAGGGGAGGCGAGCGAGGCACTTGCCTCGGCCCCCCCCTTTTTGGGGGCCCCCCCTTGAGGTATTACGTGCATAAATTTTCTTTATTTTTGGTGAAAGACGTATTATTCACTCACGTGATGTGCTACAAAGCAAATCATAAGTAAGTATTTTGCTTTCAAAGGGCCCCCCTACAGAAATTGTAATGTGCAGGTACTTTGCTTTCAAAGGGGCCCCAACAGCAACTGAAATATGTATGTACTCTG
>JGI24158J21664_10000608_pt1 | contig 34404 bp, 21 predicted proteins | sample Ectturendosymbi3_FD_21664 | JGI IMG/M metagenome (IMG submission 21664)
TGGCACAAACTTTTTGAATTCCAGTAATTTGTATGTTTTGAGTGCATATCTCAATTAAGCTGATTTTTAAAAACAACACCCTTTGTTTATTATAAGTGTTTAGGTAGCTGGCTATGGATAAGCAAGGTCAACTCATAGCTGCCCACCACAAGATTCAGCACACGGTTGAGATTAACCATCACAAACAGAAACCATGGTCAGAGCTCCTTTGTATGATAGTTGGGTGAACATGTACTGATCTCTGCAGGTGATCTTTACCTTATGATAGGGTTCTCAGTTTTATTGTGAGTGTGTTAGGGTTAGATATTCATGTTTAGATATGGGATTTTAGGTTTAAGGATGTTTTTTTGGGGGTTAGGGATCAGGGTTAGGGCTGTGTTGGTTTTGATTAAACTATGCTAAGTATAATATTTTTTCATTTAAATTGAATTTATTGCTTTTTAAATGAAAAGTTTACATTTCTACATTAATCAAGTTTAAAGGCACTGAAACTGTGAAAACCTAAACCTTTACCACAAAAGCAATAGTCAGCTACAGAAGAGTTGACCTTGTGTAGCCATAGTGAGCTACCTAGCCACTGCTTGATTGTTATGATATGAAATGCAGGTTTTTCTATTTATTCTTCCATGACAGGCTTCTTAATTGTTCTAACACTTTTGTGGGCATGAGTCAGAATTAAAAAAATTGCTGTTGTGTACTGTTTTCAGATATTTTGTGTGTGAAAACTTGTGTTTGATGTTTTCTATATGCTTTAACTGTTGCTGAAATTGTTGATTTGCAAAAGGCAAACCAACTAAATTGTGTTTAAAACTTCACACCTGCGGAGGATATGTAGCAAGTATGACTAGAGAGCATGACCTGAAGCTGAATTGTGAAATGTTGGGTGTTGGTGTGCTGCTGTACAAAAATAAGTAGATTATGTCACAAGATCAAATGTAGCTAAAGCAAAAAACAATTTATTTGTGCTTGGTATTTTGAAACATAGCAACAGTTGTTGAACTTGTTGCTTACTTTGGTTCATGCAGTTGACAATTTACTTCATGCCANTGCAAGACAAAGAATGATTTTCACATAAGTTGATTAAATCATGTATGCAGTACTTGAGAAACTTTTAATCTTTAAATTGATTTCTTCAATATTTTTAAGAGTAATTCTGTACTTATTGCTTGACGTAATTGTAACTAATGTGTTAATGGTCACAAATTTTTTGTCTTTTGTCAAGAATTCTGTGTTTGTAGTTGACAAGATACGTGTGTCACTGTACACAAAGTAGATTTACTGTGTTTCATAGGCAAACCTTATTTGACATGAAGAATGGATCATGAAGGTTTTCTGGAAGTATATGGTAAGTTCTTGTGAAGGTTGTATCAGGTATCTTTCTTCCTAACAGAGTAGCGTCGACTATACTGCTCATTATTGTTTGGAGAAAGCTTGTGTTGGCACTGCGCATTATTCCTGCTGCCAGGAAGTTGAAAAGGGAAGTTGTTGGGGAGTAATTGCTCAGTAGGAAGGGCCATGATGTTTTCAGCCAAATAGCGCACAGGCATAATTTTCGGAAACCCAAGTAGTTCTGCAATTCTTGCCGAAGTTTTCGTGTCCTTTCTTGATATATAGATTGTTTTTACTGATTGTGGAAGCCCAACTGATCTTTATTCATGCTAAGAGAACTGCCCGTAATAATGGAAAACTTATGTAGTTATTCATTATTCATTGGCTCATGTCGTGGTTGGCCACATGCTGACGATACCATCTGTATTTGGCGTTATTTTGCTGACTGTTTCTGACTTTGTGTAAGCTGGCCTGTTGAAAAGTGGAAAAAGAACATTGTATAAAGAATGAAATATCGGCGCTTTGTGTGTAGGTGTGAGTAGCGATCATGATGTGCTTCTAGTATCTGCAAGCGTCGTTTTTTAACAATGTGTGTAATCGGCCTCTTGTGTTTGATGTCAAAGGTATTTTTTCCTGCTTGATGTAACGCAGAAAGTTAGTTTTGGATGAGGGCAGCACTACCACACTCAAGGGTGCCACCATTTCGGTTTCCTATCGTTTTCGCATAAATATATGTTTTTAACCAACATCTGTCTTTGAAGACTTGCTGTTGATGTGAGGTGTGTTGTGTGCGTTTGTGTTTTGTTGACACTTGGAACGAACATGGGAGCAGAGAAAGGTTTGTAAAGGACACTGGTGGCTTCAAAGAAATCGCTGCACCCATTTAAACCTCATCGGCCTTGAATACGGCAACGACTGAGGCAGTTGAGACAAGAATAGGCACAAAGGTGGTTTTGTGGTCATGTGCGAAGCACGTTCGCGCACAGACCACCAGAATGGATTAACTCTCCCGATTAATCCTCCGGTCGCGCCTTTATACGTCATATTGTGACCTAGGAGGCCAGATCTTTCACATTCCGCGGGCAGCATGACGCCGTCTTCATGTCGTGATGTTGGTGGTACAAACTAAAGAATTAAGAAGCCGCACTGCGTTAAGCCAAACCAGCGTTTACAAGTAATGGAGCCTGCGCTTGGACCTAATAAGTTCGGTGTCAATTTGCATCGCATGCTCGTCTCTTATTGCCTGAAACCTGTATTAGGAACATCGATTTTACCTACAGTAGAAGGAACTTGTCAGGTTGATGCGAACTCCAATGCACAGTTTACGACGCATTTTTCGCAGAATGCTGGCACGTTTTTGTTCAAAAATGGGTGAATTAAAAACTTCCCACGTGAAATGCTATCATTTTTTCCTCTGGCCAAATTGCTCTAGTTGTGTGGAAGTAAAGCGGGTGAAACCACGAAGGATTTTATTACTCGTGAGTTCAGCAGTCTACCGATGTATACAATTGCTGTCGCAATTTTTTGCTGAACTCAATGTCGTTGAGTGTTCGCGTCGCACAAGTACAGACTCCGGAAAGTTTTCAAGCATTATTTACCTGGGCTTCGAGACACGACTTGGGATTGCCATGTTTGAGCTTCTTAGCAAATAGTGAAAATTTTCTTCTTATCAAGAACTGATATATCGAAACTGAGCAACGTAAACGATTGTTTGCATCATAACATAAGTGATTATTACCATCATAAAACCGCAAATACATCCGCAGCCGAGCGACGTCCCTTCGCGTGGCTTCTTTTCAAAGCCGGTGTCGATAGCCTCGCCTTTCGAACAAGATCGAGCACGTGTTTGTCCCGTTACGCATTTGAAAGTAATTGGTGTCTTTTTGCAGTTAAATCTGCTCCAACCGTATTTAAAGCGGCCCAAGCGTTTCACTCAGCGAAAACATCAATTGTGCGCATCTGGGGCAGAGTCGAGTTCTGGCGGAGCTCACACACTGGAGTGGGCAAAGCCGATTAGTGCGCGCTCTTGTTTGGTGACAATCAGCCACATCAACGTAATCGCGGTCTGAAGCGTCCGCCACGTGCGAGCAGAACCAAGGCCGCTTTTCTAGGAGGCCTTGACAAAACACAGCGGTTCTATGAGCGCAAAAACTATGCTTCAAGCTATAGGCATTGGTGGATTTAGAGCAGTCGGGTTGTAACACCTGGCATTTGGGGGTGGCAGACAATTACAGCGCGCCAAAATATCTTTTTGTAATTTTATGTGGAAAAGTAAATTGAAGAGCAAAAAAGGCCATCGATTTTTTAATGGGCCGCCACTTCAGGGTGTGTCTTGGTTCTGTGGGGTGTGGCAATTGTACCAAATTGTCCCCTGGTCTCGCCGGTAAATTACGGATAGAATGTAGACGCGTTTGGTAAACTTGAACATGCTAGTGACCTTGTGGACACCTGAACGTTTGTGGAGTCAAAAGAGACTTCTAGACTGTCTTTTCAAGCTTGAGTAGATTACCTATTTTTTTGACCACAAAACCACCTACCTATTTTTTCCTTCAGTACACTGATGCATTGGCAGGGTGATTATATTCAACCCATTTATCGGTGTGGGATGAACATGTCGCACACTGACTTTAATGCGTTTATTTTGTCACATGCTTCCTTCAGCGACAAAGTACAGCCTAAAATGTTTCGTGCAGAAATTCCAGAAATCCTATACCTTGGCTGGCATCAAAAAGGTTGTGCTCAGCACGCCCCATACTCCGACGCTGCTTATGGACATGAGATAGTCTTTGTAAGGGGCATAGTAGAATGGCAAGCGCGCAAACTGCATTACAAAGTATTTGTCTAGTTACCCTTGTAAAGTATTTATGAATGCAAGGTATTTCAATGAGTGGTAGCCTATTGGCCTACAGTGCTTTACGATTGTTTAAGCTTTACCAACTTCATTCGTTTCGTTTCAAAGTTGAAACGAACATTTTACGATGTATAAAATATCTTGGTATTGTTTACTCGCTATAAGAATAGAAACACACGCATTTTAATACCAAGCCGCTTTAAATTTCCATGGCAACGTGACTTGCGCAAAAGCCATTAATGAGTAAAGGCGCTGCGATTGTTATTAAGTTTGCTGACCGTGTCTTTACTAAATGTGCCTAATAAACGAAAGTTTTTGCACGTTTTGCTATGGAAACATTTATTGGCCATATCAGTTTGTACCCGACTAGCCAGCGTTTTCTTTCCCATCCGTGCAGCAATTGCTGGTCAGGTTATTTGATAAAACTGGCGGTTGTGTGTCTTCGGCGACTTGACTCGGAAAAGTTTGTTCATCTGTAATTGTTTTAATGGTAAACTAGCAGTCTGAAGACGAAGAGAGTGTTTCTCATGAGTAAAATGCTATAAATTTTCATAGATGTGAAGCACTGCATAACATGTTTTCGTCTTTCTAATTTTCTTCTTACACGGCATCGTTTGGTGGTGGGATTACCCGAACACTGCGAAAAACCGTTCACTTTCGAAACCCTGGCAATCTTTCCACACACGGTGATTGCTTGTAGCGAACGTGTACGTCGTCCCGGTGTCAAGCGAAATTTCTGACCTCTGCAAAATTTCTGACCTGTTATTGTTTGTCAGTTATTTTACTTCTCAAAATAAAGAAAAAAGGTTTGGCAATTAGTTTGATGTGTGTTGTGTAAATTTAAACATTTTGGCTAGATGTCAGGTACCCACAACAAGCTATAGTACTGAAATAAATTTAACCACTGAAATTTTTTGGGTTTGTCTTTTCCCTCAAAAAATTTTCTTTTTCTCACTTAACCCAAACCCTAACCCGACACACTTACCTAAACACGAATCCTTAAGCCCTAATCATCAATTTTCTCAGCGTACTTGATACGTAGAATATTACTCTGTGCATGCGCACTTGGTGTGAAGTCAGAAATTTCGCAAGTCAGCAATTTCGCTTGACATCGGCTTGTACTGATATGACAAGAGCAGGGTATTTTCTTTGCTCGGTGTAGGGTGCGTTTCGTTCTGCCTCTTGTCGGGCTTGTTTTACATCTTCAGTCCACCCAGAAATAGTCCAAAATATAGTTGGCATTGAACACAAAGCGAGAAACGCCTATTGCAAAGTACGTAGAAAACAAGGCTACGAGGCTGTTGGAAATGCCAATTAGATTTGTAATCTGAGGAAAGCGACTACTTAGCAATGTAGTGGTTGCTTAGATTTTTGGGTCGTTTTTCAAAAATTCCGATTTGTAGCTTTTTGTAAGCTTGTTTGCTGAAGATGTTGCAAACTGTAATATTGTTGCAATTTGAAAAAAAGCAACGCTTGAGTGGATGACACGTGGCACATGGCAGTAACCACCTTGTTTCCCCCAGATTGTGATTGTCAGGCATGTATTTTCCGGTTATGCATCGTGCGTTATTTTGGATTGGTACGGGGCGTCATAATGCCTATTTAGATTCGCTCATTAGATTTCAGGGCAATATTTTAGCTGTTGCTTCTTCTGTTGACATTTGACTAAGCAATTATCGACTGAACCGACGTTCGACAGTTTTAACTCTCAAAACATTCGTTGTGCGTGATGGAATTCGTATCACGTGCATCGGCTTTTTTCAGATAAAACCCTGGAAGACACAGGCCTTTCCGTTTATTGCCTAGCCAAGTGTTGGTCGATCACAAATATTGCGTACATTGCAGCAGGGAAGATTGGAGCTTCAGATGTACCCGAGCTCTTCTGTAGGCTTACATCGTCTTGGCTGTAAACGTGGCGTGGTCGAAAAAACAAAAAAAATCAAAAATAAGTTTTGTTTTTATTGTAATTTTAGCGACGTGCCATACGAAACATACATACGGTAAGCTTGTCTGCATAAAGTTCTTCGATGTTATGATGTATATGTTGAGACGCTACGTGCAGGGCAGACGAGAAGCTTTGTATTGTGCGGCGTGCCGCAGCAGGGCCATCTCTTCGCTTGACAGTCGACTGCTTGATAACCTTGTCTTCACTTGTGCTGTTGCCGCCCGGTTTCCTGCTTTTGGTTTTGCAAGTCTTTTCCACGTAATCTTTGCACATGACAGCTTATAAGAAACCCTGAAGTAGGAAACGCCGAAACATAGTTCACGCGTCATGATGTTTTGCCTGGGTCTATGTCAGTGGTTCTTCATCGTGTTGGAGGCACTGAACTCCACAAGTTTCACATCCTTTCGTTCTCCGAACCTTACCGCAATTGGGAAAAATAAAACATTGGTCTGTATTTTATCAATTTGTAAAATGAACCATGCGCCGGATCTACGCCAAACCTCTCAAACTGACTCACCGAACCCCTGGGGCTTGATCAAACCCAGGTGAATAAGTACTGGTCAATGTGCTCATTTTTTACATTTTCAGTTGAGTCAGTGCACAACCCCGGATAATTGTTGATTTACTTCATTTGGAAGCAAGTTGAAAGGCTGGGGACTCGAATCGTGAAAGCTGTTGCTGCGAGTAGAGTTTCGTATGCTTTCCTTGGAAAGTTTCAAATGTAAAGTTGAAACCCAATATGTTTGTACTTTTGTCACTTCTCACTTACTGCACAATGTGAATCATGCGGCTCGAAACTTCTTTGACAGGAAAAGTTTTAAAGTGACTACTGAAGGGGGAGAGGTGATGGGTCCAAATGATTGTCATTGAATTTTAAAAACTACGCGTTTGTTTTGATCATGAGCCCACAAATTCACCTCTTTCGTGATCAAATCTACCTCCACCCCCGTTAAGAACGATAGCTGGAGAAGTGCATGCCGTGCGAAATTTATACTTGAGAGCACGAGTGCATACAGCTTCGATTTCGTCAGAGAAAGGTTCCGATCAACAGCTGCACCTTGGAGACATGCTGTCCGCTTGCTCTACAGCGTCGCGGTAAGGTTCGGCAAATAACGCGTGGAATGCAAACTTGGATTGGTTCCCCGCGCGTTTGCAGTGCGCCAGATGCGCTGGCGTCGCATCTTTGACCTTACGCGCTTACAACTGCCATTTATCATGCAGGCTATGTTTTCTGATCGATTGTCTCCACCGTCACTTCCTAAGCCGCCGCCATTGACGTATAACGGGCAAAGCAACTGGGAAACGTATGGCATATTAATCAGAGCTCACTGCAAGGGCAAGACGCCTAGATCTTCAATAGACCACAATAAAAGACCAAGCCAGCTTGGTCCTACAACCATGCAGTTGTGTTCGTTTGTTGGTTGACTTTTTGCTTTTTTTCGGTTTATGATCATATGATCGCAGACTCACATGCCTGCCGTGCTATTTATACGGCCACAGTAACGAAGCACCAACTGTATGCAGTGAAGGCGCAACAAAAAGCACTTGATGTTGTTTTACCATCTTCTTGCGCCTTCGCCAAGCGGCCACAGATCACGAAGTACGCAAGAAACGAATGCTGCGCTCTCGCTGGCCGTGCGTTTTTTGAAGATAAATCTATCAATCGATAGCAAAATCGCTTGTATCTGAGGTTAGCAGCCTCAGTACAGCAGTTCGTGTCGGACCACAGCAAGGAACAATGATTTTTTGTTGCTAGCGCATGCTTGTAATGTTTCTCCCGACGATTCTTTATTAGATTTCCAAATCTCAATTACTGATGTGTAGAAAGAAGTATTCACAGAAGCAGGTTTTTTGTAAGATTTGACAAGACAATTTGATAGACCGCAGCTATTTTATTTGAATACCGAGGTGGTCGTAAAGCAAGGTTTAGTGTACTTTGATGGTGGTATTAAACTTAGTTTCTACTGTATTTTCAGAGACTGTTGGAAAATTTTGAGGGACTGTTTCGGTCTCACAAAATACTTCTGAACAATACACAATGCACCGCGACGATATGGTTGCAGGACGTGTTTCGCGTTCCGAACTAATTGCGCTGCGTTAGGTGGCAGAAAAGAGCAGAGAGTCGTGTTTGATGCATGCGCTCATCGAAGTCTCTTGTCTTCATATTGATCGTAAGCAAATAAAGTGCGGCCTTGAACATTTTTGCGAGAAGCCGTATCTGGCGGTTTTGTTTTACCGCCTACCTTTGATGTTCTTTCGGTGCATACAACCAGTTCAGAAACCAGCACGTGCAAGTTCTGTGGTTCAGCCTTCGAGCGACGGTGGTCAGGTGCTGGTTGTTGACATGGACCAACCGCATCGCTGTTAAATGAGTTCATGCCCTACCTGTTGATGTTGGCTCCTTGACCGTAGTGTACGGGCGATAAATTTTCTTGTGAGAAAATCGCTTTGCGGGCGTCATAAGTTAAAAGTGGGTTTCAATGCGCTGAATAGTAAGGTATTCGATCAGTGACGTCGTTTCTCCTCAGCAGGAGTTTGGGGAAAAGAAAAAAGAACCCATTTGTCGACGATGGCGAGGTGTTCTTGTGAACTAGTGGTTGTTTTCATTGCACTATTGCTGGGCGTTCCGACTCGCCGCGGTTTAAACCACTCGACGGCGAATAAGCGTTGATTTTGACAGTGGTGCGTTTCATTTTGCAGATATTCAAGGCCTGTTGAGCCATCAAATGTCCTGTGGCCAAGTCAGTTCGGGTGTTTGGAACGTGAAGTACTGCGTCTTGTTTCAGCAAAAGTTATGGATTTTCGATTTGAAGATGATCAAACACGTGAGTGCCTCCCGGTTGGTCAGACTATTTTCAATGCGAAGTTTTCAAATCACCCCCGTTCCGTGGTCGCTAATCGTTTTCCCACAGCCAGCAGTCTTGTCGTGCACGCGCACGTGGATTTGAAGACAAAACCGCTAAACATGTTAACACTCTTGTCCGCTCGCGTGTTCGTACAACCGCCGTTTCCTGTAGTCTTCCAACAAAAGTACAGATTGGTTGTCCGAGCCAAGCGGACTATTTGTGTGTTTTGTGCTGACAAAAAAACTTGTCGATAGCGCTGTTAACCGTAAGTAAGTGCGAGCTGGCACGGCTGCTTCCAACAGAATGCTGACTGGTTCGACAACGCGATGCGTTCAAGGCCTGTCAACGCCGATATGTGCGGAGCGGCGTGCGTGGTAGCAGCGCAGTGCGCTGAAAGGGGGGTTGTTGCTCTGCTACGCCGACTGAATGAAAAACGGGTCAAGCGAACAACACGAAGCTGTGCGATTCGTCATTTGCTACCCGTGTTCGTGAGGCACGTAAGTTACTCTTTTGCGTCGCGTTTTTCGATCTCGAAACCGAAAGCTGCGGATGGTGGAAGTATGCTGGCTAGGCCGGGTTTTGTGTCCATTTGGAACATGTCTGGCGAAGAGTTTATTCGTACATGACAATTGGCTAAACTGCTTTGATCTCAGCGAAGTTATTGTGAAATGGATGGTCGTGACGCTTGTTTACATTGCCAGCGCGTAGGACACCTTTTTCTTCCAAATCTCTGGCGATATTAACCTATGACGAGTCTCACAGGGTCACGAAGCACAACTCTGACCCAACCACGTGTTTCCTGTTGATCACAGTGCGACTGTCGAGCGAAGTGATTGGCTGAGCTTTCGCCGAAAAAGCCGGGGCATAAAAAATATAAATGCGGTTAATTCCACGTACCCAGCTACTGCATCGAGCTCGTAAGTAGAAGCAGCAAGGCCACGTTAAACACAGATGTAAAATTATTCATGTTGTAGGGCTGAGGCCATTTAAAAGCGGGAGTTTTTTCGCCTTGGTTCTGTTGCACTAGCGAAGCGAACTTTTGCTGGTTACTCAGCGCCCCTGCCTCGGAACGGTTTTGACACTAAAGAGCTGCGCTTGTTGAATGTTCTCGTTTAGTTTTCTTGTCTCGATTGTCCAAGGCAGGTAGTTGCGAATATGTGTTGCAATTAATCAAATGCAGTTTCGCTTGCAGGCAGTATTAAGCGCAGTAAGGGTTCGTATACTTGTACTTGCAACACATTTTCTAAGCATCGTGTGCGCAGCTTCAGTGCATCAGTTGGCGCCTCGAGAATGATGCGCCGAGGTATTATCAAGAAACCTTGTTTGTTTTTGAAATACGCACTTGTTTGATCTGCGTAATGCTTACTCTGCGATTCTAGGAAACCTGCGTTTTTTTTTATTCGTACGTTTTTGGAGCACCGTGTTCTTTATTTCATTATATTCNCAACTGAAAACATCCAGCCATGTACTTCCATGAAGCAACTCCTGGGCGGGGTTCTGAGACGGCTGTTTTATTAGAAGCAATCATCGAACGCGTATTGTAAAGCCGCTGGTATTAAGGTGCTGTTTAAATGCTGACGCATGCTCGCCGCACAATAGATGAGACAAAATGTGGTGCTGTGAGGCGGAGAAAGTTCTGACGCAGTGGAAGTCATTTAAATACTGGCAAAGCAACCTTGCACCTCTTCCTTTTCCGTTCGTTGGTGCAGATTTTCCAGTGGCAAGTGACCACGTCACTGATCTGTGAATGGGTCGTCTGCCTTCGGGTGCTCCAATGCCGCTAGGAGCGCTAGAGTTTGCGAAAAAAGTCTTGTGTAGAGCAGGGGAACCTTTCTCTGGCCATGTACCCCTTCAACATTATGACAGATAAACATGTACCCCTAACATTTGTTATGACAAAAAGATTGAGGAAAAAAAAACAAAAATCTAGTGAATTTTTAATAAAACCGTTAGATTTGTAAAATTAAAGGTAGACTCCATTTTTATGTCTCGAGTTAATTTGTTGCTGTTAATTTCAAAGTTAGTTGTTTTTGAAAATAGTATTTACTGATATATGTATAAATATTTGTAAATAAACAATACATATATTTTTTCCCTTCCATTGCTAACCTTACATGTACTCCTTCAAACAGGCAAATGTACCCCAGCTTGGGAAGCCCCGGTGTAGAGATTTTGTTATGTTGGTGGGTCTCTCTATTTTCGATCGCTTCTGCGCGAACTAAACAACCAAGAATTCTCTGTGTCCGAATACGTTTCCTTTAGTTGTGTGTTGACGCTGTCGACTGCGCAACGTGTGTCGTTTATTTCGTTTTGACAAGGTAGTTCCTGCTAGTGATGAAAGTGTTGCGAACAGAAGCATGACTGCTAATAAACGTGGGCCGGAAACATTCGCCCGCTTTCGCCCCGCGCCCGCCGCAGACTTGACGCTAACCACGCTCCTCGTCCACAGAATTTCTTTTCTTGCAACACTTACTCCCTCATGTTTTGATGGTGTTAGTTGTTTTCTTCGGTCAGACTGTCTGAAAATCTAGGCTAATGAACACTGCTACGGCAAGTCGTAATACAGCTGTGAGGCAAATGACCGAAATATCTGTGACCAAGATGTCTCAGCAAAAAAAATGACCGAAGTGGCTCAGCGAAAAAAAAACAGGGTGTTAGACGTAACAATAGCCCAATTGTGTGTTATGCAATGGGTGACTGTTGCATCACAATGGAAGAAATTTGTGCGATGTTGTAAGATGAATAAAGCTCATTGTTTTCTCAATGCGCGAAGGAGCGTTTGCAGGTGTAAATCAACTATGTCCAACCCGCGGGCCTCATGCGGCCCAGTCGATTGCTTTGTGCGGCTCGGTTTAGGTTTTTGCTGTAGTAAAGTATCTTATGTACTGACGACTTGTCCTTGTTTTGATAATGTTGAATTGGACATTTTTGATGCAGGTGGTCCTCAGTGCCACATTGTCACGTCTGTTACCATTGCAGTTAGGATTCGAACACTTTCAGGACATTAGCTTTAGCTAAAGTTAATTCTTATGATCAACGTAAGACATTCAATGTGCGGCCCTCATTGATATGTTATTCAGTGTGCGGCCCTGGTTAAGATAGTGTAATAGATTTTTGGCTCAGTAAGCCATTTGGGTTGGACATAGCTGGCGTAAATGGTGATGCCGGTCAGGACTCGATAACCTGCGCACATTTCTCTAACCCTGACCGACGCCAGTTCATTACCCTGCGAATGCGGGTACGGCACGGGCAGGTCAACCCGGCGTAGCAAGGTCTCGACTGCACGCGGCAGTGTGGCGTCAGTGCGTGCATAGACTCGATAGTTTCAAGCGTTTGCACTTCGGACTCTTGTGCCTGAGCAACAATTCCACCTAAAGTTATCACGTCTCGTGTGTTCAGTAAACGCTCTAGGTTTGCTGTAAACTTTCCAGGAATCAGCCGGCTGGGCTCTGCATTTCATCTTTATGCGATGATTCAAACTTGCTACATTGAAGTAACTGGTCTGCACAAAAGTGAAGTGTTTTAATCCATCAGTATTTGCTGATGGATTCAAACCCTTCGCTTTTGGAGACTAGCAACGTGCCATGTGTTTAACCACAAATAGATTGTTTAAAACATTCCTATGGTTGCAGTTTGAAGTTTTGATGATTGGTACTTCTCAAGCCGTACCAGCAGGCTGCGAAATGTTTCAGCAAAGTTACATTAATTTGACCCACACGTAATTATTCGAAACCTGGCGCAATTACAAGCAGAGCACATGCCCAAGGCAAGCAACTAAAGACAGCTCAATCCCACCAAAAATTCAAGGCCTTTCACAGCATCCCATGCAAACACCAGACTCCTTGGAAGAGTGACTGAATGCTACCGTGAAGTCTTGCGGGCGAGCGGTCTCTGAAAGACATTTAATTAATTGATGAGCTCCATGAACACTTTTTGTTTTGATTTTAACGTTGCTTGTAATCTAAGAAGCATAGGGCATACTTTTCCTATTTCTTCGCCCGATGCATTTGCGCCCTTTGCAATTTCTGTTGTGATCTGATAAATGAATATTTTTCTTGGGAAGTTTTGCTTAAGTTTCTTCGATAAAGCTTTTTGGCTTCATGTTTTGCCGGTTCGGCGTAAATATTTTCTTAAGCAAATGAAAACAAAACCTGAAAGCTTGTAAGGTTTAACATTTGATCGTATTTCTGCGGTATTTTCTTTTGCGCTGTTCGCCGTTGGCATTTGTTTTTGCGAACCTTGATAAATTCGTTTAAGCTGGAGCCAAGGCGTCTGATGGAATGGTGCGTTGAGGTATATTGCCTAATGACCACTAATAGCTGCACACTGTTATTCGGTTATTTGATGGCTGCTCAGTGCCCAAGCGCATTTGAACTGGGTCGTAGATGGCACGTGTGGTAATGCATGCGTTGCCCGCTGCAGCCTTGCGCGTTTGACTTTGCGTCCGCTACGCAGCTGCAGCGCGTGCGTTGGAAACCTGATTGAAACAACGGATTTGAAGAGTCAGATTTCTGATGAATGGGCGCAGTGTTGTTCGTCGTTGCTCGTGCGAAGTGCTACTGCTGCTGGTGACGGAATTGCGGTCGGCGTACTCGTGCAAGTGCTTTCACAACCAGGTGCTCTCCTTCAGCCACAAGCAACTCTGCGGCATGCTGTGATCAGGTCCTTTGCTGGAAATGTGCGTTGATTGACAGGCGTGCACGTCTAACAGTGGCTCGAACTGTTGGTGCTTGGTCTAATAAGATATGTTTGTCACAGTTGTGCTTAACAAGTACAGGAGCCATCGCAACCACAAGCCGGTGACTGACAGTCTGAAAAGCATGCGGGTGTCTGTGGCAGCAGCATTCGGTTGCGGCACGCCATTACCGTTGTGAATCTGGCTAATTTCGTTAGGAGACTGTTGTCGCAATAGATTTACCAATGCGCGTTGTTGTTGATCAAAGTTCTCGTGAAAGTGGATGGTGAAAGAGGACAAGTTTGTTTGTAAACCAGTGCTGAATTCATTGGTCAGTAGATTTTTTTTGTTCAGTAGCATGACGTGTACTACAGTTACGGGAAAACGTTGCGATTTGTACTTGCGGCGCTGTACCCTTTGGTGTATAGTGCGCTTCAGTATAGGCCAGTGGTTCTTAACTTTTTTTGCATATCTTACCATTTTATCAAACAAGATTACCAGATTTACCTCCAATACACTCATTGGTGCTCATTTGTTAAAAATACGAAATTAGCAAACTCTTACTGTTCAGAATGATTTAGAAAAAATTACATATGCTGCAATTTATGGTTCAGTAAATTTACCCCCTTGGAAGATGAAATCTACCCCCAGGGGTAAATTTACCCCAGGTTAAGAACCACTGATATAGGCTCTTATTGTTCAAAGATGGTGCTGCGCCCAGATGGCAAGTTGCTGATAAGGCAGCAGTTCAATACAAACACAAGGTTATCTATGCAAAGAATAATAGCTTCTAAGGTTGAAAAAGATCAGTTGACTTACCGAAAGCTGTTTTTTGCGGTGTGAAGCTTTGAAATAACCTGGGTTGCCTTTCACCTATCTTGTCCTTTCCGCCTGTGTAATGCTACTGAAGGAACGCTCGTCATGTTTGTGCAGTATGCCAGAAAAATGGCGTGTAGCGTATCCGAAAAACTGCTTCACTTGGTCGTGATGCTTCAGATTCGAGTCTGGAACCGTTAAATATTACATCAAGTTTTATTTTACAGAAAGTTGCCGTACGAAAGCTTGTTTTTATGTTGGGGACAGCTAACCTCGTTAATGCCAATGGTGTACTGGCTGGAAACTCAGTGTGCTTGGATCGCTAAAACCGGTGGAAAATCTTGTGTAGCCAGAGACATAGCCGGGGAGGTAAACACCGCTTCCCCAGGTTTTTAAGAGAAGGAAAGGCGTTCCTTCGTAACATGGAGCGCCAGAATCAGCACCGCTGTTTTCGGAAAATTATCAACTATTTTCTACGAAGCTCACAGCATACCTTTAATTCACAGAATGCCTCCCCACTTCTTTTACAATCACTACCACCACTGGCGTATCGTGCACATCATCAAGCCAAGCATAGTTATGTTTCAAATGACGAGGCTGCGCTGGCACCTGAAACGTGTTATCTTACTGAAAAACATACAAGATCGCNGCACAAGACGTCAAAACACATTCGACCATGCACTCCGTGCTGCTTNTGNGCTTCGTTGCAGCTGCGCGGTTATTGAAAACCGATCTCGATAAGGAACGGATTTCCGGGGCTGCCGCCTTTCTGCTGCCAGAAGCACTTAGCCCCGAATGGGTGAGCCGCGCCGTGGACGGGCATTGTGCAGCGCAGTGCTTCCCACTTGGGTTCGCAACATTTACCGGAATGAGACCGGGTACCGCGATCAGTCGGTGTGACGTCGCCAAGCCGGTGCTGTGGCTTTTTAATGAGTTGGTGTCAGCAGGAAAAGGCTTCTTATATTTAATGCTGCCAGTTCGCATTGTGCGCTAACGCGCTACGCTCTTGCTTGCGCGCGAAACCGGGAAACGCTAAGGTTTCCTCGGATCGACGACGCACGCACGCTTGCAGAAAGCGTGGCGCAGTCTTGCAATGTTAGGCGGGGGAATGTTGTTGCATATTGTAGAAACGGGACAGGTGTGATAGCGCAGGAAACGTCTCCCGAGGCAGATGCAGCATTGAAGTTCAGTGACACAGTTCGACCGTTTATGGGGTTGCATAACTTCCTCATATGGCGTTGTTACTGACTTAAAAAAGGCTGAACTATTGTTGGCTTTCTCGTGCCTATTTGCATAGAGTGCTACGGTCTTGAATGCCAGGTTGTCCGGATAAAGGAGCTGGAAAGTAGAGCATTTGCAGCAGAGCACCCAACGGTTTGAAGCAATTTAGAACCAGGGTAAGGTGCTGCCGATGTTCAGTAGTGTGGCGGTCACCGAGCACTTGCGCATCTTTGAGTGTGTGCTTGATAATGGTGTGGGGCTTGAAATCGTGACTCTTGAATGAGGAAACAGAAAATTCAAAAAAGTTTCTGTAATTCCATCTCCTTTCATCTTACACAACAAAAATCACGTAAAAGATGTAGGGCAACCGCGCAAGTGAGGCATCCAGTGTTTTTTTGAATGGAAAGTTTGGGTAGTGGTTCATAAAACGTAAATTTGGTACCTGGATAACTGCCGCCTAGCAAGTTTTTCTTAAATTGTTTTTGCAACAAGTCCAACCTACAGCAAGTTTACGGATTTGACTTTGATCTTGAGTTTACAGAGAAGGTGTTTTAACTAAGCAATCCTTTGTGTTGTGCAGAATCTTGATACTATGGTTTGTGATCACCATCGTAAATACACAAAAGTACGGGATCGCCTAGTCCAGGTCAACATTTAAAAGGTTGTCTAAGAGTTGAACCGCTGACCTACTGGTTCAAGGTGAACCACTGCCGTATTTGGCAAAGCGCCATTTAGCGTGCAAATTTTCTATTGGATAGTGAGGTCTTGAAGATTTTTGTGAGATGCATCTTGGGGAGCGCGTTTAAGTTTGACCACGGCGATCGAGCTGACCATTACAAACCAGCAAGTAACATTCTTGAGAAAACATCTTGTCTGAATTTTGATTTTGCGGCTACTGAAGTTCAGTCTATACATCAACAAGAAAAGCTCAGCGAGCATAAGCGTGAGACACCGACATAAAACGAAATATTTCTTAAAGATCCGCGATGACGTAAGTCAAGCCGAATGGTAGAATTTTTTTCTAACAGGAACCGGAGAGCTTCTTTTTCTTGAAGCCGGGTTTTTCAAAAAAAACATACACTTTTAGGTGTTTCTTTCAATCATGTCCACACAACCCACAGCTAACATGACACACATTGCGACTCTTTGCATACATCCTTCGCGGCATGCAAACAAAAGCCACCCGACTTATTCAGTTTTGTTCATGTCAAAGAACACGAAACTACGTGTCGAACAACGCGTTTTACGCTGCATAGCCGATCTTCAGCAAATTGCAGCATCAAAATCTGTCACGATATGTGGTAACAGCAAAGACGGAACAAGGATGTGAGCAATCACAGCGGATTTCCTCAGTTACCACTTTCCTCCCGTGTTGAAGTACTGATTTAGCATCAGACCCACGCCAGCGAATCATATTTACTGCAATAGATATAACATAACCTTGTTGCCGACACAGGCCATGTGCTCGGCGCTCCGGAGTTGCCGGGATGTTCTGCTGAATTGCAAAAGCGAACTGTAAGATTTTTCGAACTGTGCGGAAAGTTGCGTTTGCAAAAGCAAGTTTCTTGGTAATCTGTGTTACAAAAAGGTACGGAGTTAAGCTGTGTGGATGNTTTTTTTGTTCCAGCTTTCTGTTTTACAGTTATCACACAGGTTTGTTTTCCTCCTTTCGTTTGTGAACGATCGCGAACAACTGAAATGAAAAAAGCTCTTCTTACACCTCCACCACGATATAGCTTGAAGTTCAGAATTTTAAGTAAGATTTTCAACTGTTCATAAAGATTCTTCAACGAAATTTAGTCCAATTTTTTGTTGAAATTTATCGTTTGAAATTTATTTATCCGCGAGGGGGCCTCGTACCGCTAAGGAAAGACGGAAAATTTTGTAATGCCAAGTCAACATTACCCTTTGATAGTTTTCCCCGAAGTTAATAGCTAAACAGGCGGGTGGAGCTTGCGCCATCTCAGAATTAAACATTACCGCTGCTTTTGCCTCTGCTGCTGTGTTGACAGCGTGAATGTGTTTTGCGCAGTGCGTTTTGACCAGGAAACTAGTTTCCCGGTCAACCGGGCTTTAGCAAGTTGTCCCAGGGTCAGGTCCGCGTTGCGCTCCTGAAAATTAGCTGAAGTGTTCCCAACAGCTTGCGCTTGTGTTGAACAGAATTGTTTTGCACACATCCGTCCACGTTATGAACTCCTATGCAGTATGCATCGTGCAACTTTGCAACTGTTCTTTTTAAACGCGTCCTCTTCTATCATTCACTATGATTGCGACTTGCATGACCGATCTGTGAGTTTTAACGCAGCAATTACTATGCTCGATGAAGCTACAAAGCTGAGCATGACACATGTAATGCACTGGAAGGTCCAGCCGTCGTCGCGTCAGTGTAAAAGAATATCCGGTTGTTCAATAAGCATTTAATCATCGTTGGGGCACAGATGACATTGATTCACCTTTGTTTCTGCTTTGTGAAGCATATTTCTATGGTCATTGGGCTTCTGTGGCAGGATAAATCGGAGGTATTTGTCAAAGACTTCACGGAAAGGATTGCTCTGCTGTTTTCTGTTATTTTGGGACTATTACCTCATTGGAAGAAACCCTGCATACGCCGTTAGGGAAGGTCAGATGAATAACGGGTATATTCGCAAGACAGTCACACTTGTCAGATGCATGAATGAAGCAGTATGGTTGTGCAGCACGGGTCAGGTACCCGATAAAACTACGTATTTAAGCTGAAAACAGTGTTTTCTGACTTCCGTGTCGCGTTGTGCAACCCATTCCTGACAGAGTGGTTGCTCCTGGCCCATATAAGCTTGAAACCGCGTTTTGCATCGCGTCATGCTTGGTTTCACCGAATACGGACACTGTGTTTGTGGTAAGCACAATTCGTCCACCTGACTTTTTTAAGCTTTCAAGTTGGCAGTAGTTGACAGGTCCGCACTTACACTGCCATTGTTCGCTTAATTCGCCAAGAAATAGCATCAACCAATCATGTTTTGCTTTGCGCTGAGTACCGGGTTGAAATGATGTGTTTTTTGTTTCAATAGCGATTTGAAGACGCTTTTTGCTGCTTTTAGGCAAAAGATGTTCGAACTTCGTTTGGAAATAGCAAAAGAACACAGGTGTTAGTTGTTCTGCTGTGCAGATTTAATTTCACGTGTGCGGAACAGAGAAACACGTCCAGTTGAAAAGAGTCGATTCGTTTGAATTTCAGTTGGCCAATTTGAAATTCGCAGTTTACATTCAGGTTGAATCTTTGGAGCCTTCCCGAGTTAAATGTGCGTACAAGCAATAAGCGTAGCCAGGGGGGGGGGCAAGAGGGCCATGCACCCCCAAATTTATAGCATATTTTGTCTTTTTGTGCTTTGAGAGGCGATGTCCCAAACAAAATACTGTTGCTCGCTTAAAGTCAAAATATTTCCCCCCTACAATTTTGGGCTGGCTACGCTACTGGTACAACGCGCTATGCGTGTTGTCTGGAACATACACACACGAAACGTTTTTTCGCTGCGACGTCATCTTAGAAACGTGCAGTTCATGTAGTGGAATATGCATGTTCATCGCAATAAAATGGGACTGTAACTGTATGTTTACCGGTTTCTAAGTCGTAGGAAACCAGCACTGATTTTGTGCAGTGGCGGTTTTTTAATTTTACGTGTTACTTCTCCATAAAACTATGCTTCCTGTGGCATTTTCTTCGTTCGTCAGTCTCAGCAGCAGCAAAAAGCCCATCTCTTCTTTTTTGTTTGTTAGATTATAATTATTTTTAATCTGGTTGACAACCTACAGGTGCTTTTTGAACTTGACGAAAAACGAGTGTAACAAGTAGTCAAGTACGCCTGGCAGCAAACCNGCGTTCCGCGAGCNAGTTGATGTCGCATCGCGAATCACTGCATTGGGAGATGGCGCAACAATTAGGAAAACAAGGAGGCGTCGATTACTGAGCGTTAGATCTGTACTGCAACCGTCCGCACAGTGGCAAGTGAAATCAGTCAAATCAGCATAATGAAGACAGTTCTAAATTTGAAATCGTTGAGTCAGCTATACATCTTTGCACGCAATTCACTCCCGTGTGGATGCCGATAGCCAGTCCAACATGAAAGCTTTTGCCGTGACGGCGTTGATGTACGCCTTTTAACAGAAGATACCGCCTGTTGCGTTTTCTTTAAAGGAGTTCTATGACAAAAATTTTCTCCTGACGTTGGGATATATATTTTTTTCAATTTGCTATTGACGCACGGATAATACTTACAGGGAAAGACATCGCAAATATATTGTTTGTGCGCCGATTGCCCTGGTCACCTTTTAGACCAGTGGTTTTGAGCCTGGGAGTCGCGACCCCAGAGGGGTCGTGAACTAGTCTTGGAGGGGTCACGAGTAGATATTTTTTGCACATAGTTGTATGACATTTGCTTTATCCGAGTTTTAGATGGGGGTCGCTGGATTATAGTGGGTTGCTATCTGTTTTTTTTTTTCGCTGTAACATTTCGGTCATTCTTTGCGGAGAGATTTTGGTAACTGAAATATTTCACGGTCATTTTTCTCAAAGTTGCATTAAAGCTCGCCATAACAGTGGTTTTTAACATATATTTTGAAACATTCTGACCGAAATGACTGAATTTTTTTCGGTCATTTCAAAAACGTGTCGGTCTATGGCCGAGAAAAACCAGGTTGCTATAATGGGTCACGGTACAAAAAAAGGTTGAAAGCCACTGGTGCAGACCAAGGGCTGTCAAACTCATTTTTATTTCAGAGATCAGATAAGAACCCGTCCAATCTCAAGCTAGTCCGAACAGTAAGATCATGGCATAAGAGCGCAGCCTAGAACGGCAATTTTGAAATTTCCTTCTGTTTTCATTTTGCAAATACATGCAGTTTCTGAATGAAGAACATTTTACCGGGCAGAGGGCCTGGAACCGCAGCGACTCTCCAGAAAAAAACGGGCTGGAAAATATACGTACGGTATAGAAAACGATTTGAAAAAAATAAAAGATTTTTTAGTAAGTTCTTTGCAATGTGCTTCTACAACTTGGCATCTTTTGCCCTGGGTCTCAAATTCTGTGTAGCGACCAATTGAAGCATGGCATTTAAATACTTATGTGTAAACGTAAGAGCGGGTTTCTTTTTTTTATGTTGATTACACGGGTTCTCACGCAGTATTGAAAGTATTGAATTATGACATCGGTTATCAAGACCTTGTAAAAGTGTTGAGTTTAGCCAAAATGTACAAAAAGTATTGATATTCTCAAAGAAGTTTCAGGACAGAATCATCTCTGATTACAAGATTCGTTTGAATATATAAGCAATAAAATTGTGTTACTTATATGCAAAATTTATGGGACACGCCAGAGAAACCTACGCGTGTGATTATGCTCATGAAAGCGTAGAAGACACATTAGGATACAAAAACATTGTACAACTGTCAGTGGATGTCCCCAATGTCAGTTGGAAGTTCTCAGCTAGTTTGAAAGAACAAACCAAACGAACTTAGAACGGACCTGGTAAATGTGTAATCATGCAGTTTCCACAAACTACACAATGCTCTTATGAAGGATAGTGCAGTCTGGATTGCAGATTGTTATTTTTTTAAAGCTTTCAATGGTATCACAAAACATCTGCAAGAACAGAGGTTTACAAGCTTGCAAATTTTCAGTGAGATTGATGCGCTTTCAGCCATATGTTTACTGAAATTTTGTTTCTTTCCTCTTGTGACAGATTTACAAAAGATAAAGCAGCAGATATACAGTAGTTTGCGGTGGTATGCAATGTGTAAAATTGTGTTCCATGATTATAATTTTGAAAAACAAAGATATGTAATGGTATTGATTTGTTAAAACGTGTTATTGAAGAGGTATTGAAAAAGTAAGGAAAATGGTTTTGGAAAACGTGCAGGAACCCTGTTACAGAGAATGTGTTGACTAAAGGTGCTTAAGTGTCAAACATGCGCAGAACTCCCGCAACAAGGATCGTCAATTTGGGAAACCTTGCCAAGAGATGTTGCTAAAATATGCCTGTGTCTACTGAGGCATGTTTTTTACTCAAATCCGAGTCACATTGCAAGTCGCGGCTATATCAGAGGCGTTGGCTGTAAATGACGTGCTAAGAACTGCGAAATCTGTCTCAAGTTGATCAAAAACCGGAAACCGTTGCTCCAACGCCCGTACCAATCCTGCATGTGATGTTGTCTTCGCATGAATTCATGTTAACATCAACTGCGTTTGCAACAAAAATGAAAAGGTCATCGACTGAAACCGTGTCTCCCAGAATGGCATTTAAATGTGAATGCCCGTATGCTTTCACAGTACTGTCTGTGTGACAATTTTTTACGGCCTTCAGTTAGCAGTTAGTTGAGATTATTATTCAAGTGCTCTTGTAATATCAACCATAAGTGCTACATCCTGGTGGTCGAAACTCTAAGGCTGGTTTGCCGTTGTTCTTCATCAACTTTCCAATTTCTTCTATTAGATTAAATAAACGCTTCAGCACGGCAACTTAACCAGCTTACCGAAAGCAAGCTATAGGTTGTGCTTTATCGATGAGAAGACTGTCAAACTGACGGTGATTGATACCTCTAGCCAGTATGGAATTGACAGTTCGGACAATCACTCCCATGACGTGATCCTTTTTTAATAACTTGCAACACAATGCCTCCTGGTGCACACTACAGTGAATTGTCCAAAAATCACGTCCCCATTTGCAGTCTGTAGCGCCTCTTAGAATTTTGTCACAACACCCATCTTTCCAGCCAGGAGCGCCATCTACAGCCACACGCATCCAAACACTCCTGTTGCCAGCGCTCCAACAAGAGATATGTCGTTGGGTGTCTGTGATCGGCACCAGGTCGAAGAACTCCCTTGCTGATGGAGAAATCCCCGTCAACATCATCAATACGAATGGCCAGTTGCGCGACAACCGTGCTCTGAGCGGAAATGCAATAAACGTTTAGATCAGTGGCTCGTAACCGGGGGTGAGCGCCCCCTGGCCCCCAGGGGGCGTCAATGAATTTTCATGGGGGCGCGAGCCATCAGGCGCTGTACAACAGTTCAGTTGTGATCAATAAATTTAACAAACAATACATTTGCTTTTGCAACTTATTTTAAGTCGAGGGGTTGAAACAAAGGACAATTACTTAAGAGATGAGTGGTAAATAAAAAGGTTAAGAACCACTGGTTTAGACTTTGCGCTTCAGCTGACTAATTGAATTCTGAAGGTTTGAAATCCTTTCTACCACATTGTTTCTCGTCTGGCTGATATATGCAATAACTTGTCGCTTCTAGGGGCATGCGTGTCCTACAGCCTTCAGCGTGCACGTTGGCACGACATCACCCTCGCGGTTAAGCCTTGCCGCTAATGCAATTTCTGTAGCAACAAGGTAGCCAGCATTCACTGTGCAGTCGGGGGTAGGATGCGACAGATAAATAACGACTTAGCAATTTCATAGCTGGTACAGTAAATGACTACAAGAACATAGAAACATGCAAGACCGCTGTCCGGACAGGAAGAAAAAGGTGTACGTTGAAGAGAATCGCTTAGGAGGTAAATTTTGAAGCAACAGTTACTTCTATATGCAAAGTACTGTAGAATTTTTTTTTTGCTCATGATGTTTTGGCTTTTTGAAGTCATCACTTTGCTGCTGTCTGAATGTGAAACACCTCTGCTTCAGACAGCTTCGGTCGACCTACTAAATGTGGAAAGTAGTTTCAAATGAAGAAACTGGTCACAATAGTGGTGAATTGCGGGTGCACTTCGCGTAATATTTTGCCCATGCGAATTGAACACCAATTTAGTAAATTCGGAGAAGCTGACGTCTTCCTTCTCCCACTCCTTACCTGACTTTACCAAACCGTGAAAAGCGGCCAGTTACATTTACAGGAAGCAGAGTGATGGAGGAGTGAAGGGAGGCAAATTGCCTTTCTGCAGCTGAAAAATGGGGAAGCATTAAGTTAAAAATTGAAATAACTTTTTTAAATGTTCGGCAAAGTTTAAAAAATTTGAGAATTCGTCAAAACTGCACAAACGCGTTCAGAACACACTTTTTTAAGACTGCAAGCGGAAATGAAACGGAAAATACTGGCAAAAGTCGTGCTTCGACTGCGACAAAAACTTGGGAGAAATGGAGGAAGATACGCCAAATTTTGTCAACCCACACCGTTATGTGGTCGCTTTTTTCAGCAAGACACAGTTTAGGTATGTGATGACGTAGTTCCGGTTCACTCCCCCACCACACGCCCGAGAGACATCGCGGCGTGCACGCGACATGGCAACTGAAGACATCGGCGCCTTTGGGCAGTTCCACCGCCCTGTTTACCTGATGCAGTGTAATGCCCGATCCACTACAGGTTGTACGTCATGATGAAAAGCAGCTTCCTTCTCGGGGATGGCGTGATTTCCGAGAGCAGTCGTCACAATGCACTTTGCCAATAAAGCCGACGCGGGCACTGCATACTGTCCTTGATGCAACGTCTTCACAATTTATGCCAGACAATCGCAGTCCACTAGGGAAACGTCAGTACAACGTATCCACTGCGCTGTGAAACGTCACGTTTGGCTGTGATGGGGTCTCCTTGCGGGCGCTCCTTGTGAGATGGCCAGAGCTGAGCGAGTGCTGCCGATTCTTGATCATATTGCGCAGCAAACGGCTGCGAGAGGAATATATCAGCAGTGAATAGGGGAATATATCAGCAAAGCTTGCGTTAAAAAACTGAGGACGTGATGTTTTGTGCTGCACAAATAGTTCTTGCGACTTTCAGCTGCATAGTTCGATGTGATACAATGGTTCTCATTTGCGCCATCAGTGATCGTGTAGAGAGATACAAGCAACAAGCGTGGGTACTTGCGGGTGTGTGCTTTGTGGGTTTGCTAGAAATGGCTAAAGCTGGACGTGGGATGCACGCTGTGGTAAATTTTTAACGTTGCGCTCGAGGTCACGTGATAGTGCTTTCGCAGTCGATCTGTCATTGTTAGTCTTGCCATACGCTGTGCATTACTGCACCTCCAAAGTTTTGTGAAAAAGCGTGAATACTCGCAGGTATGCCTGCTTCAGTGTCAGNATATTTTGTCCTGTGTGGAAGCGAGATCACTGCCTCCACGGCACTTAACGCACGCCCCCAACTGCATGCCNATACTCTTCGTGTTTTCTTCGCAACTGCTCGGCCTTCTCTCACACAGCAGCGAGGCATGTCGGGCCTCGCTTACCTTTACCTCCGTGAACGTTGTAATATCTTAGCAATCATGCTTGCAATGCAGTTTGGAATTCTGTTCGCGGTTCCGAGTCGCCAGCAGACGTTGTTCTCAATCTATTGCACGGGCAATCCGCGGTTGGCCCCGTAAACAGGAACTTTCCTCTAGGGGAAAGTACCATAGTTTGCTGACAGCTGAAATCGTTCTGCCTGAGCACGCCCTTGGTTAAACTTCACTATTTTAAAGCAGGAAACGAAAATGAACATTGGTTGCAAGGCAAGCGTGAGCTCAAGTCACAGTGGCAAACATCGCATGGTTACAATCAGATTAGGGTTACCGCACGACGCTGACTTTCCCGTGCATGTCCGGGATTTCGGCGTTGAATTCTGTGTCTGGGAGAATTTTTAAAAAATACTCAAATGTTCAAACTTTTGGAATCTAGGTTATGTTCTGATAATTATGTACTTATGATTACGTCACCTGAAGGTTATAACTTTCAGGTTATACACTGATAACCCACTTACTTTGTTAAAGTCAATTGCAAATACGTTCCTGGTGAAGCGTATTATATAAGGTGTATTGTGACGTCGCACGCTGTACCGCAATTACGACAGGAAAGTTGCTGAAGTGTAGCCCAGAAAATGATATTAAGTTTTGACCAAGTTTTAACTACTTTTAAGTGCATGTATTCGAGCGAATTTTCGCATGTTTTTGTATGATCAACTCTATCAGGCTATGCATTAGCGGTTGAAGGCAACCAACCAGTAATCATAATCAAGGGTGAAGAATTAATGTAGTTGATTCAATATCAAACGATTTTTCATTATTTAAACCTACAGAAAACGCGACAAGCGTTTGATTTCCTGCTCTTAAGCAGTTTAGCGTCGAGCAATTGTTGAAATTGAATCAAGTTATTTACCAAGCGTCAAATCTTCCAAAATCTGTCCAGTCCAGACGTATTTAAAGGTTTAACACCGAATAACAACGCGTGTGGTGACCACACCACACGTACGTTGGAGATTCGTCAGTCAGTTTTGTTACAGTTAAGATGGTTATATCATCACGAAAGTACGGTATGCATAATCAGAGATAATTGTTTGCGAACTGTTTCACATTTTTTTGTATTGTGCAACAATTTATGCTTTTTCTCATTTTTTCAAGGAGCAATGGGTACTTGGTTTGATAACATGACATCAGCGTACAATGCCAAACTCGTATTGGGTGGCGCGAAAATTGTTCATTGCGGTTTACAGAAATGTGTTGGGGATTGTGCCATCTTTAAAAATGACAACCCTGAATCAGAAGCGTGCTCCAGCACTGATTAGCGACGGCCTCCGCTATTGGCACAAGTGTTTGGTCACGTGGCACAAGCGTTTGGTCACGTGCTGTATCGCAGCAAATTCATGGATATGTGCAGTGTGAAGAAGTGCTTATAGGTGGGGCTGATCTCCATTTTCTCTAATGTTGTCATGTTTAAGGTGAAGTGCGGCAGTAGCACATATGCAGATATAGATATTTATATAGGTTCGCAGGGAGGTTGGAACATTTTAATGCAGTAAAGGTATTTTTCACCTAAATTTGCTGCAGTTGTGGGTTTTTCTTGCAGCTTTGTACTTGAGCTTGTGTATCCACTTTAGATTAGTTACAGTTCCGCTTGAATGAGTGACGATGACGTTTACAACTTGTTGATTTTTGAATCGTTTTGTTCAAAAACCTCTGAACTTTGTTTACTGCTTTGAAATATCGCATTCTTGAAGTCACTGTCATTTTCTTCATTTGCTATTATTTGTCGCAGGCATTGTGCTTCTGTAAAAGCAGTTGTGTAACTTTTTTCTTTGGCAAATGTAACTTTTTGCCGGTCAAACAAACATGTTTCGAAGAAAGACCCGATCCAATACCGAGCAGGTCAACCTTTCCGGTCGTGGCTCGCAATCATCCCTTAACCGGGTCGGTTCGCTGTCCCGCATCCGACGTCACACGTACACTCCCGGCGAGTCGTCGCCCGTCGCCACGAGGCACCGATTCAGAAGACGCCTGCGAAAGGTTAAACTTATATTTAATGCGCGCGCGCTCGCCGCGGCCTTTCGGGGCAAATACGGAAAAGCGGTCAGTGATGCGTAACTTCAGTAGTTTCGATCAGATGATGTTGTTTACGCTGCATGCTGCCAGACGCACACAGAAGTGGCGCGAGGGCGGAGCACGAAATTAGAGCTTTCTGATCTGGTCGAGTTGTGCGCAGAGCTTTCACGTCATGACCAAGTTTTCACCTTGGCCGAAAGGTCTAACCGCTACTCACCGTCGCCGTATAGCGCTGTTGTTGCGGGTCCACGCTTCATGTTCCATTCGGCTTCGAGCGAAATCAAGGATGTTGCTTCTCCACTGACGTCGCTTTGTCGTGCTGCGCCGAAAACACGCCGCTTACGTTTTCTTCTTCTGGCGTCTGTTTGTGCGCAGGCCTCTGATGGCGCGGCTAAGTGGCTCGGATCGGGTTTTATTGAACATCACGTCGGTACTTTTATGAAGTCGGTTTTTTTCAGCCGTTGCAGTTGATCTGCGAGGTTTGCTTGCACCTCGCTAGACGCTCGTAGCACCTTAGAAAAGTTGAATAAAAACTGTCATGCAAAATTAAATTGTCGCATATTCGAAATTATCTGAATTACCTAAATTACAAAAATATCTTTCCCTAGCAGAATATAACGGGCCCAATATGGCTTTGTCAGACCAGGTGCCTCAAGACATGTGACCGAATTTACTCGATTGTAAGCGGCCAGTCATAATGTTTCTTTTCCATCATTTCGTGCGGCTCACGTTGTCTTTTGCTTATCTTATCGAAAGGTCTAGATACGACCAGCCTATCCTTGGCTGCGCTTTGTCGACTAAACTCTCTTTGCGCATTCTATTCTCTTTAGCATCACGTGCACACTCCGTCACAGGAAGGACTATGATGAACAGAGGGCAGCTGCAGTGGTGTAAGCATCATTATCAGGGTTGCCAAAACGAGAAAGGTGCTAGTACGCGAATGTACTCGTTTTTCAAGAGTCTTAGGTAACCCATGCTCAAATGCGGCTTAGAATCAAGGGCCGCTTACAATAAAGGGCGGCTAACCATCGAATGAATACCTTAGTTAGGATTGCTTCTGCGCGATGTCATTCTGTTTTCGAATGCCTACTTGGTGTAGGTCGGCAAACCGCCATCGCGATCATGATTTTCAAGTTTGTAAATTTCGTCAACTTGCAGAAGGTTTGATTTAGTTCGACACATTTCAATATGATATTTCGCACATGCGGGTTTACCTTGCAAAGCATCGTGACAACTTGCTGGAAAACCTGATAGATAATATTTACACCCAATTGACGAACAGTCCGTTGTATTATATGTGTTTTTCTTGTATTATGTATGCTAAACCTCGAAACACTAAGCCAATCCGGCAAAACAGAAAAATGTTAGACACGCGGTTACGTGCGCTGGTTCCATTTTCATCATTTTCTGATCCGCATTGTCCCACGGGAATGCTGTGTAGAAGCAGCCCTGTTAGTTCGCGAAATGAATACGCAGTTCTCTGCAACCTGGCTGTTCTGCTCCTTCCACACCAGGCCACGACCAAGCAAGGTCAGCAATATATTTACGCCACTAGGACCCTTGGCCGGCCTCTGAGTCTCTTTCCCGTGGATGCAAGACATAGCCAGCAGCACCTGACTTTGCCTGTGGCGAATCTTCCCCGACACGCACTGATTTATGAATGAACAATCGCAGCCGAGATCCTTACATCCGTAGTAGAAGTAGTGCAAAAGCCAGTGGTCCTGTTCGTATTGTCCTGGCAGGGACATTGTTGTGCGGTCAACAGTTGCGCGTACCTTTTAACGCGCACGTCCAAAACTGGACGCCACAGTGCAGGGAAAAGATCGAAAAATCACCAACCACTTTGTATCAGGTGTAGATGCAGATGTCCCTGTGTTGGACAAGTCAGTTCAAATTGCTGGGAGTTCTTCCAGAAAAGTTGCCGCACACCCATTTTAATGTTGAGGTTGACATGATCAAGTCGGCCTTCACACGTACTGTTATTAACAAGATGCGTAAGTCTTCTTTTAGCGGTGGTCGACAGCTCCCTCCTCTGCGGGACTTCCTGTGACGGTGGAAATTTAAGAAATGAGTCTTAATTTAGACTTTTAAAAATATTTAAGCTCACTTGGTGTTTTTTAATGTGATTCTGGACTTGGTTGTGATGGTGGTCTTGTAACATTGAAATAAAACGAGTTACAAAAGTGTATCGAAGGAATCCTTTCCCAGCAAAGAATCAGACACCAATATCAGAGTATATATTTCGCGTACAAGGGAGGCATCATCAGCTCTAAACTGTATTGAACTTCGTGATCCCTCTCGTAGTACTTACGGTTTTTCCCCGTAGCATACAGGCAAAAATAATAATATAGTGGTATCTTTACCCTAGATGTCAGACGAGGGTTTTGTGGCTTCCCGTGTTTTTGTGCAGGAGAAACGAATCCAGCTTCTCCTTTGTCAGTGGTTAAATTTGCCGGCTCCTGTTTGAAAGTGGAGATTAATTTGCCTCCATCTTCCGCAAGACGGCTTTAGTTCTCTGCACAAGCTTGATACTGGGCGTTGAGTTTGGGGCAGATGCCTGCGTAAAGCACAGTGAACAGCCGTTAAATAGGTCCATTATTCAACATAGCCTGCTCGTCCCCATGTGCTTGCTCGCAACGTTGTCCGACTCCATCCTAATAAAACCGACGTTCATGGTCATGGAAATGCCTGCGAAATCTGTAATGACTAAATTGACGACCTATAGTCTTTTGTTACAAATTTTATCCAAGCCAGGGAAAGAATGTGATCCAGGTTAAGGGGCAGTGGTGTAAGTGACGGGGGCAGGGGTGCGAAGTGCCCCCTCTAGGAAGGTGCGGTAGATGAAAAAAACGGGCCCAACTTAGGTTATATTTCGGTATTTAGTATTCTTTTGGTTTTCAATAGGTTGTTATTTTTTGCGTTTTTCACAGTGTTTTCCGCTGATTTCGGGTTCTAGTATAGCCATCCATCGTTTCACAACTTTTTTCTGAGTGTTTGCCTGTGGGCCCTCATCAGCACAGTTTCCCCCTGGCTCAAACCTCTAATTACGCCACTGGTTACGAGTCTTGCACGCCAGGACCTATCTGAAAGCGACGGTGTTTTCGATAAGTTGCAAGCAACTTGTCTCACGCCTCTGACTCCCTCGGGTGTCTTTGGTATAGATCTTGTTTTGTTTTTTGGAAGTCATCATCGGACAACAGCTCGGCAGCGCTGATCCAGTCTAGTTGTTACAGAGGCCGATGCTTTAATGAAGGGGTGGGGAACCTGTTTACTATCACGTGCTGCATGAATTGTGCATTATCGCTGGCAGGCCGCAAAATCAATTTTGTCCCAAAATTCTACCTTATCTAGCTGAGTGACTTCTCTTGACTTACTGTGTAAGTATCCGCTTATCATGGAGCTTCGTTTTGACGCGATGTTGTGTTTTAATATGGGTAACGAAAATTCTGACGCGGGCCATATCAAATGCTCACGCCGGCCGCATTTGGCCCGCAGATTCCGCACCCCTTCTTTAATGTAATTTTAACGTCCGTCAGTGGCTGATTTGGACTCAAATGTATGTACGACTGCGTCGATGCTTTTTTTTGCATAGACCACTTGGTTGGGCATTCGGCGCTACGCAAGTAACGGCTTTTTCCACTGACAGACAATTCACTGCAGGGACGTAAACACTGAATCGCATAACGACAGCAAAGCAATTTGCCCCGAATGCCGCTGCATGCACTAGGTCAGTGGTTCTTAACCTGGGGGTAAATTTCATCTTTCAAGGGGTAAATTTACTGAACCGTAAATTGCAGCAAATGTAAATTTTTATAAGTCATTCTAAATTGTAGGAGCTCGTTTATTTCATAAAAATGAGCCCTTTGAGTGAAACGGGGGTAAATCTGGTAATCTTGTTTGATAAAGGGCGGTAAAAAATGTAAGAAGGGTTAAGAACCACTGCACTAGGTTGAGGGTTTCTCAACCTTTCTGGCCATGTACCACTTACACATTTCGACAGATGAGCACGTACCCCTAAAATTTCTTATGACAAAAAGGCTGAGTAAAACAACAAAAAATCCACAATTTTTAATAGAACGTTTAGAATTTTGGAACTATAAAGGTAGACTCCGTTTTCCTACCTCAAAGTTAATTTATTTCGGCTGTGCAACAAATGCACCTCTTCAGATCCGCAAATGTACCCAAGGCTGGGAACCACTGAATTAATCCAAGCGAATGGGACCAGACCTTCGTGTTACGACAATACCTATCAACGAAATTTCAATTTTCGCTAGGCTTTATTAAACTAAGAAACATCAGCAACGCACGAACATCTGCAACGTAAGAGATAAACACAGCAGCTGCATGCCTGGTCGGTAACTGAACACAATCTGACACCGGCACACATGTTCGACACGACAGGGTGGGCAAGACAACGCGACGAGGCAAGTAATCAATGAATCAATCAATCAATCAGCCATCAATGACGGGGCCGCGAACAACAAAACCGTAACAGTGAGTTCGTGCTGACAGCTGACAAGAAGGAATTCATTTTCTTTTTGTTATAAGATCGTTTTGGTGTTACATGTCAAGCGGACTTCAAATATCCGCGTGTTCGCAACCATCAGTGCGTAGAGATTTCCACGTGAAGTCCACAGGCGTATATCTTCATGATTTGACATCGACAGTCTGTTACCCCGCAAATCCCAACACTGTAGCAGGCGTTTGCGCACCGCGGCGCCGACCACACACACTCGCTCGCGCACTTTCCCATGCACACAAATTAATAACAATTCAGTGTCAGCGTTTTTGCCGTCAGCGTTGTCGATGCGCCCACGCGTCATAATCATATGAACTCCTTTTGTTAGTGCGTAACCTTTGCATGGGATATCAGCTTGCTTGCAGAGGCGTACTAGTCATAGGTAGATCGAAAGCGAAATACGCGCACTGTTTTCGATCTCCGTATACCGACTTGCTAAGCTGCTTACAAGAAAGCTGTAAAAGATGACTAACCTAAAGTTGGACTGGTGTTTCCTTTACTGTTTCGAGCGTGGTTCTTTATGCACAGGGCATGTCGTGAAATTTGTTGAACTCACACATAAACTCATCTGTACAGTGTTTCGGCAGTTTTTCCGCTTTCGCGACACTTCATAACCCCAACTTCGGAAAACAGTTAAGAAAGAATAATGGGTAGAAAAGGTGGAATCTTTCAGCTGTGCCAGTGAAGTGTTCTTTATGTTAGAATTATGTGTTGCATCAAGTAGGTAACTTCAGGTCCCTAGATTAAGATAATCTTGTTTCAACTAAAAGCATCATTAGCCCTCGCTTGGATGAGACGGAAATTTACCACCCACCATGCACAGCAGAACAGTTTGTGAAGGTGCGCGCGTACACCTGCCCTGCACCCACCTCACTAGAAGTTGTAATATTTCATTTACTACATGCTCGGGATACTTTTTTCCCAATACGGCAACAACCCGCCTAATCTTTCTCGGTCAAATGCTACGAAGAAATAGCAAGCAAAGAAACAAACAATCGCTGGTTGATTCTTATTCAGCGCGCACCAGGCAAACAAAAGAATGAATACGGTTTTACCACTTCTGTTAAACAATAATACGCTAATCTTTATCGGAAAAATCCTGCAAAGAAACAATAAGTAAAGAACAATTGCTGCTCGGTTTGTACTCAGCTTAACAGGCAAACAAAAGAGGCAGTGCGGATTTTCTTATTCTTTTAAAGTACTTACTTTCAAAGCATTGTTTGAGCGTGGCGTCGCAAACCTGCTAATGTACATGTATTAACTCAGTGTATCGCGCACAGCCGTCTTCGACCTTTCCGAACTACTAGGCCTCTTCAGGGGGCCTCTTAAGGGGGTCAAGAAGACACAAGGCCGGAAGAAACAAGGTTTCCAAAGACGGGTTGTTTTAGTTTATTGTATGAGTCAAAACACTAAGTTCATTAAAGATATGCACTGTACTGTGGGACGGGTACACTAGCTGCGTAAAACGCAATTTGTTGAAGAAACAGGCACAGAACGCAACATTAAATTCGCAAACGTTATTGGTCGATTACTTTCAACGCTTGACTGAACACTGGCACACATCTCAGTTCACTTCGTTTGCAACTCACATACGAATCAGACCCATGGCGGAGGCTGGGTGGAAGACAAATGCTCTGAACTTGCATTCAGAAGCAAACACTACGGAAAACGGAAACCCTCGGTCAGCTCCCAAACGAAAACCTCCCGACGTGTTGTTGATTAATTCTTCTGCGTTATGCGAACCAGCAGTATAATGAAGCCGAGACACTCACGTTAGAACGGTTTTCTGCGCAAAAGCAGAAGACATTTAATTGCAGCGAAGCGTAAGATGCAATATCAACTTGACAGCAGCACTTGTAACCGTGAATAAATAAGTCCACCACCGAAATAAACTCCAGCACCAGTCACCAGCTGCTTAAGCATGGCCAGGCTGACCCACGAACTCGATCGACACGTGCTAGAATGTTTAGAATCGCAGGCACTCCACAGTGGAAGGTGACATAACTCGAGCACCACTATCGCCCACGTAACACGAACCCACCTACGCCCGCCCGCGCAATAAATCCGCAGACATCTTTTCGAATCGTTCATAATGTGCACAAACAAGAGTCATTGTTACCAATGCTCCCTACAAGGTGCGCAAATGCGTAGTAACACCAGACGTTTTGCGCAGTGAAATCTCATTCTCACGCGGGTACGCGACTTTTCGGTCTGGGCCATTTCCAGTCACGACATTTCTGTACATAAACAACCGATTGCATTTGTTTATTAGGCAGGCGAAATGTCACGCTAGCTGGTGTTATACCAACTCCCTTGTGATGAGTCATGATTGCGATTAAATCTGAATTGTAATTATGGGTTTGAAGTATTTGTATGTAATTGCAAAATGTCAGTACAGATTTAATTTGCTTGCTGATGATAATGAAAATAATATGTTGATGCTGAATAACTGTTGGATCTTGGATCGTGTTGGTAGTTTTTTTTTTTTTAATAAGACCTTTCGTAGATTTAAGAACGTTTGCATTAAAAAGTGAACACGTAAGATTTCCGCAAGATTTCATAGTCTTGACCGAAATGTCCCGAGGCCGAAACGACCAAGAGCGAATCGGCCATACCGGAACAAGGTCTGTTCCGATCTCATCTCACGACTTGCAACATTCCAAGCTTAATGTCGTGTATATGNCGTATAGCCCTCGTAACGCTTAAAACGCTTCACTAGTTGTGTCCACATGGCTGCGCAATTGCATACTCACTAAAACAAATATTTGCTCAGTGCAAAATTTTTAGAGGGAGCATTGATTGTTACATAAAGTAACATAGCAAGGTTGCGATTGTACAGGGTGACTCGAAAAGATGCGTACCCATATTTTGTTCGATAAAAAACCCATTTTTTAACGAATGTCTTTTCTGTTGCAGGACGTGATAGGTGAATCTATGGATGAT
>JGI24158J21664_10000609_pt1 | contig 34388 bp, 23 predicted proteins | sample Ectturendosymbi3_FD_21664 | JGI IMG/M metagenome (IMG submission 21664)
TGTATTTAATGTGTCAATAAAAACTTTATGAAATACTGATTAACATAAAACAAACCTCATTGCGATATCTCATCATTTCACTTTTTAATAATTTTTTTTAATTGTAAAGAGACTTTATGGACACCCTGTATATTGAGAACGGAATATATATAACATCATTTCTTAAAATCGCTGTCAATATGTAGATACATGTACAAATCGCAAACGTTTGTTGCGAAAGTTTCCCGCAAATATTAATAGTTGTTTCTAACGATTCTTGCCTTCAGTGATTTGGCTTGATTTTTTGAAGATCAACTACGCAAGTCTCCTCAAACATCAGTGGTTTGAAATCAAGTGTTATTTTGCCTCGGCTCTTAATAGCGTTTGCCAGCGCCTTTCAAAGGCAACGGCAGTGACTGTAGCTTTTCCAAATCTCACGGACAGTCTTGTGTGATTTCATTTGACAACGAAAATATTGCACTTCGTTCAAAAAACATGAGTGTAGCCCAACTCTTCAGCAAGGGCAAGAACTGCTCTTCTTCTCTTCTTCCGCAGGTGGTGGGCTCGACACATCAACGTTTGCAGTTTGACCACCACCTCCAGCAGCAGCAGCCGATTTTTTCACTTCGGGAGGTGCTGCTTGCTGCTGCTCGGCGTCCATTGTGCACACGTACTCACGCATTCTCCGCATGACCATGTCGAGGAGGGCGTTAACCGCTTTTTCTACGTTCTTACCCGTTGCAGCGCTGGTTTCAATGTAGGTTATGCTGAGGAACAACAAACACACCTCGACATTACGCGAAGTATATAAATATTTAGATGGATATATTGTTACCAGTACTTCCATAACCTATGACTAGGGCAACCAATTTTTTGACCTAAAAACTCATAATTTTGACTTTATTTTGACCTATAAATTTCCCGGGTTTGCAGTTGCAAAATAATTCAGCCTTTGGTGTTGAGGTTAATCCAGAAGCATATGCATGCACTCTATGCTTCGAAATTTTGAAAAATTTGGTTGTTTAGTTTTGGGGATGATGAATTGATGAGTACATTAATAACTACAGTTGAATAAAACCTGAGAACATCATGAAGTTGAAACGCTATTATACGCATAATGGATTGAGCATTTACCAAACCAAAAACCACGTTACTTGCCTTACCACGCCTTTGCAAGAGTTTCCTGCATATAACATTCAATCGTCTAGTAGTGGGCAAAACAACATTGTTACGTCAGAAATCGCAACATCATTATTACAGAATTGCAACTAAACTGGCAAAAGCATATCAATATCTGTTGTTGTAGTTTCAATAAAATATCGATAAAGAGAAAAAAAACTGTGCTGCAAGAAAAGTTTGACCCAACGACAAATTTTGACCTGATGATAAATTTTGACTTTTTTTGACCTAATAACTTGGGATTCCCTCATACTATGAGCGTGAAATTTGGTTTGTGGACATTTCATAAGCTTTAAAAAAGGCAGAAAAATTTGACTTTATTGACGTTTGGTTGCCCTACCTATGACGCACAGCAGATTGTAGTGAAATGTCATCACTTCAAAAAGTAATTGCAGCAAAATGGTATCATCAGTAGGAAAATTTGCATTCAAGCTTCGATGGGGAAAAAGAACGCACATACTACACACAGCTATCGGAGTATGGCCTGTCAAATTTTTGTTGATGAAAAAACACATCGATCTAAGGAAGGAAACGTCTTAACACTGTGTAAGCACTGATTAGTGCAGATCGTAAACCTACTGTGTACAGGCCCTGGCAGTCTAGGAAATTCAATTTCCAGCGAATCTAAAAACAATTTTATGAACAATTTCATGAACAAAGATGGATTTGCGCTGTCCGAAAATTTGCCTTTTAAAACAAAAAACGCAACCCACCATTAACGGACTGTGGCTAACTAGTGCCACAGCGCAATCTTTCAGCACTACACATTCAGTCATTGATTTGTTGAACATGCTTCAAGAGAAATGCTGTGCTTTTCAGATCAAATGTTTTTAGTGCTTTAATAGTTAGGCCTAGTATGTTCAACCAATCATTCGCAGAACCACAAATTTGCAGACAACAGACACATCGCAAAATCGGGTATCGTTTTAATAGTTTTTCAACAAGACAAACTTTTAATCCTTCCATTGAATGGCAATTTTTGTACAACTGTCCATACTCTATACTCTTCTGTTTGGCATGAATCAAGAACACCATCTAAACTACATATTTCACAAAGCAAACGTTACATGAATACTTCTGTGCCTATATGATGCTGTTTTGGATACTGTCATACTGGACTCGTTAAAACAGGGCTGGGGAACCTGCGGCCCGCGTTAACATTTAATATGGCCCGCATCAGAATTTTCATTGCCCAGTTAGAACACAACATCGCGTCAAAACGAAACCCCATGACCAGCAGACAGTAAGTCAAGAGGAGCCCCTCTAGTTCTTTGACATAGTTTTCTCTCCTTACTTTCCTTTTGAAGATAAAGGTAGACTTTTATGATAAAATTAAATAATTTTTGCGGCCCTCAGCAATATTCCACAATTTATGCGGCACGTGATAGTAAACAGGTTCCCCATCCCTGCGTTAAAAGATGTGACATTTCTTCGTTCGGGCATTTAAAGTGATTGGTAGCGCTTCACTATCCTGAAACTTATCACGCAAAAACTTAATGCAAATCGAACTGCTCCGTAAATTTCCAGGTATAAATGCCACATGCTACTACTCTTTTGAAACCAAAAACATATTTATGTGCTTTAAACCAAAACTTAGAACCGTTTCTTGATGCAGCCAAACGTAAACCTCCTTTCCAAAAAATGGGAGATATTTCCAACTCATTTCGTAACAAAAATCATTATTGTTTCATTTATAAGGGGATCACTGTAGCACAACCATTTTAGCCCTCCCGACATTGCACACAACACAGAATTTTTCAGCAGTTGACCGAAATGCTCTTCCACTGCGTCATGCCATTTGCGCATTGCATCTTCACTAACAAGCAATAAATAGAGTACAGGCAACAGCAAAAGTGGTTGTTTCGATGCGAAAACTTTGCTGCAACGAAGTGGTCAGTGATAAAAACTCGTTTGAAAAACCAAACACATTTCTAACAGAAGAAACTCTTGTGTAATTTCAAATAGTTAACCTTTCTGCTGAAAACGCGAAAGCAAACTTCGAGAACACTAATCTTCAGGGTATCATTCAACAACACCCTGAACGTAATGCGCGGAGAGAAGTCTCAGTCTAATAAAGTTATCAGCTTGATAAAAAGCTAACAAATCAACTTAAACAGCCCTATTGTAGTTGCAGGGCTACAATGACAGCTTTTTACTGTGAGCGCATGTCGGTAGCCATCAGGTTATTTGAAGCAGTTCAGCTGTCTGACGAAGTCTCCAATGTTTTCCGAAGCTGTTTTGTGCTAGTACAGCAGGTGAATGGGTTTTGAAAAAAACACAAAATATTGGTTCACGTTTTTATGGTAGAAAACGTAGTTTGCTTTTAAATCAGAAAACCAAATACTGAATGTCTGACTTGTTACTATGATGAGGCGTTCATGCTGCAAAGTGACTTTGGAATACTTCTTGGAAGCATGACGCCCAAGAAAGTCTTAAAATTTGCACATTTTCAGGAACAAGGATGCTCTGCATTATCAGCCGTGTTATCTTGTTTGGAATATTCTAAGAGGGGCAAGTAAATATGGTGCAGCACCTTGACAGAGTCAAGTTTCTCGAAAGCCGAACATATGCATCCTTGTTTCTTTATTGCCCCCACTAGTAACTGGTCAGGATGCCGTCAGATCCTTCTAATCTTATGCCACGTAAATGGAAAATAGACAACAGTATCGTGTATTTATCCACTGTTTGAAAACAGTGTTCATCTCAACCTGTCAATTGCAAAAATATGAAATAAATCTGGCAAACCAGTTCCGCTCGAAAAACTATCGTCAGTATCGGTAAACGCACAGTTTGTTTCTCTGTTAAAATACCAAATATGAAGTTTCTTCCGTTTGTGGGACAAATTACCCGAGATCTTTAGCTATTTTCTCGGCATCGCTGGCTTTAACTTCCCGTTCTTCCAAGTCGCTTTTGTTTCCAATGAGAATCGTGTCAGGGTTTTCGCAGTACGCTTGGTCCTTGAGTTCATCTTCGAATAACATGGATATACATTTTATGATGAACTGGAGTGCAGGCTGCTAACGAGTTAAATTGCTAATTAAATAACGGAAAGTCGAAAATTTCACAATTACCTACGCGCTTATTAGAAAACTTTTAGGATGTTTTTCAAAAACGTTGCTCCACTGCAGCTGCGGCATTTCTTAATAGCGTTTGCAAACACATTAAGGGCGAACCGAAAAGACACCGAGGGCTGCGCAATATGAAACAGGCAAGAAACGTTTACGCGGGTTCGCAACGAAATCTGAGGCAAGCAATGCGACCGCAGATGTAATCGCATGACATTAACCGCAGGGAAGCTGACGAACAGACTCTGCATTTTGAAACATGAAATATCGAGAAACTGGTACTCAACTCAGCCATTGCCGGACAGATTGGAAACTACTTTCTCTCGACAAGTCAAACAACAGAAGGAAGCCCATTGCGTCTCGAAAAAATGCTTTGGTCAAGCTTCGGTACCTGTAATGTAAAGCACGTTATTGACAAAGCTTGTGTACGCAACTGAAAGAGATCAACGCACAAGCGAGAACAACTACACTGCGCCTAAGCGAAAATAAAAGCAAACCTGGAATTGTAAATCCTGCACAAAACGAATTTGCAAACCATTTTTTGTTTTCGATCTGAATGCAGCGCTCTTGTCAGTTGTTAGATTTCAAGAGCAATTGTGGCCTGAAAAGCTAAATGCGCGTGGGCACAAACGTGAAGCTGGGTTTGTTCGACAAAATATTGGAAGCGTTTAATAGAACAAACTACAAGAGTCCCTGACCGTTTGTACCTGAAAAGGATGCTGATGAGGATTGCTTGTGCATATGACAATGACATGATGAAGTGTGAACCGGTGTGTACATAAGTTGTGTGCCTCGTCGCTAGTAGTCGCTACTGCTTCGATCTCTACTTACCTTGACGGGATCACGCCAGGAACACGAGCTGTGTCTGAGAAACCTCTTTGGTCTTGCTGCTAGTTAAGCAAAGCTTGAGGAATTCGGTAGAACGAACCAAAATGGCGCAATTAACACGTTGGTAGCTGTGCTTGCTTTCTAAACGCTTTAGTCATTCCTTGCGAAAGAGTGACGTTTGAATCGAATTAGACCAGTGGTCCTTAGGGTTTTTAAGCCCAATACTCCAAATCCCATAGAACAAAACTTTTTGAAAAAATTTGGGCTCAATTTGGGCATATTTATCTCATTTATTGTTTCACCTTAGGAAACTTTTTCTGTTTTTCGATGGCGTTCTTTCAACCCTGACGATAGCGTTATAATCAGGCTTCACTGTACAATACATCTCTTATCCTGATATGAAATACTCAATGCCGCCAAAATCTAATCTCAATATGCCCTGGATGTATTGCGGCCAACTTTAATAACCCGTGGATTAGACTAACGTGCTGTTAGCCTAGCCTACCCCGCCGTGCATTTGTACGTTAGAGAAACCTGAAAAATGTCTTTATTCAAAAGTCAAACCTCCAGCCCGCTTGATTTGTAAGACAGCAATCTCACTCTTTCTTTTGCTGATTGGTAACAAGCACAGATCTTCGATCTTGATCTTGCCAGTGCGCGTGATAAACCGCCATTGGAGCAACGAGCACTTTATCTTGTATGCAGCCGAACCACAGGTTTTGCAGTTTGTGCGAGAATCTACCTATACGAGAATGAAGGTAACGACAAGAGTCCAGATATTCTTATTGCAAAGTTGAAACGAAAGAATGTCATTGTTAACGTTGCCGGAGCTTGAAATATTGTGAGTATTTTTGAACTCTATTCACTGCAGTACTCTCCAGAGCTAAAGTCGGAAATTTCCACGAGAAAGATAACATCATTGGCGGCAAGGTCGCTTTTGCAGCACCGCGTCCTTTGATCGATTCTCTTTTGCTCGCGTACGATTTGACCTCGCAGTGAACCATACGATTTGACCTCGCAGTGAACCATCAAAATCAGTGAAGTAAAGTATCGTCACGAACACAGGCTGATGAAATATCTTTCAAGTGGATAAGGTTCAAAAAGACTCTGTGAAACATGCACAGCAAACAAACTGAGAACGGAGATGTAAACTCATCGTCTTTTGTCCCTATGATTAACTGACAGTTGTTTTGTGGCAAGAAGCACAAAAAGGCAAATCATGTTGTCCCACATATGGCAAAACATGTTCGAAATGCCAAGAGAAGAGTCATTTAGCAGAGAAATGCAACTGAGGATCAATGCAGTTGAAAATATAACTGAAAGTTGCCCCTCTGATGATGATGAGCACTTGCACAATGCAAGTTCAGGAGAGAAGTCCACTGACTGCTCTTTTAAAGCAAAAGTGAATAACTGTGATGTCCGATTCTAACTTGACGCAGGATCTCATGTGAACACCATTTGCCAGAAATTTTCCGACGAGAACAAGTCCATTCAACCTCTCGTCAGTTTACTTAATGGATTGGAATAAGACTACCACGAAACTTAATGGCGGAACAACAACGCAGGTGCGTAACTTTAAGAATGGTAATCATACGCGCAGCCAGGGGGGCAAGGGGGGCATATCCCCCAAATTTCTAGCATGTTTTGTCATTTTGTGCTTTGATAGGTGGTTTCCAAAAGAAAATACTGTTACTCGCTTAAAGTAAAAACATTTGGCCGCCCCAAAAATTTTGGGCCGGCTACGTATTCGATGGTAATGTGTTTTACGTACATTTAATCGGCGTGAAAAACTCGTACAAAATCTGTGTACAGTGCAAAACTTGAACGTGATTTCTGTGAATGACGGCAGTTTAATTGCTAATGTTACAAACTCATCTGACGTAGGTGATTGGGTATTCTATCGTCGAATATTGAAATACTGTTGTGCCTAAATGCGTTGCAGTGCAGAAAAGCGCCAATTGCTCTTGAAAGCAAGTTGGCACATACTTTAGATGTACTTGTTGAACTCAATGTTTTAATTTTGGTTGATGAGCCGACTGCCTCCGTGAGTCAAATGCCAATTGCTGAAAAGCCTGATGAAAGCTTACCAATTTGCATTGACCCTCATGTATTGAATATTGCTCTGAAGAGAGAACACTGTAAGTTGCCTGCGCTTCATGCGACATACTTCCAAAATTGAGTCATGCTAAAATATTTGGGAAGTGCGATGTATCATCTGCTTTTTTTTGTCATATGGAACTGGATGAAGAGTCCAATAAATTGACCAAAATGATAACGCCTTTTGGTAGATATCGATGGAACAGACTTCTTTTGATTTGAAAGTCAGTAGCGAAATTTTTCAGAACCGTGTGAATGGTGCGGTTTCTGATCTAAATAGTGTGTGCGCTGCTGCTGGTGACAACCTTGTAATTGGAAATGGCAAAACCATGGCTGAGGCAGACCTTGACCATGACCGAAACAAACAGCTGCAGGAACGCTGCGCACAGAAAACCTGAATGCGGAAAAGGCTGTAGAGAAAGAAAACCACTGAACTCCCTCATGGGTCATCGAAATTGCAAAAGACACTGAGCTTTACCAGGAAAAATTGGTGCTATTTCAAACAATGCTTCCACCTGAAGATGTGACAGCTGTCAAACGCTTGTATCTCATGGTGCAGTACCTAGCTAAATTTTTCCGAATCCGACTGGTGATTTAGAACCTATGCAATGATTGAATTGAAAAAATGTACCAAGACAATGGAATATTCAATGTGGGCAAGCATTGAAAATTTTCAAGAGAAAAATGACTGATGTCCCAAGCCTTGCTGCGACCGCAATGAAACCTCTTACTTTGCACGTTGACAGTAGTCAAGATGGTTTACGTGCCGTTTCTGCAAAATAGCAAACCCATTTAAATGCTTCTCCTGCTCTCACTCCACAGCGATTCTTCACAAACCTCTGAACCACGCTCGAAAACTCATGTAATCTCTGATCGTGCGTCTGAATCGTTATGACTTTATTTTCAGCTGTGCACCAGGAAAAACCAGAATGCTTGTTGACGCTTTGAGTCGTGCTTATTTCCCCTGCGACCAAACCAATGCCTCTGGAACTCGTCTAATACAAGTCAATACACTACACAATGTTTCTGACGAGTGCCTTGATATAATCCGCAGAGCCATGCCAGATAGCACTGAGACCAAGAAACTTCTCAGAGGAATTAAACATGGCTGACCTGATGAAAACAACGAACTACAGTACATCTACCTGTCCAAGTCATATTTCTGCATTCGTGATACGTTTATTTTTCATGATGACATACTTCCGAAAGGTAAAAGAATTTTGATTCCTGACTCCCTTCGTGCTGAGATGAAAAAGTTGCTACTTTTTTCTGATATTGGATATGCGAGTGTGATGCGACGTGCAAGAGACATTATTTTCTGGCTGGGCATGAGCAAAGAAATCCAGCAAATGGCTGACAACTGCCACATCTGTTAAGAGACAAAGCCCAGCAACCAGAAAGGGCCCTTGTATCAACACGGCGAAGGAACAACACCTTGGGAAAAAGTTGGTATTGACCTTCGTGAATACAATGGTAAATCGTACCTTGCCACTGTTTATTGTTTTTCAAATTTCGCTAAGACTGACATGTCAACAAACCTGTCTTCGAAACAAGTGATACACTGATTTAAACGCCATTTCCTCTGATGCGGCATCGCCCGTTGTTTACATTCAGATAAAATATTCATGCGTCACGAATTTGCGAACTTCACGCGATCTTGTAGCATGTATGATGCATAATACTTCGTCGCCAGGCCACCACCAGTTTGCAAACGGCAAAGCTGAATCTGCTGTGAAAATGTCAAAACCGTACTTCTCGGGACTACACAGAACAGTATCTTGCATTGTTAGAAATTCTCAATATTCCACGTCAGGATGTGAATGGCAGCCCTGTGAAAAATGTTTTTGGTTTAAATAGTCACTCTATCTTGCGTGCGACTTTGCAACTGTGAATGAATGCGATGTACATATACGTCGCTAGTGGCAACGCCAAACTCAACAATGGAATGACAAACACACAAAACCTCTGAGTAAATTGCATGTAAACCAGCAAATTTAAAGCACTCTCAACATCCAAAACAGAAAGAATGGAATAGATGAACTATTGTAGAGTGTATTGGGCCTCGTGCATACATTTCCAAATCAATGTCTGGTCGTAAGAAACAGTGTGCATATTCCTTCTATCATGTATGAAGTCTAGTAGTGAAACTGAACACCGTTACACAAGTGAATTGTTTTTATCTACTCTTCATTGTGATGGTGCTCGTGAGACCTTGCCAATGCGTATCAGTGTTCATGTTCGAGATTTATTTTCAAGTTCTGCAACTTCAAAAAGTAATTCTTCCCATTCTCAGCGTGATAGACGACTCCCGGTATAGATGCATGACTATACTGTCTTTCACAAACTTTGTGTGGCCGGGTCACTTCACTCTGCCGAGATTTTTGCACTGCGTTATTTTGAGTTTAGCATACATTGTCGAAATGTGCTTATCTTTGATCGTGACTAGCTCTCACAATAAGAATGGATGTTAAGGATTGCCTAAACAATGACGTAACGATATATGAACCGATGTGTACATAACTAGTGCGCAAACTCTGGCCTTGCAGGTAGATAAGAAAAGGCTTGAGATACGTGACAGAACCAACCACACCGACGAAATTAACAGACGCTGTTAGCAGCTGGATCTTCTTTGCATCTAATATGTAGAGCAGACTGAATGTCGTCGCGGCGCATCAAAAGGGGGTGAAGTTCCAACACATCATTTCTCCGGAGGATCGTTACCAGTAATTTCCTGTCGACAACTGTGATACTTCTCCCGGAAGCTGCTCAAGCTTGCCTGCCTTCAGTGAGCCGTCAGAAAATGTTTCCAGCATGCGTATTTATCCAGTGTTTAGTCAGCAATTTTGCCAATTAAGAGCTCTTGTGCAGTTTGCCATTTTTAGCTGGAGATTCTGTGCAACGGTTTTCACTCTAACATTGGCGGCAATCGTGTTCTGGAGATGGTTTGTATCCCGCAGCGTAGACAGCAAACTAATTCTCCTCAAGACGGTTGTTTGTGAGGCAACAATGACCAACGAAACAGGTGTATTTATATATTTTAGCACCTACTTGAAATATTATACGCCCAGACCAGTGGTTCCCAAACTGGGGGTAAATTATCCCCCAGGGGTAATATGCGATTCTTCAAGGGGTAACGCAAAATCAAAATCACATTGTTGTTCTGCATTATGAGCGATCACTGCAATAGAAATTTTCGACCTGAAATGCAAAAAATTTTTATTGAGGGTAATAAGACGTAATAGATACCTTGATTTGGGTAATGGCTCGACCAAGTTTGGGAACCACTGGCCTAGACCATGTAATCATACCGATGGCTAATGATATTTTTGATTTTTATCGGATTTTCTTGTTGAAATAAACACCAATATGACCTTGGACGTGAAATGTAACATGAACTGCAAAATCTCTGTAATGAAAACGTCAGTTTCACACAAAACGATAAAATGGACACCGTGCAACCTTCTGAAAATGCGTAGTATTTGCTGTGTTAGAGTATATCGAAAACAAAGCTCGTTCAGACAACACAGGAGTCAGGGAATGGTTTAAATCCCACAGATCCCGTATTGCGAACCTTTCTTGCCCAGCTGTATCCCACAATTGCAGATGGATTTTCTTTTTAGGATCATCTTCACCGTCTTCCGGAAACTCGTAAGTCTGCGAAACAAATTTCAATAATGCTTCAAAATCATCGGAGCAATTAAAGTCAACAACAGGTTGATTGCGTCACAAATTGTATTGACTGTTGGAACTCAAAAACTGTTCGGCGTGGAAAATATGCTGCATGAGTGTTCACGAGGTTTAATAACATACAGTAACATGAATTTCATAGCAAGTTGTGTGTAAGAAAGTTGAACAGCAGGAAATTTAAACGTATGTACAATTTCAATGGTTGCAAATATGATTAAACTTTCGTTATAAAAATGATGTTAACACGTAAATGCTCGTACAATTTTTGCCGACTGTAAAACTTTGCACAAAGGATTTTCTTTCCGGGTTCATTTCTCAATCTGAAATGGGAATGTTTATACTGTAGTTTACTTAATCTTTTCGTATTGAGTTGCGCAGTTGAAACAGCAACGACACCTCCAGGCTTCGATTTGGCTGCACTGCGTGAGTTCAGCTGTTTTGCAAATGAAGCAAAATACAGCTGTAGCCTACACACAAGGGTGATCAAGGAAGCCATGGCCCTACGCGCCATATTTGATCTGATCTAATGAGTGTTTCGATCATTTCTGTTACGTCGTCCAGACCCTTCGATTCCAATAAACAACCTTCCTCTTGAAACGTTTTATGTTTTTTTCTAAACCTGCACCGCAGTTAGTGCGTTTTTATGTTATTCTCTTAAAAATCCTCACTTTACAATTTTGTTGGTCTGTGTTCGAGCATACCGCAACAAATGACGAGTTTTCTATTAAAATGAATGCCATTTCTGAAAGATGTAGTAAATGCATGAATCATAAAACAACAAAATGTACGTTGTTAGTACAAACGCTGTCAAAGGTTAAGATCATTGGAAGCAAAATATGGTCAAATTAATAGATTGTATAATGATAACAGATTTCTCGGAAACATCCAGTAATGTCTTTTAGCAAATTATAGACAATCTTTCGAGCTTAAGCGAACCAAGTGCATCCATAACCGCATAATGTCTGTCAACTGCTCAGATGTCGGATCTTTGTTGGGTTTAGAAAAGAATCAACATGTGACTCTCATCCATTTGTTGTACATTCTTCAGGGAATCAGTGGTACTACTGTACGTCAGGGTTATCTAGAAACTCCTAGAGATTCCTGATATCCCTGTACTACATTCGCAACAATTTGCGTTCTTTAGGGTTAGGTTTATATCTAGAAAAAAATTTAGGACTCGGAATAATGCTCGGATGTGTTTCAGGAGCAGGATCTTAAAATTCGTTTTGGCTGAATTTTAACTGTACAATTTTCTATATTTTCAGTCGGTAAACAACCAGAGCGTGTGCATATTTCTAATGTAATTGACCGCTTTAGCTTGCGACCTAACGCCGATTTTTGTTTCCAGCATGTTCCCAAAGTTCAGTAAGCAGCAGAAGTAGAACGTCAAATGTTACTTACCAGCTTTTTTATTCGAAAATCGACTCCGACCGTTGCTATGAACTTATCCTTAAATTCTCCATCGGTGTACTGATGAAGAAAACATGTTTTCCCGACACCAGTATCTCCCACTAGAAGCACTTTTATGAGAAAGTCGTAATTGGTGTCCAAGTTTTCTTCCACACCTGAGACAAGGTCACATCGCATAAAGGTCTCTTCGTATCCACACTATCCGCTGCTTCTATTGACTGAGAAGCACGGGTTTTGAACTAGCGCTGTTTCTTGAACATCAGAATATTTTCGGCTATGATGACAAGGTTCGGTGGTCGTTCGTGGACACGCATCAGTAATGTCAATTGCGCGTTTGACAGCAGCTTGGTGTCGATTTGAAAATAAGTCTGACATTATTATCGGTACGTTATGGAACGTTATTTCTAACTGCTAATTTTCAAGCCAGTAGACACAGTTTTATACAATTTCTGATCTACCAACGATTAATAATTCGCTGTATACAACAGCCACATCACCTTATGAAACAGTGTTTGATACTGAAAAGTCTGTTTTGTTTAGAGAATTTCATTATTTGACTTTGCAATCTTCCAAAACTAATGTCGTTTTGAATAAATTTGTAGCTTTTTTCAAACGCTTTTTAAACTTCACCACAACCGCAAAGCAGCCTGGTGATGTACCCCACTTTTTAAGAATGTTTGCGTCTAAATCCTCTGGTCCTTGTAGCGTATGTATGGATGTCAACAGAACTCTTATCTTATACTGTAGGTAATACGGTAGGTATACCATAGCATAAGCGATTGTGTGCGGTGTTGTCTCTAAGTTCTACGTTAGAAAAGTATACTGAAAATGGAAAGGAATTCAAGAAAAAAGACATTATTTCAGTCAAAACTCAGAAGGGCGTACAACAAGTACCCTCGTACACCATGATAGTTCGTCCCTGAAGCAACTTTCTCCATGGCATAAAATGATGTATCTTGCAGTGCCATCCACACTTCCAGCGCTAATGTTTTCGCCACGTGGAATTTCATTTCTGTTGGTAAATCTGACAGCAAAAAAGGTGGCTTTCCACAGACCATATGCATTTTATTGTGTTGAATGCTGAAACGGACACGTGTTTAAAATAGGTAGAAAATTAACAAGGAAGAAACTATTTCCTTTTGAAATGAGAACAAGTCATATCTAGTGCTAGCTGACATTCATGCAAGAGTCCAGCTATGGGCGTCCGCAGGGGGGGGAACAGGATTTGCCCCATGGAAATTGGGACTGAGCACCATTCTAGAAAACCTGAAGTTAGCAGCTAAATTTCGATTAATTGATTTAATTGATGCAATAACAGCTTATTTGCCGGTATGACACTGCACAAGAGCCAGGTTCGCTGTTCTGGTGTCATGCAATGATGAGTTTGCAGTTCGCTCATGTCCGCTCCTTCGCCTGCAGAGGCAGGTTGCAAAACTTGCTAGCGGATTGTTCAACTATTGGTCTTTATTGCGTAAAAATAACACGACAAATAAATCTTCAAACGTTCACTAAGTTTCGGTAGTAGGCGTTTTCCGAATGTGACCAGAGCTCCTACTGCTTACTGCTAGGGGTGTAACGCGGGGGTCAAGGGGACCCAATTTCCCGGACGCCGAATCGCTATGTGGGCGCCGAAAAGTCCCAACAATGTCACAAGTACTTTCTTCAATACAGAACATTTGCTTCCGAAAGACTCAGGTTCGAACACGGACGCGTCAAACTTGCTTCTTGTCCCGGGCGCCATCTATCCTCGTTACGCCGTTGCCTACTGCGTTTTTTTTTTCACCCAAATCTGCTTATTTTAGTCGACCTTGATGTCTAGGTTTAATTATGAAAAATCGCGTTAAATCTTTTTTTTTCAGTGATAGATTCATCAGCAACTTCAATGTGTTCAATAATATAGCTTATAACAATAATATAAAAAGATAACTTTATACAGTATTAGTGTTTGCATGCGCACATCAGGTGAGAAAATACTGTACGCATATCGGATGAAGGAGAACGTGTTCAATCGGTTTCATATCCTCATATAAGATCATTGTCGAGGTTATATATATCATGTTATTGTCTCTAATGCCAACTGAAGAAGCTGATGAAACAAGGGTTAGAACTGATTGTTTGAATTTCGATGTTTCTCTATGCACACCAATTAAAAAACAAATTTCGGTTACAGGAAGAAGGTATTGGGATTATATTTTTTGTGGGATTTTAGATCCCGTTGCAGCTCAAGATTGCGCAAAATTTCCTAGTTTACTAACAAATTTACTCTCACAATTACTGATACATATCATCAACGGAGTATGCTGCCAGCGTTGTGAAAAACGTCTTGAGCAACATAGTCGCCCAAATGTTAATGTTTGCGCTGCAGAAGCAACTTTGGAAGAGGAACTATAATTAAATCAGTATTCGTTTATCGCTTCTATTCCAATAAGCACACTCACATGTTTTTGTTCGTAACACGAGCTTCCTGGGTTTTTATTGTACGAATATCGTTTTTTGGTGTGCAATCTGGGTTTATTTGAAATCACTGAATGGGAGCCCTGCATGTGACTGCTGAACACAGACATGCTGGCACGTAATGCAGCAAGACAATAACACTGCTGATAACGGTAAGCCACGTATGGTTCCATACTGTGTGAAAAAAAAGTATGAGTAAATCTGTAGCAGTGCTTTCGTAAGTTTGAAAAATCCACTGTTAGTGTGAGACTGGGCACTGTGATCAACGTGCCCGAGTGAATAGCTTAATCAAACCACTCTTATGCAGGCTGCGTTTCACACAGTATACAAATATGTGGCTTGTAAGAATGCGTCTGTACAAACTTGTACGAACACGTCTTTATCTTTAAAGTTTAGTTCTGACTTGTTAGTGAGCGCTAAGTGCAAATCTATATTTGCTGTGGCGAGTTTTCGTAATTCACCTGCTCAGCTTTTCAAGCCTGTGTGGTGTTCTCACTTTAGTAAGTTGTGCGATAGGTTTGTCAACATATAGTTCTACTTCTCATTGCTTGAAAAAGTTTTGCGAGAGTGTCTAACTTTCTGGTTTTTTCACCGCTTGTTCTGGTCGTTGATTATTCTTAAATTATGACTTATTCGTAGAAAGTGCTCGAAAAAGTAGATATGGGGGTAGTTTATGAAAAGAAAAATCATTTCTGATAGCCGAAATGTAGAAAACATTTCAGACAAAACATTAAGAATTGAGGTTCAACCAGCACCGACTAATGTAGTAGGAAGGGTAAAGCGTTTTGTGAACGTCCATTTGGATTGCATCGTCAGCAACCTGAAAAGAATAAGCAGTTTTTTCACGTTGCCCCCCTCTGGAAAAATTCTGCGGACGCCCATGGGTCCAGCGCTTCAACACGACACGCGCGTCAACACTATTGCTTGTGTTCCGTTCAGCAAATGCTTGCATGTCCAAACGGTTCGAAGGTTTTTTCCACGCTGTCGGTATTTACAGTAGCTGTGTTGAAATCAAACCAGAACGTGCTGGCACACGCGGAAGTAGCGCACTGCCTGCCGCTGCACGATCAACGGAAACTTGGGCGGCAGACCTACTCGAGAAACACGAACAGAAGAGCTTCGGCATCCGAGAACGGGCATTTACGTTTCAAGCAGACGACCAGGAAAACCAATAACGCTGTTGTCGATGCGCTAAACGCTGAACAGTTAAGATGGATCTGCGGTGATTTGATCGGGTTTGTGCGAATTGCAGTGACATATCGATTTGAACAGTCGGGATCAATCAAGTACAAAGATAACTCTTCTGCTGCTTGTTGCATCGTTATGCGTCTGCTGCAAGATGCCATTACACTGCAACTGACTTTCTACCTTTCCCTTTGAGAAATCTCAAAACTTCTGAGGAACGTTTGCAGCAACACTATATTTGTTTTACCCCGGGAAACTCCAGACTGTGCTCATCTCTGGACAAGTCGCCTCCCTCCAACGACACATAACAGCAATTAGATTGAAGCATTTGAAAACGAAATAGCTTGCTCGAATCGTCTGCAACACCAGCATATCCACTTGCGACAAACAACATTCAACAGAGTTTGCCAATACGTTAATGCTACAAAAACACAGTTCATCCTGCAACGTTTTGTTCATGACACTGTAACAATGACTAGCCAGTGGTGTAGCCAGCCCTAAATTTGGGGCGGGGCAAAAATTGTGGATTTTAGGCGAGCAACAGTATTTTGTTTGGCTTCTGATAGCACAAAAATGACTAGATACACTAAAAATGTTGGGAGGGCATGGAACCCCCCTGGCTACGCCTATGTGAATAACGCTTGCAACACGTCAATATTACAAGAGATGAAACAAACCAATAACTCAAACTGCAATTATAAATTTGCTTAGTGTTGGCAGTTCCTTTCATATTAAAACGGTGAGCAAAAAACAACGAGAAAGATAAATACAAATTATTACTTGTATTACCTGTTGATAAAATGCACAAGTAGGAAATTGAGAAACCCTTGTTCAAAAACCACTATAATGTGTTGCTAGAACAGTTTTAGAAAACTGTATGTTTATCCATCCACCGTACGCATTTCCATTATTCAAAACAAAATCAACACAGTTATAATTTCCTATGCAGTGGTGCCAAGATATGGAATAAGTAACCTCACGAACTGAAAAAAAATTGAGTTTTTTGATTTTGCAAGAACTTGGAAAAAGACTAGTTATTGACTTACGGCAATCGACAGTCTGTTGAAATAACGGATCAGTTTCCAACGTAAAAGCTGCGTTTGTTGTGTCTGAATATTCTACACGTGACAGTATGATACGTTTCGCACAATGTACCAATATACAGTAGTTTTCATGTCAACTTGAGATAATATAAATGCTTCCACTGTGATTAATTTACATGTGCAGGAACCAATGTAGGGCTCTTGGATGGTTGCGGTGCCGAATGTAGTCAGTCGTGACGATTCCACAGAGATCCCTACTAGTTGAGGAGTCAACCTAGTTGTTGCAGGAGCCACAAGTCAGTCTCTCAACTACGCGACCTGATGTCTTGAAGATGCCAAGACAGTGAAAGGCGAAATAAAAGACTCTCACGCTTTGTCCGTTAATAACTCTCCTGTAGCACTCTAAGTTGATTGCTTCTTTCGATTATATTCAGATACACAACAAAACCTCCAATACACTTCGATGTGACGTCAGAACAACGTGACGTTAAGCTGTTCGATGTAGAACAGTGGTTCCCAAACTTGTTCGAACCGTTACCCAAATCATGGCAGTGATTATGTCTTATTACCCTCAAACATTTTTTTCGCATTTCAGTTCGAAAACTTCTATTGCTGTGATCAGTCATAATACAGACCAACATTGTCATTTTGGTTGTGCGTTACCCACTGAAGAATCGCATGTTACCCCGGGTGGATAATTTACCCCCAGTTTGGGAACCACTGATGTAGAATAATGGTGAACCAAAAGCGTTGGGCATTCGCATGCGCCACAGGAACAGCAATCAACTGCGGCGATGTTGATTTGCAGGCTATCGCGTCAACTGTTGGGCTGTTCGCAAACAAGCACATTGCGTTGATTCACGAATGGCATATTGCTGGAAATTTCGCAATAAGAATGCACAAAACATTAAGCACGAATGTATCCACTATACATGCATCAAATGTTCGAGCCGATTTTACTGTAATTTGCGTTAATTGTCGTTGCAATCTTGTGATGACACTATGATGAATTATCAACCTCGGCTAAGTTAGGTGAGTCTGGCACTGTGTAGACTAGTACTAGTAGTGGTAACATTACAAACGTAGCATAGGATGTCATGTATCGTCTCTATAGCATCCTGCCATTGCATTGTTCTTCATTTGACTTCATATCGGCTTTGTGTTGTGCAAAAAAACATATGTTGATTCAATTTTAACAACAACATCGCTCTTATAAACTGATTATAATAACCTGCATATTGCATATTATGTGATTTGCCGTTTGCTTCCGCATTTTAGATTTGGGGAATCCCGTGCTTTGCAACCGGATATTACATTTCACCCATAGTAGAAATTTATGCCGCACATCACTGCTGTTGCTGCTTCGCAATTTCAATCATATTTTTGTTTGTTTACCGATTTCCAATCATTTTTCCTATGTGTTTGTTTGTTTTGTGCATGCTGTTTGTTTACCGGTATTTTGTTCTTTTCGCATGGTCTGCTTCGATTTACACCACGACGTTTTTCGGCAGAACCGGGTGCTTGGTTTTTGTGAACACAACTCGTGACCCACTGAATCATCCTCATATTTTCCGTTAAGCTGTAACTTCGCAGCGCCATTCTTGCAAATGCAGATTTTACTGGGAGGGAAACAGTTCAGATGCACCGAAAGTTGTTTTCTTCCCACAGATCTGTGCTAAATAAACAAAGTAAACGGAAAGTGCGATACTTGTTACGCGACTCTTGAGAGCATACAGGAACTGTGCAGAGGTCCACTTTGATAAACGCAGTCAGTGCACAGGAGACCTGTGCGATTCTATGCCCCTGCATCTTCTTATCCACTGCTGGAATCTATCCAACCACAAAAGCGACTCTGAACGTGTTGGTTTTTAACTGGAATTTTAACGACAAACTGATCTTTCAAAGATTTCTGTTTAAAATATTTAGTTGCTATTTTACTGAAGGGGTACATCTCTGCTGCGCTACTGTTATTGATCTAAATGTCAAAACCACAGGAATGCATACTTTTATTTATCAATTTTAGGTAAGAAAATAGCTTGAGCACTAAAATGCGAGCTACGATGTTTAGGAGGCGTTTCAGAAAGTAGCATATCCTCCGAACGTATTTACAGCTTTAACTAGCAACAACACACTTTGTGAAATACATGGGAGAGCCAAAAATTATCGCAATTTTTTGTCATAGCAGGCGCGGTTTTGGTAACTATTGTTTTTTGGCCCCTGTACTAGTAGCTTTATGGTTTGTTTGTTACTGTAGTCTGCGCACTTTCTCTGATCTTGCTTTGGTCTTTTTCGTCATTTCACTTGTAAGTTTTTGCTGGACTGAAGATGCGTCGATGACGCGAAACCGATTTCCTAGCAAAGCAATGCGATCAGATTCGGCTGCGTCACCCTTGTGGTGTCTTGATGCTGAAGAATAGATAGAATATTAATATCAAGGCACATGTACTAACATTCTAACAAAAAACACAATTAAACACACGAGATGTACGTGTTTAATTCTGCTTTTTTCAGATATGCAGGGAAAGATACCTAACTAAGTTTGTTTCACAGGGACGTGCCAACCTGAATCATTGTAGCTAATGGAGAAACTCCTGTCAGCATTCACAAGAGATTGCAAAGTGTTTGCAAAGATTAAACCTTAGGCTATAGAAATTTCTGGGGATGGACCCACCTCTAGATGAGGAATTTCAGAAAACTTTCCGGAATTAGAAAATACAAGCTGAAGAGACATGCATCGTGTTGGTCGCCTATCAACTTCTGTTAACCTTGAAAACAGAACAAAAGCATTTTAATCAGACGTGGTAGGCGCATAACGATAAATAAGGAGATACAGTCAAACTCTGAAGCATATATCGAGACCCTTCAACAACTTAGAACAAGAATCCAACGAGTAACACCCGATTAGAGAATAAAATAAAGTTTTTCTTTGATATGGCAATGACCGACCACACACAAACATCAAAACAAAGGAAAGCAATAATTTTCTTTGGGTGGACAACTGCACCACACCTCTGTAATAACCTGGTGTAACATTTTCACACTGCCATCTCTCCTGGGTAATGAAAGAGGTACTGATAGGCAAGCATTATGAACATGATGAAGCAAAGAAAACTGTAGTCACGAATTGGCTTCGCAAGCGAAATAATTGGTGACTACGTTGAGAAGTACGGAGGTGGCCATTTAAAATACAGCACAAATTTGATGCATAATTTTCTTTGCGGCGTTCTTTCAAAAACATTGCGCTACTTTTTGACTCATTTTCGTAGTTCTGTATGGGTAAGCGTCTTCACTAATTAACTCCCGTTCAACCAAGACAAAATACAAAAAAGCATGTTTCGGTACTACAGAAACTTTTACGAAAAATTCAGTTCGAAAATCCAAGTTTACCGTTTCAGATTTGTTCAGCTTCAGCACAATGTTACAATCTTTTCGTAACTGCGATATTGATGGACTCGACACATTTTTTAAATAATAGGCAAAAAAAGCTACTCGAAAGACAGTGGATAGAATCTATTCAACACACTAACTAACCAAAACTACCTTTCAAGGTTTATAATAGCCTCACGATGCAGGTCTTACGTTGAGCAAAATGTGCAAATAAATACGGGTTTCATGGATATGTGAAGTAATTTCATACACAATTTAACCTGCTTCAGAAAGGTTTGAATAACACAAGTCTATCTAAATTATTTAAAACCATATTTTCATCTAATGCATCGGAACAACCTCCCATTATTGTGAAGACTCAGATGTCTAGCAGAGCTGACCTCAAAATTTCAACCATTCCTGTTATCGACGTGGAACAAAGCAGCTTGTGTCAAAATTCATGCAATGGTTGGACTAGTTTAGCTCTAATGATCAACATTCAACCGGTGCGAGGCACCAGCGCACTTTCAATTACACACTGGACACGTAAGGTTTGTATATAAGAACTATACAGAGCCATAGCATTTCGTAGTTGATCAGTGAAAGTTATTCTTAAATTGTAGGCTGTGTCTACGAGACTTCCAATTTTCGGCGTTTCACAAGCTCTGTCTGTCTATGAGAAATACCCAGGGCGATAGCATCTTGCACGTGAACACTGAAGCTTGGTATGTTTGTTCGAAGCCAGCGAAAACATATTAAATCAGTAGGGAGTTCTCCAAACGTATAACAAAGCGGCGTGAATGAAACGTCAAGTGAAGAACATGATTCGCTGCTGGTGGCTGAATCGCGCAAAGTGACAACCAATCAGTAGTTGCTGCATTACCAGCAGCTGTGCGCCTTTTTTACCACAATCATTGAGACCTGACGGCAAGGTAATTAATTATTTAGCAAATATGTTTGCTTCTTGAGGTCTTACTCGATCACTGCACTCGATAAACCGCAACATCAGCCGATCAATGACTGCGTGTTATGTAAAACACCATACCATCGTTAGCAAGCACTGCAAAACGGCAAATAGAAGTCGGGGCTTTGTTTTGCCCTGGGAACGAACCAAGCAAAGGATTTTCATCAGAAATTTCCTAAAATGGCACATGTGACAATTTTGGCATGCCGTAAGAGTTATACCGTCTTTACGTAAGAGTGATGCTGTACCCAGGGACCGATCCAGCTAGTAACGCTAAGGGGAAGATTTCAGTAATGTTTAACAGTATTAAAAGTGATTTTGGGCCAGCGAAATACTAAAACGCGTACATTAAATCATAGAATGGCGTGATTGTGAGATCCTCTAAAACTTCCGATAATAGTAAATAAGTTGCAATAATTACAAACCAGCCCAATTTTGGCATCAGAATAGACCAACCAAGGGATTTTTTCCAAATCTAAATGGTTCAAGTATATTTTTAGGGTTTTATGAATATAAAACACAGGCGTACCTAGTGGGAGGCAAAGGGGCCACGGCCCCCCCAAATTTCAAGCGTATCTTGTCATTTAGTGCTTTGAGAGGCGGTGTCCCAAACCGAATACTGTTGCCCTCTTAAATCCAAACGATTTAGTCCCCCAAATTTTTTAGCTGGCTATACACCACTGGTTGAAAATGGCAGATTAAAATCACGTAGATGTCTCCAGAGTCCATCTTGTAAGTTACATTTTTCTAAGCCATCAATTAAAGTCGAATCAAATGTGACATGCAATACAACAAAACTGGTTTCACAAACATGCACGGACTGTTCTTTCAAAATACAATCTGGCACTTTTTTCACATACAAATCTAAAATTCCCGAAGTTATGCGCCCTTTCATTTTGTCGACAAACGTTTAACGCACGCGTAATAGCCTAAACTGCTATAATCTCATAACGACTTCGCTCCATTAAGATGAAGTTACGTAACTATCCTGCAGTGACAAAACAATAGACGGCAGAATGACCTCATAGCATGTATAATGAGACTATACTAACATGGTGAAGGACTTAGAATTGGTTCCGACATGCTGTTTTCTAAATTGTACAAAAACATGGCGAATAAAGTTTCTTTCTTAGGCTATACGTTAGGTGATCTCCTTTTATCGCCTGCCCCTGGGTCCGCCTCTCGCTTTACCAGCACACAATCCATTCTTATATAAATTTTCAACGTGCAAGACTGCCTAAGCAACAGCAAAACAGGGTAGAAACACAGATTGCGGTACTTTGCTGAGGCGTCCGAACGAAAGCAGCAATGCATGTTTGTTTACAAGTTTTTGACAGAATCACATTGAATATATTTAAAAGTAACATGCTGAATTTAAAACACATGTGCTATTGCCAAGTCATGAAACGGGCAAATAAATAAGCCTAGTGTGTTCCACTGGTGACGTTGACATGGCATTTCATAAAAGAGTAGGTACTGTTTAGCATGGGTCTGTACCTTTCCATGAACCTAAATGCAGCTGTAAGTTGCACAATGCAATGCATACTATTCAGCGAAATTTTATCAAAACCGTTTGAGTGGATGACGATTCGATGACAAGCATTGTTCACACTATGAAAATTTTATATTGACCAAATGTTTGTTTTCTTTAACATGCAACTGCGCAACAATGTGGACAAACAACCAGTGAAGTTTCAAGCGATAAAAGGCTTGTGCAAATGCGCGAGAATGAGATTTCACTGTGCGGTGCTACTACGCTTTTGCGCAGTTGTGCACCATCAGAGGAAATACTAATGACAAGAAAAATATTTTTAGAAGAGCACAGATACTCTTACTGCTGTGTGTGTGCGAATCTCTCGCACGTTTTTCAGTAATTGCAGCGACATGAACGCGCCAAACGGGGTTTTGTAATTAATTTGCGACAAAGCACTTATTGCAAACTGATTTTTCACTTACGTTTCCTCGTTGCGGGTAGTGTTTGTTTGCAAAATAATTCAAAAAACATTCCCTTTTAACAAATTCATAACCCGCCGCAAAACTTATTGTTTTCAGATTGCCGAGTGTCAGGTAGATTGAAAGTATATTTGCAAGGTTACTCCCAAACAAAGGTACATAGCTAAGGGTCTACACCCACCACCAGCCCCCAAAGGTTAATCCATGTAACACCTACAATGCATTTATTGATTGAAAGTGGATAAGTCAGAATTTTTTTCTTGAGAACCAAGCGTGACCGCTGACCAACAGTTGTGTCAAAGGATGATCAAGTTGGGAAGTAAAATGGCACACTGCAGTGAAAAAACTACACGAGCTGGTTAAGGAAATCCAGCGATATATGTTTAAAGTTATTGTCTATTTTTCGATCAAGCGATCGAAAAAATTTCTGCGTTTGGTTCAATCATCCTGTTCAGTTGGTCCATGGACGCAGACTCATTTACCTTCGTGTTGCGACAAGTCTGGCTGCTCAGACTGTCCAAAAGAAATTAGTAAGCTCCGTTGGAAAGCTGAGCAGATAATTGAATGTAAGCTTTTAAAGAAGGGTGTGATTTTGAGGTCGAAATTAAATGAAAACAACCTGAGTTTATTGGAAGAGCACAATTTAAAGTCAATTCCATAGAACAGGGGTGACGAACATGCGGCCCGCGGCCCGCAAAAGAATTTCGTGCGGCCCGCGAAGCTTTCAGGCGAGACCAGCAGTCTTGAACTAACAGGTTTCATAGTATGACTAAAAAGTTGTGCGGCCCGATTACTCAGCGATAACTGACAAAGTGCCCCGCGATAGCAAATAGGTTCGTCACCCCTGCCACAGAACCTGCGCGCTGCTGTAACACATGGTGATTGTTTGTCCAGAAGGCTAACAAATCTACGATCCTTTAGAAAAATCTTTATCATGCGACGCTTGATTTTTACAGGATTTAGAAAAATTTTAATAGTGTACATGGCGACACTAAAGCTTAACGTAACTAGAAACAGTGTTGCGACGTTGCCGCAAAAAAGCACGTAGATCTATGAAAACCTCTTCCAGTTAGGGTTGCCAGATGCGCTTTGTAAAAATACCGGCCATTTTGTCAGTAGTGACAGATCTATGCTGCATTCGTAAAGCGCATATTTAATGGCACGCGATTCTCAAATTAAATTTTTTAAAAAGAAAGCTTTTATGACAATGTATTTATTTTTCATGTTATTTTTTACAATTTCATGAAGCTCCCGCAATGGTCTGTTTGAAAATGTGTCAAACTGTGCAGAAACGTACGATTCGTCAGCATATTCTGTTCCATAGCCTTATGTTAAGCATTAGCAAACTAACCTACTTTAAATAAAAAACAATAACTGAAGTGTTCAGTGTGAACGGAGACGTTTTCTTAAACTACTAAAATATTGCACTTAGTAGATTCCTATCTTGTATGTTGTATATCATTTTCTGAAGTGAACATCTTTCCGTACAATTTAATGGTATGCGCTTTTCTTCGGTAGTATTGCCTGTATGAATGACATACCACAATTAATGATTTCTTGCGTGCTACATTCACTTCAGTTTACAACAAATATTTTCTAGCTCACATGAAACTCTTCAAAAAGTTTCTCACTACCTTCTGGACCAATAAGACTGGCTGAGAGATGACCTCCCGGTTGATTCGCTGGTCCTTGCTTGAGCCAGGTATAGTCCGTTGACGAAGCAATGTGTGTGTTCACCGCAGCTTGCGTGGTTGTGAAAGGTTCGCTAGTCACTGCAATGTCACTGTCGTCCTGTCCATTTCTATGATTCTGCATTCTGCCTGCATTAGCCTACAGTAGTAGTTCAGACAAGAACCTCGCCTACGCCAGTTACGCGGTTAATTGCCAAAGGAAATGCTCATACAAAACACGTTTAGGACGACGGAAGATGCTAAGTATGACTAAACAAAGAAAGAGGGAAAGCGGTGGAGAGACAATGAGTGTTGTTATAAAGGCACAAGAAGTAACAGTTTGCCCTTATATGAACTACGTTTTAAGAATTGTCTTTGACAAGATTCATTAATAGAGTCATTATAATTTGAGAAGTTCTGCGTTAGTTCTTTTCAATTACTGCAAATTATGGATTTTCAAAATACCGGCTTCAGGCAGACGTTTTTTAAATACCGGCCTCTGCCAAATTAGCAGTAAAATACCGGCCATCTGGCAACCCTACTTCCAGAGCAAAGACATGTAATAATGCACCTGGTACAATTTTTGATAGGCAGGGAACAACTGTCGCTGAATGACCACTGCATTGCTTGAGTCGGCCTTTTTATGGACATCAAAGCCATTGACCGTTCACAACTTCCTGTGGGCGACTTACGCCTTGCATTGTGTCTTAGTTTGCATCAACGTGAATAATTTAAGAATAAAAAATGAAACAATGACAGACAGGGGCGTAGAGAAAATCTTTTCAAAGAGCGTTCTGGCCTTGTTTTTAAAATTTCCGGAATGCTTAAAAGACACTGAAGAGCGGCAGGTATTCTAGGTAGCCGTCACTGCATCTGATGCTCATTTGAGCTGACATGGAAGAATAGGCGTTGTGGAGGATAGCAAAAGTAACAACCTTGATGAAATTGGCAAGCAAAAGCTGCATACAGGGAATTGGCAGAGATTATCATTGTTGCGGCCAGTGGCCCAACTATACGGACAACTGGTGGAGATGAGGGGCAAAATCTGACGACATTCTTGTGGGTTGACGCTCATCATAAAAAAACTTCAGCTTCCTAGCACTTCTAACAAGCAGTGCACCCTTTTGAAGTATTTCAGTACGCTTTCTCGGGAAGTCTTCCTGGACAAAAAAACATCATCACAGAAATGAAATTAACCACAGCTGAAAAATAACTTAATCCAATGAATGTTTCAAGATGGGAACAAACACCGCATTAGAGCTTTGAAAGTCTGGAGGTAAGGGATTCCGTTGTTGATATGAATACGTCAAGCGGCATGACAACCAGAAAAAGCGGTTGAAGACATGCAAATTGCGTTGATATTATTTTGATAACCAAACAGAAACACATGGAAGAGTGCACCTTCCACCGTGACATGAATTTCATAGGATACTTGAAAAAACTGTATGCAAAATTTTCAAAATACTTCTTTAGGAATATCAGCACTCAGCATGTAATGTAACCTAGCGGTTCTCACTTTTTTCTTGCGGCAACACACCATCGCTCGCCGCATGGTCACACCGTGAACGTTTCATCATAAAATGATACTGATTATACATAACAAAGTTAACTAATTTTTAGTTCAATTTTTATATATTTAATTTTTATGTAGTGAAGTCGTAAATTTAATATCGTGCGCGAAGATTATACCTTACATTTTACAAAGATGGTTGTTTTGTTTTGCTACATCGACTTTACTAATTTCTTTTACCGAGTCGACTGACCCAACTGATTTGCTTCTGTGACTCGCCTGGTGGTTCATGTCATGACGCGTGGATTTTAAATCACTGATCTAACCAAGCTCATGACGCCGCTGCGATCGTCGTCATGGCAACACATGGCAAAGACTCTTTCACAAACACTCTTAAAGAGATTCAGGAAATGGGTAAAGACTGTCCACGATTGGCACAGATTCTTTGAGAAGGTAATTTGAGAAAAGTTGTGCAAAATGAAACAGGGTTGTAATTAGCCACCAAGACTTTGCCTTCTTGTTGACAATCACCTGTGCTATAGCAAACAACGTTTGGCTAAAACTGTGTGATGCTGGGTTTCGTCCCACCACGTTTATGTGCTACCACCCCCCATTGTTAGTATTCGAACTGAGGTTCACAAAAGTATAAAAATTCTACCTTGGATTCTGGAAATGCAATGCAGACAGTGTTATCACTTTCATAACGGCAGTCTGTCCTGAAGTTGACAAACGTAAATTACGCTCTGTTACTCAGGAGTGCTGCATTTAAAAAAAAACATTATAATTGTGGCATTACGGTATTTACGCGATTGTTAGCCGCCCTTTATTGTAAGCCGCCCATGAATGTAAGCTGCACGAAATGGTGTTAAAAATTATTGTAAGCCGCTCTTGATTGTAAGCCGTACTTGAACACAGTGTACCTAAGCTTCTGAGATACTTTCGTGTACTAGCATGTTTCGCGTTTAATTAGCAGCCCTGGCGATGATGCTTAAACCACTACAACTGCCTTCTGTTGATCAGAATCCCTCCTGTGGCGGATATGCACATGATGCTGAAGAGAATAAAATGTGAAGAGAGCTTGTTCGAAAAAAACGCAGCCAAGGAAAGACTGAGCGTGATTAATATCTTGCAATACGGTAAAGAAATAAAAAATGTAAGCCGCCCTTGATTGTAAGCCGTCTTTGATTATAAGCCGCACGAAACGATGAAATTAAATTTATAAGCCGCGGCTTACAATCGAATAAATACGGTAAGCGAAAAGTTTCGAAAACCATCAACTGATACGGACTAGACAAGGCGTGGACAAATATTTTGGCCCCGGGATGCATTGGATTATAAAATTTGATAGTGAACTTGATAGGGAGCAGATGGATGGATTGCTTGTGTAAAGTAATATAAAGGATATGTAAAAAAGGAATTCACTTTATTAATATAATTTGGACAAGTTTAGCGGGTCGGGTTAGGAAGTTCAATGGGTCCTATCTTGGTCAGGCCTATACTAGATTGAAAGCCGGTCAGCTGTGCTGACTAGTGCGTCATTGGGGCAAGCAACCGTGACCGATGAGAGGGGAGGTATTATGGATGGCCCTATCCCCAGATTTTGTCTGTTTGCAAAAGCAATAACAGTAAATCAAACATTAAATCAGTGATTCTCAACGTGGTCCACAAACAGTTGCATATATCGTTGATAAAACGTTCCTGAAAATTTTAACCTTTACTGAACAATAACGTATGTAAGACAATTTTTTGGGTTCTTGTGTTTGAATAGTTTTTCATGTGTCAGCACAGCGAAGTGGTCCATCTGATATTTATTTGAGAACCACTTCTTTAAATGAACAGAAGCAAAAAAAGATGTTTTTCACATTTCGAGTATATCATAAAAATAACCCAAAAGGATTGAGTTACTTCAATATTTAAGAACCTAGACATAGGTGAAGTTGCACTGTACTGTGTTTCCAAAAGCTCCAATTAGCTACAGTATCAAGATTTTTGTTATTTTAATGAAATTCAGTGTTATTCCTATCCGTTTCCGAAAATGTAAATGTAAAACACAAACTTAAATGATATGATGTTGTAAAACGGAATTTACAAGCGTGGTTTTGGCATTTTTTTGTTAAATCGATTTTGTAAATTGGTAAGCAATGCACGGAGCTGCTGTAGAGTCTTATTGTGAACAACTTAGCCACAAATATCGAATACATTATTTTATTTAACGTTTCAGCTTACTCATCAGCCATCATCAGGAATACCATTTTATTTATATTACTGATTATGGCTTACGACTAAGCTGAAACGTTGAATAAAATAATGTAATCCATATTTGTGGCTTTTTTTGTTCGTAATAACGATTTGTGCAATTTTTAAATTTTGCTTTGGTGCAATTAAAAAGACTTGATTAAACGCAACATGGAATACAAAACGTTTCAATGAAAAAACGTTTCTTGATAGCTGTTTTCAAATACATTTTTTTATTTATAGCAATGGGGGAAGTCCAAATTGCCTTGGGGGTTGGTAGGGTCAAAGTACGTTTCCGCTTGTTGCTTTTTTGGCAAACGTTTGTGTGTTTGCATTATTTTTGCGATCACGTTTTGAAATTCGTCTGGTTTTTGCAATTACACGAGAAATATCTTAATGGCAGATTTGCTACAGCGATTGCTTCAGTGACATTGTGCCCTTTATGAAATACTCCGATTGTGGTTGTATCTCATTATTCATTGCCCTCTGTAGAGTGAAACGCGTACCTTACTGAATATCAGCATGTAATCTTTCTTTGTAAGTTGTTAAGGTCAAATGAAGTGCTGCACATTTAAAGTTTGGACACCGCGCACTTTTGAGGAACGAAACAGTCAGAAAAGCACGCACCGGATCAAAAATAAGGAACAGTGGTGATTGTTTTGCATTTATCTTCTTCCATGTATTCAGATTTACTTGGACGTAAAACGGCATATTTCAGAACATTCAGCATCTTTGCCGTAAACTGCCAGCAAACAAGAGATACTAATTTTTTGTACAGCTTAGGAAACTTATATGATGTCATCCTGCTCATTCGGCAAAAAATATAAATTTTACCTGCGATAGAACCTTTACGTTCATATCACCAAAAATATCTCAAGGTGAATAAGTTACAGTAACTTCACTACAATCTTTTAACCAGGACCTAACTTTGCTTCAAAGGGCCAAAACAGCTCGTTTGCCTTTGGACCCGATTCCTATCTCAACAGGCTTGCTAGCAACAAGATCAGATTATGTTGTTTATGCAAATTATTTGGAGGCTTGCTTCCTTCACCCAGGACCTCGGCATCCCTTTGGTGGGATAGAAGCTGAATTCAACGGAGATGGCGGAAAAAGCATTCCAGAAGTAGTGGAAGTTAAATGCTTGTCATACACACAGCCGTAAAACTAGAAGTGGGTCAGGTCCCTGCTCTGAGCGACCGAAAATCGCTGGTTTTCGGATAAACACAAGATCTGCTGGGCAAAAACTTCATGAAGTTCTCAGTGCATCAAAAAATGTTGCCATCAAACGAGAAGTGGAATTGAGGTTATTGAAGACTTTACGGAGCAAAATATGCCATTTAAGAAATTTCAAAGCGAGGCCAGGCAAGAGTTAGGGTCACTGAGTTGCTCAGTCATCGGTAGATAACATTCTGCATCCCCTAGAACAGGGGTTCTCAACCTGGGGTACATGTACCCTTAGCTAGGGGTTCATTTGCCTATCAGAAGGGGTACATTTGAGGTTAGCAACAGAAGGGAAACATATGTTTATACATGACGTATTTCCAAATATTTATACACACATCAGTGAAATATGTTCTCAAAAATCATAATACGCTCATTGTAAATATATCTATGATTAGTCATGATAAAATATTTTGTCATAATAAATTTTAGGGGTACATGCTCATCTGTGGAAATGCTGAAAGCGTACATGGTCAGAGATAGGTTGGGCAACCCTGCCCTAGAAAGTCCCGAGAGGTGTGGCCAGTACGTTGAAGCTAAGTTTAGCTGAAGGGTGACAGTCTACCAAAGAAGATAAAAATTTTCCACCTGCCAATCGCTTTCCCATATCTACAGTATTATGACTGCGTTGCATGTCTGAAGAGCTCAGTCTGCCCTTAAAACGCAATTTAGTCCACAGCTGGAGGCCTGTGTAGGATGTTGCCACCCCAGACCATAGTCCAGGTAAAACAAAGATGGCTAAAACTATTCAAGTTTTCCAAAATCTACCAAACGTCCGAACTGCAGCCCCATCACCGGTTGCAGTTCGGACGTTATGTCCACGACCCCCTAACTTGATGTTGACTAAATAGCAGTATTTTCACGCTACACTCTTAGGATCAGTGTTTGTAAATGCGGCAATAGCGATTGAAACTTAAATTTAAGCCGCACAGCTGTATATTCGTGTATTTAGAGCATTGTGTTTCCCATGATATTATCTGTATGTGGAAATTTTCTTTGTTTGTTTATTTTCTTTATGCTGCAGCTCATTGAAGTGTCCTACAGCTAGCGTAAAAGCAAGTGCAGCCCATTTGCAACTATCCTGATTACAGGTAGTATTTAGCAGCTTCGACCTCAACAAAATTAAGGGGTTATGTAGAGTGATGAAAATTTCGTACCCTTCTTCAGGCATCAACAAAATTTTGCTTCATTATTCTTAGATTTTGCTTCTGTCTAGGACTACAATGTTATCTTAACCTCAGCTAAACTTAACGCCAATGTTTCTTTACCAACTTTTAATACGACAAAATATTCAGCTCATATAACTTAACTATTTCCATAAAATAACAACAATCTAATGTTGCAACGTTATTTTCAAAATAACAAATATGCCTAAACACTTGCGGTTTTGTTAGTGCCACTATCAAACACTCGCAAGCACACACAAACCTGTAGGCGACAAAGTGTGCAATTTTTTGTTTTGCTTACCGTTTTCGTGAGTTTCTTGTGCCATCATCGCTGAAGTTCACCCCAGGTTGTTTGCTCACTTTTAAACTTTCTTGCATTCACAGTCAACTTTGGAATTATTCAACTCTTCCAACGTTGGCTTAATCCGTTTAAAATTTGCTGCAGCCGAAGAGAAACAAGTGAAGTGTTTACCACACAGCGTTACAACACAGCGCTATACGGCTGCATCAACCAGTCAGCTTCTTCAAACAAAGGCGAGGCAATCAGTGGCCAGTTTTGCATTTGTACTGCTGCGGTATACTCGCACTCACGTTATGTTGAGCCAAGCACGTTATCGACTTGAAACAACAAGACCTGGGCTGTTTTGATCTTTGAGAACGCATCGAATCACCGATAGCTTACGAGTATCTCGCATATCAACAGGGCCGCTCCGGTGCTGTGCGGACATATGGCAAAATATGGTAATACACGTTTGCTGAACATAGCAATGCAAAGGAGTTGATCAGGCCACAACATCAGCAGTGCGGCTGAGCGCTAAGCAAGCCTGTACGCAACTTTTCAAAAAATATGGAAATTAAAGAAACTACCCCACTGGCTTCCTTTCAATTGTTCACACTTGAAAGAAGAAAAACAAAATGCACGGGCGTTTACTGTCGCTTCCTTCCTAAATTGATCTGAACACAACCCGCGACTATCCTCAGTTTGCACGCAAATGATATGCCAGTGACACTGTTGTAGTCTAAGCTCAGCTTCTGTGAAAGTGCGCGTCGATCCGAACAAGCAATATTTTTCTCAGTAGCCCAACGTCAAAACATCGTATGATGAACAAGCGCTATGATATGATTTTAGCAAAAGACTTGACCCTGCCTTTTCCTTGTCACAATTTTCACGAAATCATGCAGCGTTTTGCTAAAACAAGACGATGTCACAAAAACCTTCCACTTCTCCCTTCCGAGGGTGACGCTTTACTGGATCACATCTATAAAACCGTGCAAACCCTGCATGAACGCGACTATGAAGTCATCATGTTACTGTGTATAATATCACTGATTTCTTGCGTAGTCATTCATGAACGCTTGGCCAATATATTCTGCGTCGACTGACTCCTCGAAGTCACAATTCTTCAAAATGGTTGTTGCGCACATTCTATGTCTTACGTGCATTCGACCTTCGCGAACAAGCTGACTCAAACTTTTTTGAACATGACAAACTCTTAAAAAGTGTTTTTTCAGGCTCTGCGTCTACTTTGCGTGCTCTTCGAACTAGCAGCTTAACGTGACCTCCTAAACGATGTGTTCCTGGTGCTGTTGGCGCATAGGTCGACGCAGGCTTTGTTGGAGCGCGTTGGATGAAACCCACTTTGACGGGAAGCGCATTGATCACATGAGGCCGTGCTTGTCATTCGACTGTGCTCGCGCACGCACCGGTACGATTTCCGCAAGCCGCAATCCCAGATCGTTACCACCCGCCAGCGGAGTCGCGGCAATGTATCACTAGCTTCACTGCGCTTACCCGTACATTAAGAGGATATTGCTCATGACGCTGTAATTATTGTTTTGATCCAATAGATAGATTTAATGGAGTTCTTCTGTAGGGCAGCGGGTCAGTGAAGCCTTTCCTAGTACGTGAAAACAGTTTAATTTTTCTCTCTAGTTACCCAATTAACAACCAACCAAGCAGACTTTTTCCTAATTAAAAATCAATCCAAGAGATATTGATCATTCACAATAGCAAAAACTGTGGTGAAGGCTTCATACAATTAAATGTCTTTTATTGCGGGCAACTGGCACACAACTACACCATAGCTTTTTACATGTTTAAGAAACCAATTGTGCAAATCATATCACAAACAAATCTGAATGTAGGCAGATTGATAGGTGATGTTCTGGCCTTACCACTGTTCGGCTGCAAGAGTATTTAGTCTGGATTTAAGTTAGGGTGTAATCAACAGCAGAACTGTAATCTATGGCATAAGAGTTGAGCCCAGTGGGTATTTCAGGCAAAAGAGTTTTTACCTGTTCCCAATTTCACTACAAAGGAAATCAAGAGCAAAATTTATTGATCAATGTACCTTCCTAAAGCCGACCTACTAAAAGACAATGTGATAGAATCTGCCATATGAAAATTGATGACTTTCTCTGACAGACGTCGTGCACAAATGTTGACTGTTTGTAAAAACGCAGAAGTTCAGAAAACTAGTCAGGATGTTTGCAGTTGCAGAGTACATAGCACATGCTAAATCCTTCCGTTTTTCTGCTGCTCGCTTTGGTCAATAGCATTGAACCGGTGGGAAAAATAATTGTTTTGGAATGTTTTTGTTTACCAGTATCATACAAAAATGTGTTCTTCGATTCAAACGATCGATATAAATTTTACCTAATTACCATGGGCGCAATTTGGTGGGGGACAAGGGGGACGTGTCCCCCCCACTTTTTCAGACGGGGGGGACATAATATGCCATGTCCCCTCACTTTTTTCTCTTTAGGTTTTGTATTTGGTGAGGTTTCAAAAATAAAAATAATGTTTGTCACGTTTTGTGCGATTCGTGTTAGATGGTAGGCCACACATAGCCATGTTGATGTTGAAAGAGAAGTTTGGCGTGGTATCACGGATTCTGTTAGTTTATAAATTTTTAGCTTCGATAAAACAATTTTTAGCATGTTTCAAGTTTTTAGAGACCGTGAAAGATGCTTAACTGCTTCTGTCCGACATATTACCCTGTGTGGTATATTGTTAGAAAGGTTAGTTCCTTGTTGCAGTGAGGGTATTACAGCTGCACATGTGAGAGACCACAGTACAGCCATTATTAGTTTCGTACAGAAATGCAACTGGTTTTGCTGCTGCAACGTTGGCTGTCACGTATTCAGAAACAGACAGGGTATAATTTAATGATGCTAGTGCAGGGTGGTCTAAGACTGCAAGCATGAAGGGCCGCATTACGATTTGAAGAAAAATTTGCGGGCCGCAAAAAGAGGAACTCCATTGTAGTTAAAAAACTCGTTTGCTGTTCTAATAGACCTAAGTTTTGCTGCACACCTAACGCAATTTTCGATTCTAGGGTAATTTTTAAGTTTTCTGTTTGTTTGCGACTCAAAA
>JGI24158J21664_10000610_pt1 | contig 34380 bp, 19 predicted proteins | sample Ectturendosymbi3_FD_21664 | JGI IMG/M metagenome (IMG submission 21664)
ATGCAACCGATGCAGCTACATTGGGCCCCGCGCCATGGTGTTTGGGTAGATTGTTCATTTTTGCCAGATACACCTTGCGCTTGAGAATTCAGTTGAAACGCCATATAAATTTCATTGTTAACAAAGAACGCTCTCGTCAGAACTAGCAAATTTCCTCTCGAACGTTAGCAAACGTGCTCAATTCTCGTGTTAGTGCTGTACTGCATATCAGCGCTCTATCACGATTGTAACACGGTTGACTAATCACGATGACGTCATAAAATCACTGCTCAGAGGGGCCCCGCGCCCAGGTCTTGCATTGGGCCCCGCATCTGCCATTTGCTAGAGCCGGCCCTGCATAGTGACGTAACAGTAGTGACGTTGATTTTTACTTAAGTGCAAGCGATTGTTTCTTAAATTGTTTCGCAGGTTTAAGTGGTGATTTGTGAAGTCACTTGAAATTCGTTTGGTCTCCTGCTCTGAAATCATAAAATTAAGTTTTTTACTAAACAGGTTCATGTTGAAAGTAACCTAATTCTCTTCTTCGTTAAGACCACACCGTCTTATTTCAATCATGTTGCTCCGGGGTATTAACACAAAATTTTGCACGCATCCTGTAAACCTGTTACTACTTTCAATTTCAAAAAAGGAGTCACTGCTGCATTGCTCGCAGCTGCGGATTTGTTCAGTATCAAATTACGTGACATGCATGAAAAGTTTTATCAAAGCTTTGCTAAAACAACTGACGATTTGAAAAAAATGCATGATCACAAATTCTCGGGAATTGCCTGAAGAGCGACCTCCAGTGAAGAAGCTCAGCCAACCAATGGCGACAAGTTGAAAGCGCGATCATCCACCCGGGACACCGGATGTTGATTGGATAAAAGCCCGAGAATGTGCAACACTGACCTCACTGTTGAAGTATTGCTCGAACACATTCTGCCTTGAAATCCTCGTGCTGCTCGATTACTTCGTATTACAAGTGCACCAAAAATAGCCTCTTAAATGAATAAGTGCCTTTGAAGAATGTGGAGATTTGACATTAAAGAATAAAAAGCCGACTTCTCCTGGAAGTGTCGCTTTTATCTTACAATTTCAGCACAAACCAAACTGATCGGAGCAAAAAGGTATAATTTCTGAAGCTGATATACGTCTATCAACAAGACTTATATGATCCGGAGATTAATCAAATCTTGCAAATCTTGCAGCGAAACCGCCCCGCGGTCAACTGATGTGCAACTCAGCTATGTGCCTGCGCAGGATTGCAAGAATATCATGTTTCCTATGACTTTCAGATGTTTCCTATGACCTTCCTGCTGCTCCAATATATAGACAAAAGTTTCTACTTCCTACGTAACAAGCTTTCGATCTTGTGTTGCTTGTGCATACACCACATTTTTATGAGATCAATACAAGGAAAAAAGTTATTTGATTGTTTGCAGCAAAGCTTAATCAGAAATTGTTACTTTCATCATAAACAGTAATCACGCTGAACGCTTATTACATAAATGTACATGACGCAATGGCTGCGCATGCTTCTAAGTGTCTTTCCCAGTTGAGCAAAATATATTTAATTTTTCTACTGTAAAATTTCTCGATTTAAAACAGTAACAAAAATACAACGAAAGTTTCAAAGACATGTGCGCTCGTCCGCAGTTACAGTTTTCCAATCTCGCATCCACTGCCAGCAGTGTTCCCTCTATGACAATTGTACACTGAGCAAATGTTTGTTTTAGTGCGCATGCAATTGGGCAACAATGCAGACGCACAACCAGTGAAGCGTTTCAAGCGTTGAAATGGCTAAATATTATATATACGATATTTAATTTGTAATGTTGCAAGTGCGCGAGAATGAGATTTCACTGCGCAACAGTTCTGGTGTTCCTGAGTATTTGCGCACCTTAGAGGAAAAATTGATTGCTCGAATACTTGCTTCACACGAATGTTGGACATCAGAGCAGAAAATTGAAAAAACGTTACAGAACTTTCATTTATAAGATGGCGTGGGAGTGACGTTCCTAAGGTAGCATCTGCTTTACATAGAAAACATTAGCAAGTTGTGCACACGTACGAAATATTCTCTTATCAACTTCCAGGTTTCGCAAACCAAAACAATATTTTATTGCTACGATAATACCCTCATTAAACGAAGCACTAGACGCCCGTTTACAAAATGCACATTGCTCTATTTCTATAACAGGTTTGCAAAAGGCAGTTGTAGTGGCATGCAGTACTGCGCCACAGAAGACATGGATTGGAGCAAAGCTAAGCATTCATGTCATCTTCGTTCTTGCTAAGTCTGCCTTGAAAAGTGAAAAGATAACTCTGAAAATAAACACACTGCTAAATTAGCTGCAAAATTTTTTTTCTTGGCAAATTAGTTTTTCAGTGTTTCCTGCAACAATTTCTCTGCAATCGTTAATGAAGATATACCACACTAATAATGAAAATGGTTGATCGTTCTCGATCAAAAATGTTGTCTTGATGAATAGCATTATTGGAGCACTGAACGGGATACACCATTGTTTGCTAGTTTCTAGCTCTCCTATTTCCTGAGTCAAAGTCGCTTTTTATGATTTTTTAATGAGGTGTCCATGGGGTCATCATTCGAATTTCGATTTGTTTTAACTTATTTATTGCCATTTAGCATTTTTATTTTTACCCAAAAAAACTTCAGTGTCCGACTTCTGGATTCCAACCATCTCAGCCAACTTGTGAAATGTGCTACAGTACATTTTTTTCGAAAACACATAAGAAAATTTGCGAGCCGACATAAACAAAGTGATGATCACCTTGGATTATTCAGCAAGAATGGATTTACTAACTGATGGTAAGTTGTTTCAGGCCGCGGATAATCTCAAACAATGTTCCCACACGACAAGGGCGGCCGACGACTTGCTTGTTTTGACCAAGGACGCAAAACAATTTCTGGATTACTGCACATATATCCAAATATTTGAGTAATACCCGCAACCAGCAAACAGAAAATTTGCATTTCTACCGGGCTTGTCAGCTCAGCTACGACCTGGTAGAAGCAGCTGCCATTCGGCGATACGTAAACTATTGGGAAGAGACCACGTTAATCAAAACGCCGAAACAAAGTATTTTGCTTTTATAACCATAGGGTCTTTCTGGGCTGGGCATAAACGTAAACGACCGTCGCAGGTGTTAAGCAAACTTATCCATTGTTCTGCAACAAACTGTGGTCATATTTGACCTGGCCATACTCCATAGCTCTTACACTCAAATTGTTCTCGATGAGCTCAGCAGTGCGTTTGCTTAATTGTTACTATCCATGATCACCCATAAGACCTCTATAGTGTAACAGATGTTTGGTTTATCACGTTTCTTGGGTCAATGTCACACACACCCACTCGTGGCTAATTTTGTGAGATGCAAGTTGACTACAGGCCGAAAGACGTCACTGGGTATGCTTTATCTTGTTGAGCTGGGCTTTTGAAGGTGAAATTGAGTTTCGTGCGTGAAATAGATTCTCTAGACTAGAGAATGATGAATTGATAAAACCCAAACGACAGCTTTGATGCGACAGTCTCAGCACACCCAGTAAACATGCTGTCGAATTTCTGGGAATTCATGAATCGGCGTGCGCGAAATCGTTGAGCACAGAATTGCGAGGCTGCACGGTGAACGCTGAAAGATTGTTAACCACGATCACGAGCGAAGTCGGAAGTTTTCGAAGCAACAATTCACTGGCTGTTGTAACGCGTAGAAAAATCGTGATTTGCGCAAAGGTTAAAGTTGACTTTCTGCGCTCCTCGCTTGAAATCCACAGCAGTAGATTATCCTCAGCTTGTTGATGACACTTGCCCTGCATGGCGTGGCAAAAATGTGAAAACGAATGCATTTCGATGCGTTAAGGTTTCTGGCGTGCAACAACAACTTGTGCGCACTGCTGACATCTAAACTAGCAAGTGTTCTTGTCAGCAAGTAAATGCTGAACTTGCGTTTGTGCAGTTCTTCTGCGCAAAACTTTGCTGCGCTTGGACGTTTGTCAGCTTGGCCATCAATTAAATGATACGCGAAACAATCGACAACCGAACCTTCTCAAGTCTATCTTCATCTTGCGCGGGTTTTGTTCATTTTTTCCAATTTTTAAGTCCTTAATTGCTGCAAAATTGCTAAAATATTGCCTTAAAAAGAGCATGGCTTCCAAGCACAAGGAAATTGCAGCCCATTCTTCGTATATCATTGTGGCCGCCTACGGCTTAATTCGTTTGTCAATTTTCTACCTGCGATCAGCCGCAGGCATGTTGCGCTGGAAGTGTTGAGCGCCGGTACACGGCTGGTTACTTCAACTATGCGCTTCCGTTTCACCACGTTGCTGCATTCGCATCAAATACGGCCAAATGTGCACAAGAGCTCGCCCGTGTAGAATAAAACTAAGTCCCAAACCAGATTTTGACGCAAAAAGCAATTCGACTTACGTGTTTTTGCGACACTGATGACGTCTTTCCTTTTGATTGTACCAAAATCATTATCGTCATAATCATCAACATCGTCATCGGTGATGTTGATGCCGTATTTTTTCATGAGTTGTTGAACCGGGGGTGAATTCAGGGGCAGGGTGGGTTTGGTGATGTTCGGCGGACGCTCCATGTTTAATTTTTCCAGAATCAGCTTCTTCACCTCGTTCAAGCGAGTGTCGCCCGCTTCACCTCGGTTGCATTTTTTGAATCGGCCGCATCCTGTACTTTCGCCTCTTGATGCGGGTCTTACCGGCACTACCGCCTCGTCCACAGCCATCCGAGCCTGCTCTGTGCCGCCGAACGTGCCATTGACGTCGATCGCCACAACGCGAGACTCGCTTTCCGGCGACTTGTGGCGACGCGCCGACGCTGCTGTTGCGGCTTCGTAAATGTTGTTCAAGAAGTTCGGGGTTTCGTCGAAATCATCATTGTTGTTACTGATTTCCGTCTTTGAACCGCCAGTTGAGGAGGAGCTGTTGACGCTGGCGCAATCGCCCCGCGCCGCCAGACCAGCAATGACGAGAATGGTTAGCGTGCGAGAAAGTTTAAATGCTGACATTTCGTTAATTGTTCAACAACAACAAACCACCGGTTTCGTTTTTTCTCTTCACCGTAGTTTGCTTCGATGTTTACTTCCGGTTGTTTCAGCGGATATAACAAGTCAAAGACTAGCAGTTGCAATGTTTCATACCGTATCTACCCAAACCCTAAATGAACATCAGAGACAATTCAAGGAGTTTAAATTTCTGCACCAGACTCAATCGTAAGTTCTGCTTTAATTTTACCAGCAACCCTAGTCACCACCACCTCGCGTCTTGTAATCTCCCGTAGAGCAATACCATAACTTACACTCGGTATCCTTTCGCCAGCTCAGCCACTTGGCTTTTTTTGCGACATTCTCTCACTCTACGTGGCTTATATCACAGCGACATTTGGTTCCAAGCGCTTGTATGTAACAGCTGGACGAAGAAGGAACAGAGCAAAACTACGGGAACTTGCCACGAGACGCTAACGTCGCTTCTTGCGACTTTTCATTAACCTTCCAACCTTGTTGTTTTCTATTTGCGCCCGCTTAGTTCGGCACCGCCAACCAAAGTCATCTGAAGCTGACTTCTGCTTCAAGGTAGCTTTAAAAGTGTAGCATGGGCGACGAAGTAAAGAGTCAGCCCTGCTGTTTTCTCATGAGCCACGACTGTAGCGTCTGCATATGACAAGGCCTGCGGTGCCTTCAACTCACAATTAAGGCCGGTGTGAAAGGATAGTTTTGACAAAACAATCATGAGAAATTTTTTTCAGCAGAATGCGTCTGACTGTCGATGTCACTTGATGGTGACCGCAGGCTGATCGAAAGCAACATTGCCAAGCCGCTGTCTGTGAGAACTAAGCTAATACAATCAGAGATTCATTTGGCTTAGCACCACGCACGGTCTCTTCGCTGTATTAACTTTGCCAATTCGTGACTTCAAAAAGTTTAAAAACTTTGTTTTGCACTTCCAACACAATTCAACTCTTTACCACTGAGCAATAGACGCATGGTTTCTTCCTTTTATCTCTTGGGAAAAATACTATTTTTCGATAACAGACTCATTTTCTCCTAAATACTTGCGTATAACACGACCAATGAAAAAACGAGCAATTTAGTAACTTCGTCAGGAAGTGGTTCCTGCTTGAAGATTATTTTTAGCTTTTTCTTAAACAACCAAACCTTTAAATGGCGTTTCTTCCATCTCGCAATTTAAAAGGAATGGACCTTCGAGGCCCTTTCCATTATTCCAACATACAATCGTCTTTGAAAAGATTTATAGTTAAATCCCTTTACCGAATATTTCCTAACCCGGTTAGTTAGTTATCAGATATTAACTTTTACCTTTTCAAGATTGAATGCAATGTAATCAACAACAGTTTTTAAGTTTAAATCTTTTCGAATGCGCCCAATACAAGCAACAGTTCATATTCAAGGATTGCTCAGTTCAACACACTGCTGCAAACGCAAAAGCTGCAATCTGCAAATGAGCGATAAGTAGCAAAGCTACAGATTTTTGTGTGCTGCTGAAGATGTAAATCCTGATAACTGCTAAGAATGCCTGATGTTTTTAACAGCGGATACTGACTGGCTGTATTTTATGAAGAGAAACTGCAGTGCATGAGTTCTTTTCGTCTTCTTGACATGGTTAAAGGTGTTTTTTTTCCGGGATCCATTAGAGCATGAAAAGAGCACGAAAAACATGCTTAATGGATAAACCACTTCACATTGAAATTTGGCAAACTTCTTTGACAATCTTAGATTATGATTGACACCCATTTTTCCTTGATAACTGGAAAATCTTTATAATTGAGACACATCGATTAAATACGCCTTTGAACGAATGTTAGCTTCAACCAAAGTGAAAGAAATGGCAAAAATTTGTTCCAGCGATTGTCATGTGTGAACGTACTTGTGGAAATATTTAAAAATCAGGTTTTCACAAAAAATATTTTTATTGTGGCAGAAAAAAAAACTCACCTGGAAAATGCATCGCAATGGTTTGCACTGAAATAACAAATCATGAAAACGCGACGGAACCGTCGGAACATTTGCGTCTATCGTGTGTCTGCAGTTCAGGAGTTCTTTTCTTTGATTTTTAGGTTATTCCTGCATTGCGTGACTTTAAAAAATAATTTTTTGCAGCTTTATGTTCTGAGGGGTCTACTTCCCGCTTTGAAATAGTTGACCTTTGCTTAAGTGCAAGTTGACGATGCACTCCAAACCCTCATTGCCGCTTTGCACGAAATACGTGTTTTGAAAGCAGAGCAAAACATAGCTTTTTGTAATAGTCTCCACATCCATTTTATTTTACTGTTTCTGGGCAACTGATTTTCTCAAAACCGTTTTGCACTTCTTGCGCAAACTTTCCGGGGGTTCTTCGTGATCGAGGCGCGGGAGGCGTCACAAATCCTCTGCCGCAAACCGGCATTTGAAGTGGTTGCACTTCAACAACTGACTAATTCAGCCCTGTGTTACGTCACGCTCAATGCCCTTCGCTCGTGCCGCGTATATCGGCGATCGCCGCGCTTTGCAAACCGTCCTGGCCGGAGTCAACTGACTAATACTTTTTAATCGCTGTCCGCTGCGTCTGCAGTTCGCCTCAAAAACCCCCAACATGTTCAATCAACAACTGCGGTTGCATTTGGTGGCATTGACGTCATCTGAGCTGTGACACAACAAGATAAGAAACGGATCCGTTTATTGCACACGAGGAAAAACAATCATGCCAAGCAAGATCATCATCCACATTAAATGAGATATTTTTTCTTTTTGCTAGAATGCAAATTGGAGTTGATGCCTCAGGTTTATAGCAGTAAGGAAATAAGTATCAACAACTGACTGATACTGACTAGCCTAATGTCATCAAAAGGGTTTACAGCAATGCTTTAAAATGTTTCTTTGATATAAGGTTTATTCCAACACAAGACCCAAATCCACTGTTTTGACCTTCTTCGTAATGCATAGAAGTTACTGCTTCCTCCACATTTGCTGGCGTCAGCTACAAAGTTGCAGTTCTTAAATTAAAGCAGGTTAATCTGCTTCCACGTCCACCTTTCGCAGCCATTCTGGGCACAGTGCACCCAGTTAGCTCGTGAAGCAAATGCCGAGTCCGAATCACAGACCAGCATGTCATTTCCTTTGAATGTCCAAAAGATCCATCCATTTTATGAAGTGTTGGATTTTCTATGTCTCGTGACAACTTCACCCTTGTTTCTCAACTTGTTTAGCTCATTACGTCAGTGCAACCGTCGCGCTCCGAGATTGGAACATTGTCTGTTAAAGTAAAGATAAAAGCTGAGTGGCAAGTGTTGTTTGTTTTCTCTGAAACACACCAATATAATAAATGGCATATTTGATCTAATAAACGGATTGATTACAAAAACATCTTTTTGTATGCTAATGAGAAGTCAACGAAAAACAATTTTTGAAGACTTGTGGTTAAACCACTTTCACACTTGAAACCACACGGTTGGACGTCCACATGCCATGCCACATACAAACAAATGCAACAAATCATCCAATGCTGAGTTGATTGTGAAGGTGAAATGTCGTCACACACAAAGTTTTTTGTTTGTACTGAACATATTACAAAAATGCGGAAATGCGTTCAATCATTCAGTTCAGGGGTGGGCAACCTGCGGCCCGCGTGAACATTTGATATTGGCCCGAACCGGAAGTTTCGTTACGCAAGTCAGAATACAAAATCGCGTCGAAGCGAAGCTCCATGATAAGCACGTACTTTGTCGCGGCCTAACTAGAGGTTTGAGCCAGGGGTGCAAAACTTACCTGATGGTGACCCACTGGCCATTCCAGGGGAGCCCACTAGCCTACACTAAAAAAAGTTAAGAAATGATAGTGAATCCGAATGTCGTGGATGTCTATACCAGCTAAATAAAAATGAAAACACCACAAAAAACGTAAAAAACACCAACCTACTGAATATCAAAAGAATATTAAATGCCAAAATGTCAGTTAAAGGGGGCCCAGTTTAGCTTGCCAGGGAGGGCGGCTCGCCCACTTTCCCCCCGTCAGTTACACCACCGGTACTTAGATAGTAAGTCAAGAGAAACCACTCTTCCTCATAGTTAGATAAACGTATAATTTTAGGACAAAATTATTTGATTTTGCGGCCGGGCAGCGATAATACAGAATTCATGCGGCCCGTAATAGTAAGTAGATTCCCCAACCCCGTTAATTTTGTCCCGCACTTGCACGCAGATCGGAACATAGTCCATTAACATGGTTCACATGTTAAATCAGTGGTGTTAAACGGGGGGCGAAATCCCCCCCCCGGAGCATTTGTATGCGTTGTGGGGCGATCTTGTGACTTAACAGATTTGGGGGCAATTTCAACTCCTAGAGAGGCGATTTCTGCAGGTCAACATACGCTAAAAAGTTGAATTGATTCCAAAATCAAAAACAATATTTGCTACTTTGATGCATTTTCGACTCCATAGTTTATAACAAGGTTTATAAAATACATAATATCGAACTGGTGACGTAACAATCAAAGTAACATCGTCCTGTGTAACGCTTCACTGCACTAACTATCCAAGGCCACGGAGAAGATTACTGGTTGGGAGTCAAGCAATGCGGTTCTGACAAAGATTATGAATTTGCAGGTATTTTGTTGAGCCTAACATCTGAAATATAACAAAAAGTAGAGAAACTGCTGCACTGAGTGGTTTGCTAGGTTGGCTAACCCACCCGTTGCATGAGCAGCGTCAAATGAGGGACATCAAGCAATAACATTTCCAGCCTGTCTATAGAAAGAAATCCTTTCTCAGCGAAGAATCAGACACTAAGATCTTACGGAGTATATATTTCGCCTACGAAGTAGGCATCATCAGCTCTTATTCAAATAGAATCTTTGTTTCATAACTTGAACAAAGCAGTGTAGGGAAGTGTGTTCTGTTCTAAAAACATTTCCCAGCCTGTGTACATATCAGCACGCGCGAGATTTTGGTCTTTTCTCGTACAGCACGCATTCGGTCGTTTTATTACACTTGTATTGGTTGAAAGCGACCAATACTGATATACAGTAGCTATAGGAAAATACACAGTAGGTCGAACACCACTTTTTAAAGAGGAAAAACGTCAGCTTCTTTGAAGATACTGAAAATGGTCCTTTCATAACATTACTGCCACTGATGCATCGCATCGACTTCCTCGGCGATCGGGAATATTAATCACAAGTTGTCATTATGTTTAACCTAGTTATTTTTCGTTGTTAACAGTCACCAATCCTTCTACCTGTATAGGCTATCATCAGCGAAATTGTCTTGAAACAAGGCTTCACAGCCTTTGGTAGAGCGGCAAGAAACGTCACATTCCGTTGTCACGTCTTTTATAATCTTTGTTTCATAACTTGAGTAAAACAGTGTAGCTAAGTGTGTTCTGATCTAAAAATTCTAGAAATATGACTGTTGCAAGACGCTTTACGAAGCAATTAATGTCTAGAAAAATTAATTACAGTCAGCCGTAAGTTGTAAAACGTGCTTATCGTGTTTTTCAGTCAGTTCGAGTTTTTCCTGTGCTTGTGGATATAGCTGTACGTTGTTCGTCTGCCTTATGACAGTATATAACAGAATAGTAAGCTATATAAGGATTGATTTAGGCCGCCGAGTTAAGTTCAACCATCCCCCATCTTGGCTAAACCAAGAAGTTTGAACTAAGGAAAAATTTTTTTCGCCACTTGTTGTTTGAGACTTGCTAAAAAGTCATACTGTTGTGGAGATAACGCCAAAAGTTGGATTCCGAAGAAAGTGACTGGGTGAAACGCTGTTTGCCAGTTAACTAACATAAGCGAATGCGATTCTACCAACAGGAACGTCTCATCGACTTTCAAACCTACTGTGCGATGAATCTCGTGCTATATTTCATTCTCACGGATGGTCAAACGTTTGGATCAAGTGCAGTGCGCATTTTCCAGAACTTTGGGGAAAAGTTAAGCTTTTGCTACTGGCGTTTCCCACGACGTATGTTGCTGAGCAAGGTTTCAACCAAGTAGGCTACTGCACATGCGTAATAAATACCGCAATCGTCTTCACATGAACAAGCCCTGGGAAATGCCATACGTCTTGAACTGACCAACTTGCAACCTGTTTTGTAAAAGCTTGCAAATAAACACCAGGCGCAAGGTTCGCACTGGTTGGAACTTGAAAATGAATAACATTTATTTCACAAATGCATTTGCTTTGCTTGTCCGTTCTGTTTTGTGACCACAAGATTGCTCGTTTATATTCTAGTAGCACTTAATTATTTTAAAAACAAACTAATATTTTCAGTCAACGCTAAAATTGTAGGCAAGGGGTAATTTTCAAGCAAAGTTCCTGCAGAAGGCGATTGTTCAAAAACGGTTGAAGATCACTTTAAATGGAGTAAATTTTGTTAATTCAAGATAACTTTCAAAAACCTATCGATTGGTCCTTTGCTTCAAACGTTATTTAAAGTAACCTGGTATTTTTGTTAAAAGCGTACTTTTCAATCTCTGCTGTTTTGTTGTGGACGGTTTTCAAAAAATGCAGCTTACTTGTTCAAGTTGCGCTCATGCATGTTGTACCTTTTCGACCTCAGCTGACTTGGTTATGGCATTGGGAGTAGTCATCTGCTTGAATAATTGCTTCGAGCAGCAGCTTTGATCCAGTGGCCTTTGACCGCTTGTTGAAAAGGTTATTGGAGCAGAGCAGTGTTGGCAAATAAACTTGCAACCGTATTTGACGTTGCTGTTGTCGTTTACGACATTTGGCACAAATGTCTCTTTCTGTTCAAAGTGCAGTTCGGAGAACAGTAAACATCTGAAGTAGAAATGTGCTGTTTCAGTAGAATCCTTGTAACATGTTGAATCAAGATGTGCGTAACTCAGGAACGCTGTTGATTTACAGACCAAACCATCAACATGCCACTGAAGAGGTTACTATATGGTACAGACCGAAGTCCTTTCCTTGTTCACAATCTGCAATAGTAGCCAATACCTTGACAATTTGCGAATTCCCAATCTCTGAAAAATTGTATAACAACAATGTGCCAAATACATAAGGAAATGCTGGTGCAGTAGAAAGAGGGCAAAGGAAATTGCATAGTAGTGAAATTGTATATTGATGTCCCACCCTTGGAAGATATAAAACCAGCAGCCAATAAGGACATTGTTTGATTTCCGGCATTTACTTTCTAGCAACAGATTCCTAAACTGAATTTTGGTTTTGATTAACCACTCCCGCGTTTTCCCAACCCAGACAGCCCTGAATTTGGTGAGGTTGAAGACCTACATCTTATCTTTCATGAATTTATAGCCTATAGTTAGGTTGCGGCTACTTTTTTGACAACCTGAAAGAACTTGGTGGTTGTACAGGACAAAAGATTTAGATCAAGAAGAAGCGGACGAGTACAACACTTGCTCTAAGCAAGTGGTTCTCAACCACTATTTTGTGGGTGGCATGCGGTCCCCAAGCACCCTTTGTGCGGCCCTCAGTAGTCTTTCAATAAAACCTTTACTATTTTGTGTAACAGGCTTCTTTCTGCTATGAATCAAAATGTGTCAAATTACTTTTACTGAAATTTCTTTAGTGGGGCCGTTTAACAAAGTCGTAAGTCTGCATTGGGCCCCTTCGGCGAAAAGGTTGGGAACCACTGCTCTAAGCTCTGACCGAGTACGTTTTTGACAGAGCAACACAAAGACCTCTGCTTCTTTCAGCACTTTAAGCTAAGCAATTTACGCTGTCACTTGCAAACAGGCTAGGGTTGTAGGTGACTTCAAATTTAGTTTAACCTTAAAGTATATGTCCAAATTAACTATTTGCTGAGCAAATGCAAGGAATTGTATCAATCGAGAAAAAATTAATCCAACACCTGGATATTTTAAGCGGTGCCAAAGCAACCCATTCGATCATTTTATAGTTTTCAAAGATGTGTTTGCATGCGCGATAAACCTCATGACGTCTATTAATTACCTGTGAGGCAACCCACGTCATCAGGCCCTTGAAAGGTGATCGGGCCCAGAGCTTAAAGCAGCCTGGCTTAAAAACTTTTAGATACAACGAAGCTTTGGAACGGAGGGGTTGAAACAACGTCAAACAACAAGACATTTGATGAAACGGAAGAATTGTACTTGATTTCTTGTGTTTCTCAACGTTTTCTCAATATTGGCATTTTTACATGGCAACACCTTGATCATTGCTTGAAACACATGCATTTATGTCGATGCAATGTAGAAAAAGGAGCAAAAATCAAGCGTGGACGTTTCAGCAAGGTTTTGAAAACTATTTTTTAAAAACATATCTAATATTACGGTTGCACAACTCCACCAGGCAGGTTTGTTAGAGGGATTGCACGTACAATGCAAAGTAATTCTGCAAAGAGAGAGTTCCGGAGTTGTAGTAGAGATGAGTGTTGTTGTGCACTTACACGATGCAGATCGGTTACAGGCCAAAAAATGTTTTAAATAAAGTATGCACGTGACCATGCTCGCCCAACGAATGGCCAACCTGCACAAGATTTCGCAGCCGATTTCTATTTGCTGGAATACTCGCTGATTGACCTCACTTCCACTGACGGCTCTGCCAGCTTGCAGCAAACAGACTTTGCAGCGCGTGAGGCTGTTTTGCGGGTAAGCGCGCGGCAATTGCTGGGCTCGTAGCTTTCACACAAAATTGATTTTTTTTGCAATCATGGATTTGCAAACATTTATACCGAAATGATGAGGATAAATACATGTGCAGACGGTTACAAACTATTACTGTGATGGGAAAAAACACTCTTCAATTAAATTGACTTCTGCTTTTTGCTACATCACATTAAATTGTGTTCTACAATGGGATTGAAGTGCAAAGCAATGCATACGTCTCCGTACAATTCGTATTTCATTTTGAAACAAAAATAATGATTGCCATGTCTCATAGCGCAACGATTAGCAGAAAAAGTGTTGCTTAAGATTATGTTGCAATGACCACAAACCAGTGAAAGATGTGGAAAGTTCGTTATTCGAAGCAGCTGTGGATAAATGCACTGAGAAAAGTTTTAGCACCGTCATTTCTGAAAAATTGCCTCTTTAATTTTTCAATGAAAAAAGTTACTTATGTACACGCTTGTTTTCGTCAATAGAAAAATTGCCCAGGTTTCACAGTAATGTCAGTGATATATGCAGACACCACTTAAACGTCTTAGAGATATGTAGCAAATTTTACATTTTATCGCATGTAGCAGACGTTACATGTATCTTAGACAACTGAAAGACGCTTACGAGATGCCTGAAAGCAAGTTAGAGGAAGTAGACAATTATTTGCATTAGGACGCATCATGAGAATTTTGCAATTGTCACTAACTGTGTCAATAAGTGCAGAAACAGTGTCTCAAAGCAATGACTGAAATGTTGCAACTAACAAAGAAACTTGACTTGATTGGTTCGATTGCATTTTTCCTAAGTTTCGGTATATTTGCAATGCTTTCTAGCTCCGGCTTGCCCTGACTTTGCTTTTGCATCTCCTGGGAAGAAACACCGACAGTCAACTAATATGATCTGAAACGTTTAATGTGCACTTATACTACTGACCGCACGTTTGGAAATGAGCACCGCGTTGCTTTTGCGACTGTCTTTCGAATTTAGCAATGACCACATGCTCTCCCCGTTTCAAACGCCAGCTGCGGAAGGAACACTACAAAGTAGGTATTGGGTGTTGTGGTGAAAAGCAACGTTTGGTATTTCTTCCATGGTCTTCTGTGTACGACATAATCGGCTGCTTGAAAAAGCTTAATCAAAGAAGCGGACTGCCAAGAACGATGATAAACTACCATACCCAACAAAAGTCCATTCATTTGAAACATTCATGTAGTATTGTAGTAACTTCATTTCACTGCAGGTAGCTTTTTGCGACCTTGAGAGCTGTGCACAACAGCTACGCCCACAGACGTTGCATCATTCAGTGAGCGCATGTTGATTGGTTAAATGTGGTACATCCAGCACTGACAGAGGTGTGCTTGTAGCTTTTTATTAATATAAATCCAGACCGGGCATAGAGCGCAATAGGATGTTCCAGAGCCCACAGGCGAAGCTTTAAGAGCACGTCTTGTGAAACGTCCAGATTTTTATAATCATGAGTATCCTGCTGAAGTGATACACGTCACCTCCTTCATCTCAGAGACAAAAGGCACTTCTTGCAATTTCAACTACTTCAATATTTTGCTGCACGTTGTCGGATGTGAATTTTCACTCTTATCGAGAATTAAAGGATTCAATATTTTATTTTGCCACAGCCCTGTATTCAACGACAAAAATTTAATTGCTGTGTTTTGAAGTTGACAATCTGTCAGAAGTGTCATCAATAGTTGAACCAGAAGTGTTGTTTAGTGAAACGTGCTAATGACAAAACATGTCATACTTGTATTTACGTGCGTGATATAGAATACTTGCAGTAGTGAACATTGCGTTTTCTAACACTGTCGACATGGTAGCAGATTTTTTTCAAATATTATGAACCTGACATTTCTTCAAGAAACTTACATGAAGTCTAACAGAATGTGTGGCGAGCAAGGCCAGTGTCTTTTCAATGTCAAAAAAATATAGAAAGCAAGTGAAATGCAAGTGAAGCATCGAAAAGGTTTTTCCAACTGTGTCGTGAAGGTCATATATCATTTATTTTTCATATTTTTCTTAATTGAACAAGAAAATCAGTAAGTGGCACTTTCACTGGGAACAAAATGATGTTTTAGAGAAAAGTAATGAAATTTCAACAACAAATTATAGTAAAAAAACGCTTGGAATGGCATTAGTCACAAGCATATAATATGCGTACAATTGGATATCTACGATGAAGGTCCACCACACATCAAATACTTTGTGCAGAGAAGTTTGGGAAGTACTAATGAATTCTGTAGTGAGATATGTTTGCCAAACCATCCTATTTTCTCTGTTACATACGTCCTTCATACAAACTGAATGTTCTTTAGTTTCTCTTACCTTCGGAAAATCTTTTCTACGTTCGTGGTAATATACGTAGGCTTTTCGGGGAAATCCCTAAGACTGTGACGGTGCTTCTCAAAACCACCGCAATGCCTTTTGGTATGATATCCTCAAACAGGGATTTCAAACTCAAATTGTTCCGAGGGCCAAATGAAGACATGTGAAGTAACCCGAGGGCCGCATTACGATGCTGACGCAACAATGGCGATACCTGAACCATATTAGAAACAGTTTTTACATTTTATTTCCTGCGAAAGCTACCACGAGTTATGGCAAATCATTTCTAGCTGTCTCTACGTTCACTTAAAAGGAACTTATTAACTCGCTAGCCGAGCACTTTTAAACACCAGTGAATAAACTAAATAATGTAAATGTCACCTATTTGAAAATTCCCAAAAAGCATCGCGGGCCGCACAAAATGCCCTCGCGGGCCACATGAGACCCGTGGGCCGCGTGTTTGAGACCCTTGTCCTAAAACACTGTTTTTGATAGCAAGATGCACTTGGGCGCCTTCTTCATTAAAAGAAACTCGTGTTAAATGGCGAGTTTTACATACCAGACACATAACAGGGACAAATAATGTTTTAAAATTACTCGACTGAAGTTTGAGTAAAATAATTTGAAAACATTGAAATATTTTTGGCTGGTTAAATAGCTTTATAAGCATTACATTTAAAACGACCATTCATTCTTCGGTAAATATCATTGCATTAATTTTTTTAATCTTGAAGTCCTTAACAGGTAAATGCTGCTTGGGCAGCAGAACCCTTTTATGTACTTGGTTTTGCTTTGTGTAACATTATTTCACGCTTGGCCTGATCCTGAAAGGTCCCGTGCCTACGCGATAGCTAGACACACAATCAGTGATAATGCTTCTTGGGCGAAAGGAGAAATTGTGAGCCATTCACGAAGGTATATCACCTGCAGAAAGGAAGATACAACACAATGTTGCCCTAAGCCAAATACAAGCAAGGGAACATACAGTGAAGCCAAACTTTTACCAGCTCCAAGGGTCTCCAAACTTTTATGTCAAAGGACCACATAAGCTATCACACAACAGTTCGAAGGCCGGACATATTACGTAATGTGATTGTTTCGGGATATGTTCTATTTCATGAAATCAACAAATGTTTCGCAAGAATATTATCCTTCCATTATTGATAAAAATGGCCTCGCGAGCCGGATGTGGCCCGCGGGCCGTAGTTTGGAGGCCCCTGATCTACAGTATCAAAGATTGAAGCTCAATACTCTCAAAACTAAGAGACAGGAACTAAGCACTGTCAGCATCAACTGACAGTATTTATGAGAGTGANAGCTCAATGTGGACTGTGTACCTAATCGGGAGTGAGAGATTTCTTAGCCAAGTTTGATTTTGACCTTTGGTTGTCATTCCTGGAAAAGCGATAGGTTCTTGCTGAGAGTTAATGGTGTGCTTTTTGTTTACAAAGAGAGCCAGGGAACTGAAATCCAGTTGGTTCGGGAACGAGGTGTGGCGACTGAAATTCTTGATGGGAAAAGCAAATTCTTTAAAATGTCCACTAAAAATTCGAGATATATTTTTCCTGCAAATGGACAAAATATTGAGTTAAACAAAAAAAATTAATGTTTTCTTCTCTGTCACTTTTGTAGTCGCACTATGCAGGTGAGGAGAGTATTTTAATCAACCTTTCGCTATTAAGACCCTTCCTCATCCGTATCTTTGCATCGGCGGATGTCCAAAAATAAGTTGTTTAAACAATATACTAATCTGGACCTTTTGTAGCCGCTTGCTTTTGGTTTTGCAATACTAAGTACAGTCAGTTGTATACTAACAATCCTTCATCAACATTAGCTGATTATAGCTGCATTATGATTGTATAAGAAAGTAAGTAATGATGCCAGTCAAAAGCTGTTGAAAATGAAAAAAAGTGAATCACAAAGTTAGATAGATATGTCAGCCTAACAAACTATTCCTGCATTTCAAAATCTACAAGAACAAGTTGTCAATAATTCTTTTAGGAAGGTTTGTTTCTATGTCAACAATGTAAAAATATCATCCGAATCGGTCGCATACCTTGTGACGCAGCGAGCACACATACAGCGAAGTGATTGAGCAATCTCAACACAACGCTAAAGCCGTGTGCTAGTGCCCGAGGCTATTTGTTTCATTGAAAAGCTAATGCTTTCACTCAAGTTGTCATAAAATGAAAAACTTAACTGCCTTAACCACAAAAATCTGCAGAGCAAACCTGTACATGTGCTTTGCACTTTACACGGAGTGTTTCTAAAACTTTTGTGAATATGTGTCCAAACATTGCAGACACTGTTGGGCGTCAAAAATGTTAACGCGCTTTATAAAATGACCGAATGAAACATGATTGTTTTCTCGACATTTAGAAAAAATTGAATAAATAAACCTTCAAAAGCGATCGGCTGACGAATCCACGAAAGGAATTGATTTTATCGAAAGATACCGAAGCCTTTATTCTGCCATTCAAAATCACAACTGAAACTGCATTTTCAGAAAACGTTATTTCGTTGAACATTTTGAACAGAACGTACAGACGAACCGAAGAGAAAATTATTACTGAAGATCTTTGCGAGAGCTCAACAAAAGACACATTTTCTGTCAGATGTTACTCTCTATTTAAACCAATACTTTAACCTAAAGCAACCGTGAATGAAAAAAGCTGTCAAAAAACACCACAAACTATTTAAATGGTTTGGTCTTAGTTTGCTTTTTAATTTCATGTTATTTATTTATTTATTTGAAGAATCAAGAACAGTTTCATGATAAAAGTCCTAATCCCTCACAACATCTTATGCGTTTTGCCTCATACAAACTTTCGTTTGCTTCTGAGGAAAGCTATGTAACAAAAGAAAGCTAGAAAGTTAAACTTTTTCCATCGATTTTCAGTTGCTTAACTTGGAGAACTAACATTTAGCAAATGTTATTAGTCAGTACGTTTATACAAAGACACGACTGAAAGAAATTTCCGGATTAGATGCACAAGAGGTGTTATTCTTAGGATATAAAATCAGCGATGACCTTAAGGAAGTATTACACTTTGTTGCTGCGCCCCGTAAAACAAAACAAACATTAAAANTATTTTGGTTCCATTTCATGNAACCCAACAAGCATCGAAAACTTGATATGCTGTACTAAAAACANGTTTTNGGAATTTTCACTTTTGTCGTTGTCAGGTGAGACAAAAATATNGGCAAAAGCAGAAGAAGATTAGCGAGCCGTTGATGAGTAACCGTGCTTATCGAAAAGTGTCCTGATGTTGTCATCAAGTAAATGTTCTTTCAATGATTGAAAAAACGGACGGATATGTCTTGCTCAGCGACAGATCTCAAGAACTTCACGTCTCGATCAGTTGCCGCCAATGATTAGATTTACGCAGATTTTTTTGAACAACAATTCGACGTGTTTAGTTAAACCATGTGTTTGATTCACTTAAAAAATCATCGAACTATTTTTAGAGGTTTTCTTGCGCTTTCTGGTGCAGGTTTTGATGATGAAATTGCCAGTTAAAAATGGGAAAATCCAGCAGTATGTCCTAGGGAGACTGTTTCATGGTGCACCTCCTGTCCTGAAATTAACGCTCAGCACCAGCAGAAAACACCTTCCGCATTATCAGAAATTTTAAGCATGTGAGTGCGTCGATAGAGCTTAACTGGTTTGCAGATTTATATGCGCTTGCTCACGTACGCAGCTGCGCAATTTTTACGTGTGGAATTTGCTGATAGCTTCATTCTTTGATGATCTAAACTTCCCGACACCGCTCAATACATCCCACTTGCATAAAATCCGGTCATTGCAAATTCGAGAGGGCGTCGTTCAACGCCAAAACCGCTTTCGCCGAAAGCACCGCTTTGAAGAACGATTCGTCGTCGTGGCAACCACTAATCTTTCCTGAATGACGGGAGACATTGAATTGAATACTTGCACTATTAATTGATCTTACTCGGCGCGAAGGATTTTGAGCGTGTTGCTATATTTATATCCACGTTATGTTCTCCCAAAAATGGAGACTGTTTGTTTCGTCCTCAGGTGAGCTGTAAACAAACGGATGACGCCCATTATTACGACAGACATGTTGTTGCATCCCATGAATAAATTAAACTGCGATGTAATCTGTCCTACACCTTACCGGTTACAGTTCACTGGACTCATTTATTGCAAATGAATTCACTCTTCAGTAGTTACACGAGGTCTAAACCAAATGACGACTAAAGTTTGCATTTTTGTTGGTTTGATCGAGCATTGGCAAGAAGGAAAGGAAGCCAGTGATATATGTTTCTTGAAATGTCGTTTATCGGCGCTTGCATACGAAAAAAGGTCAACCGCTTGTTGCTCATTTTAACTCCATAACCACTACTCCTGTAGCTTTCCTTTTGTGAGATTGGCATTAATCTGATCATCTTTTGAAAGGACAACGCTTGAATAGCCCGCACGCCAATGTACAGCAATTTTCGCACCATCCGTTGAATCTCGGAGTCTGTTTCATCGTCCAGCCGAATTTCACTTGATCGAACAAAAGTTTGTTGATAAAATTGTGATCAAATCCATTAATTTCAACAAAATCGTTTTGCAGTTTTTGAATTACAGGTGGTGTTTGTACTGGTTACAAAAATAAAATGCTTGAAAAAAACATTAAATTTAGTTTGGAAGGATTATAACCCCTAAGTGTCTTCTGTCGTCCAGAAAAAGGATTCAAAAGCTATAATTTTGTTTATGTTAAACTCAGTTTGGGTAGAACACAACAAATAAAGGTTCAGAAATTTCCGAAGTTCATGGCACATTTTTCACTGCACGATATTTCCATTTGAAACTAAGTTCTTTGCATTGACAATTATTTATCATTATCAGTAAACATATCGTGTGAAGTTAAAAAAGATGTTCTTGCTTCTAAAATGAGGATAACTAACCACCATCTGTAAACGACAAAATGTTCGATTTTCTTATTGTCCTTATTTGATCTCCAACTGTTGTTTTTCAACACTTTTCAAATAGTGATAAATAGGGTTGGTTGACTAGCTAGATGACCGCCATGGTCCCTCCACCAATCCCATATGACACAGTGACACTCTTTGTTTACACTGATCAGCTATTATGNCATTGTATTTTCATTTGCTCTAATGTTCACTAATGGTTGGTTTGCTTAGTGCGANGGCGTTTTGTAGTGGTTATGCTTGTTGGCTGAGTCATATGAAACAATGAACCATCACCATTTAAGAATTTCGCAGCTGCACATTTTGTTGCGAAGCATTACGCCGTAAACTTTATGCAAAAATTCCATCTCCGACACTGGGACTTGAGATAGCACACTTTCGGTCATCGCCCAAGATTCATGACCACAGGTGAGGAAAAGAACAAAGTCCCATTTAATAACTGTCAGCTTTGCGGAGTTTCAAAGTTCCCGGTTTTTTTATCACGGGGCGATAAAACTCACGCAGAACTGCGTTTGCTTCATCGATCAAGTGTATCATATCTTTGTNATGTCTTCCGTCACTGGTGAATACCAACCCAAGATACTTGAACTTCACCTGTTCAGTGCATTGCCGCTTACGTGAAGCATGCGCTAGTTGGGTTTCTGGAGAGACATAATAGCCAGACCTTTAATTTTACTCTTGCTTGTTCGAACGCAACTGCAAACCGATCAAATGAATGTTGGAGGCCCTGTTCAGAGGGTGCAAACGACCCTAAACAGACCGCGAAAAGCAAACTGCTGATCCTGCAGCTTCCAACAGTGACGCCCTCATCGACGCGGCTGTGACTGTTTGTCTATCCCAGTGTTTCCCAACCATTTTAGGCTTGCGGCGCCCTACACAAGGCAAACACAATTTGCGGCACCCAGTGGCGAACCCATAGCAATTTACTTTAAGGTTTGATGACATTTTGAAAGTGGTATTTTTAATGATATAGTGAAAAACGCAGTAGCTCGCAGCACCCCTGAATATCGTAAATGGCACCCTGCGGTGCCGCGGCACTCCGGTTTGGAACCACTGGTCTATCCAATTGATGTAATTGAGACTATGAAGCGGGCTGGTGACATCACGCACCCTTGTCGGAGTCCAAAACTCACGGTGAACGGTTGTGGTTGAACTCCGCTAACACGGTGTCAAGAGAAGCTGCCACTATTTCCGACATGTATTGAAGCGACACAAAGGTGGAGTTTATCATTTTCAACGGTTCAAGAAAATTAGTTTCCTTCTGTATGAAAATGTCACATATGTCCCACACGTGTTGCGCCCCAGGCCAGTGTTACTCCTACCACTTGTAGTAAACACCCTGAATGAAAGTGTGAATTGCTTGCCAGACAAACTTTGATTAGGTTTTTTATGTGTCAGACAATTAAGTGCCAGGCAAACTTTAGGCTCATTAGGTTTTTGTTGACATTTGATCTGATCGATTGATCTTTATTTTCAATCACAAACAGTGTCAAGCCGGAGTGAAAGTAAGCACTTGGCAACGTTTATTGTGTCAACAAGAAGTAACTGGTAGCTGACAGAAACAGAAATCGTTCAAGGTGTTGGTCTACCCACCCGCTTCTCTGACGTTTGACATAAAGACTGACCTCAAGATCAAATTATAACTTTTGTGCCACTTCATGACGTCGCAATTGCGATTGATTGCCTCGGCATGACGTTTAATTAACTGTGTATTGCGTCACGACTGCCTAAGATGCTAGGTACTAATTATACGAACGATTTGACGTAATGTGTAAAGTCACCACCGATAAGGGCCATTTGAGCAGCATACATGGCCCAGCAGGTAAAATTGCGTGTTGTAGATGCCGAAAAACACCTCACACACAATAACGAAAGAGGTATTTTTTCTGCATTTTCGACATCAAACGTGTTGTGAGGGGGTTGTGAGGAGGTCAGACGTGACCCGGTGACACGGTGGCTGGTAACCAAGCGCATCAGAGTTTTATATGAGAATATTCTATGACCCAGGCGGACTGAATTTTGTTATTTTTGTCGAAATGTGGTTAAGTGACAATTTAACAAAAGTCAAAGTTGCTGATTAAACGTTTCAGGTGTTTGGCTCAGACTTATGGTTTGGCTCAGACTAAATCCGCGCTACCAGTTTGGTCGCGCCGGATTTCACTTTGAAATGACCACTCGCTTGCGGAAAACCATCGTAATGTCACTTTGAGCAGCAAAACCACCACGCATTTTCATCAAGGGCTTACCGCTCTAAGTCGTCGGCTAGTGATTTCTGCAAGTTTTCCCATCTCCCAAACAGAAAAGAAATTTGCGAATTCACTCCGGTTATCACCAAATTTCACATTCACTTGTGCATGTGGAAATTCGTTGATGTTACTACTCCAGACTGTAGCAATGGGCCTGCAACAAACTTTTGAGGTCANTGCAAGATTTTTTGTTTACATGAACGCTGTAACGCCTGTTACTTGTGNAGATGCTACTTTGATGAACTTGGTGTTCTAAAAAAACTCGGTATTCATCTAATAAATTAGCTGCGCCATATGTACAGTGGAAAAGGGTCTTTTTGGGAGGAGAGGTGCTTGAATAGACCTTGCCTAGGACACTTAATGGACTTGCCTAGGACGCACCGAAAATTTTAAGATGTGCAGAGAGAATGTATTTGTTTGCTCTTATCAAGCACAGTCAGGAGCAGTAGTGTAACCAGCCCAAAAATTTGGTGGGGGCCAAAATGTTTCCTTTTAGGCGAATAACACAATTTTGTTTGGGATACCGCCTCTTAAAGCACAAAATGACTANATGTTCTGAAAAGTTTGAGGGGAACATGCCCCCCTAGGACCCACTGGCTNCAGCCTATGGTCANTAGGTAATTTTGCAAAAAGGTCGTGTCACGATTGGTTGTAATGATGTCACCATAAGGAAACACTTCTTTTAAGCTATAAGGGGGCGCTGAAAATGAGTCTTGCCTGAGGCGCTGGACTGCCTTGTTCCGTTGCTGACCGTAAGTCTAAATTTGGCTTCATATTTGCAAAAGCTGAAAATAGTGTCTCATACATATAGATAGTGGCACAAGGCAATATAATTTTAGTTGCTTTTTGTGAAAACAAAAGATATTTCCTCTCGAAATTTTAGACAGAAATTTGAAAGAGTTGGTTGATTGTAACAAATCGTTAAACATCGATCAGATGACAATTCGGCTGATTCATTTCACGTCATAGAAGCGGAATTCGAAAATGATCGTGAACAGATGTTTGAGTAAGAATATGCCGATGACGCAACAATCAACCGAGATTGAAAATAGCAAAAACTTATGATAACATTTCAATTACGAATCACTGCGGGAATTTTTTGTGTATATTGAACGATTAATATGCTCAACGTTTTAATTTTTTTCAAATAAAAATTTTTTTTTTGCCTTCACGGGCGCTGCGCAGTTGTAACGAACCCCAGGTTTGGAAACCCTGTTTTTAAAGAAAAGTTAGTTGTGCGATCATTTAGGTTTGAGTTCTACCCTTGTTTATTGTGTTGGAAGACACTAAAAGCCAGGTTTTACTGTTTCTTTACGATAATTTGGCAATTTTTTCCTTGTTTCGAGAAAAAAATCCGGAAAGTGGAGAAAAAATGTTCCGCACCCTCAAACATTTTGTTCCTATGCGGTCATTGGTGACTGGGTGGTTTCTATGGCGACTGGGTGGTTTCTATGGCGATGTGGTTGGTTTCCAGATATCTTCAGACCCTGGGGAAACACTCGCTGCCGACCACGAGAGATGACGTGCTACCCTGAGGGGAGGATTTTCAACTTCGGTCGCAACCTACGTAGAAAAGATGAAGAAGCGTTGATCTCATCGCCCTTAACGACGGGATGGGTCAGAGTGGTTTAAAACATATTACAAGTAAATTACAACACTGGTCATGTGATGACTCCTGCCTTGTTTGACAGGTCATTCACGTTTTCTTGCCCGTTGTGCCCAAACTGTCCCAAAGTAAAGTTTTAAGGATAATAAATGTGGCTTCGACAAATCACGTTTGCCGAAATCACCTTTGGTTGTCAGTCCGAATAAATCGGCAACTGTTGCACATTAGATTTCATATCATCAAGACCACAACATGTTAGAGCCATGCAAGGCAAGATCTGTTTATATCATCAAACTGAAAAGAGACTTTGCAGAGGCATGAAGTGTAAGAGCCAAACTTTTGAATGGTTGGGTTTCGAGCTGAGACAACTCAACACTAGTCCTTGAATGCATGTGAAAAAGATCACGGGAACTTGTCTTGGGCTCATTCCAGTCGTTGTTTCACTGACAATATCCCCTGTGTTTGACATTTAGCAACAACCACAAAAATCCGCATGTCTCGAAGCTAATCTATCAAGGTTTTGAAGGCATGAAGGTGTTCAAAGTGTTCCAAAAGCAAGGAGTTCCTATCTTCAAAGGGCATGTTTTCTTATTTGTTACTAAAACCAAAGTGTTTTTACGAAAAACTAGATGATCTTACTGGGTTCTTATTTAATGATAACTCTAAAACATTTTGTTAAGTTTCTAAAACGTGTCGTTAAACTTTCAAACGTGCTCTTTACTTTATGAAATGTGTTGTTTGATATTTAGTAATATCTGAAACCTTCAGTTTGATTATTAAACGCATGTAAGAATCAACAACTTAAGGGCACACTGCAAACGCTGGTTAAGTAAGATTTTGATTTTTTCTATTATAAAAATCATGATTTGGCTTTGTATTGAGAGTAACAAGAGCATTTTCATTCATCTGTCAAAAACGTGAGCAGCGACATGTACGGAGCGCCAGGCAGGCTGCAAGCTTCGGTGGCGCTCGTTCTCAGTCGGCAATAACACAAACGCTTCTTATGCCGGCAGACAACGGATATGGTGTGAAAGCAAACAAGTGCGAAGATAATTATCGTTCGGCACCTCCCATCATAGCGGCACAAACGAAACTGCAGAGGAAGTAGCGCGTGGTCGTGGCTTTCAAGTAACTGTCTCGAGGCGAATCGGACCAGCGTGCGCCGGTGCTTGTTGGTGAATGGTGCACATACGCTTGGGTAGTTTCGCGAGAAAACTCCGTCAGTGTCTGCCACCATATATCACAAAACCTTTGTAATGTCGTCATCGCCATGAAACAGTCCATCGAAAATTCTTGTTGCACACAACTGCATCAGAATCAACAACTATCTGTATCATAAATACAGGAAAGTTTTAATTGGGCCAAATCAAATTTTACCGAAAGGAACAAAGTATTTAATTGTTTTTCAAGAAAGAGCATAGTTTGGAAAAACCAAAACATTTGACTACGTTTTGCAGAAAAGTATTTTATGCGTATTTGTTATTCAATATTGTGTTCTAACTTCGCAATAAGATGTTAATTTTTGACCTGCATCGCATGCGTCTGTGTTTAACCTTCAGCCATAATTATTGGAGGAAACTGCTTTATTATACTGGAAACACTTCTTCAAATGATAACGATGATGATGATGGCAGTGATGCTAACAACAGTGATTATTATGGTATTGACGATACCTACTATATTTGGAGCTTGGAAATTTTTGTGTTCATCAAAACTATCACCAGTTTGGCTAATTTATATCGGAAACACAGCTTCTATTTGAAAAGCTCAGGCTTTGCCCCTTCTGTGAAAACGTTAAAAAACAAAGCAAGCGTGCCCGACCTCTAATACCTCTTTCCATCGAAGTTGGGAACACCAGTTGTCAACAGAAGTGACTGAGAAATCTTTCGCTGAAGGTTCTAGTGACAGGAATAAATTTAAAGATGAAAAGCATGGGCTTTGTATACATGGCGAATATTAGTTGTTATCTATAATTCAACTTAAGCGTTTGAATTTCGTGCATTACGTTCAACGCAAATGCAACAGCTGCGCTTTGTTTCGCCGAAACCTTCCACAGCACTCCGCAGTGGTTGCAACGCAGCAACTCAGACCGGCCGGTGTTGCTGCGTCAGTGGTGACCTGGCAGTCACAACGAGAGCTGCGATGCAACCGCAACTTGCAAGAAACAAAGCAGCAAGACGGGAAGAGCAGCGCGGGAAAGGCATCCGTTTCTTTCACTCTTGAATTAACACCTGCCTTGACAAACTTCGACCGCTTCGTGGGTCAAGTTTTAACCTTTCATGCGTTTGCCGGAGGTATGTAAAGACGTTGTTAACAAGAAACGCACGCTCAACAACGTGAAAGAAGTTTGAAAACAGCGGTTGTGTTGTTTTGGTGACATTTGTGTTGAACTTTATCAAGACGTGACGTCGCTTCGGTTCGGATGAAAGAAAACTGGGCCAAGTTTTTAAAATCGGCGGTTTCAAAAGTAAAAGATTTGCTGCAAACTCTCAGGCCGTGAGTTCAACTAATGTCAAACAGATTTAAGTTATATGGAAATAAGTTGACGTGTAGTTTAGAAGTAAGGTTTTATGAAGCAACTTCATCAAGTCATGACATTGCATAGAAGCTTCCACGAATAAGTATATGTTTTGTCACCAGCATGAAATCAGGGAAATGTTGAAGTTAATTTGCTTGAACACTTTGTAAAGCATATTAAGTAAACACTTAAAACCTTATTAGTCGTCGCAAGACGTTGTCGTCAGCTTCAGGCTTATTTGGCAAAAATGCAACAAAGTGTCGATTGCCTGAAGCAGATGTTTCTAACTTCAGATGCATCTAAAAAGCGCACACGCCTTCGCTAATCCGTGTTAGAACAAAAGCCAAACATGGATCCAAGGAATTAAACACTCACCCCGCCCACATACCCAACGCTGCACTGTATCATTATACACTTCCATGAGAATTGCTGGCTTTTAATAATTATTTCTGGTTACATCGACTATAACTTTGCTACTGGAATGATATAGCGACAAGGGTAAGAAACAAATATTTAATGACGCAAGATTTTCAAGCATAATCCTACAAAATTTGGTCAATATTTCAGCTATATGCCTGTATTTGCCAAAATTTTATCTTTTTGTTTGCCATAAACGTTGGTGCCCAACTAATTACTTCTGACACTACAACGCACGTTTTTTGCTCAGTTAGTTTTGTTCAAGCGGCAACTTATTTGGGCATAAAAATTAACCTATTTAGTTTTGCCAATAATCTTTTCACAGATTCATGTCACGCTTGTACCAAAAGAGCGGAATTTTTTCCAGAAGTCAAAGTGTTTTGGTCTAAGCACTGACACAGCTCTCACTAAGTTTGAATATCGTTTTTCTGAAGTCGCTTACACCAAATATTTTTAAGCAATAGTTGGCGCATGTGTGAGACAGCTTTCGCTTTAAAAATACATGAACGAACTCGATCGCATTTTGGGTTAAGCATAAAACATTTGTTAGGATACCAAGGTAGGTTGCGAATCGCGGGAAACAACCTTTTTCCGAACAAAACGGAATTTTCTTATGTTCGCAATTTACGAGCAACTGCCACCCACTCGCGCCGACAAACGCGCAGCTGGAGTTACAGCGATCTCAAGCGGCAAAATTCAAAGTAAAAGCAGAAGCATCTTTTCCACGAAACTGTGAGACTGTGAGCAGATGCCGCTCTATCCCGCGTGGTAGCCTGTTGCTCGTACACAAGAATAGTAGGGATTGCAGCTGAATCTATTCGAGAGTCCTGAGGCTGCTCTCCAAAAATACTTGGAGACCAAAGCAGTTGACATTTAGATGCATAAATTCCACCTTATTCAATTGCAATGCAGTTGACGCTTTCATGAGCAAATAATACAGTAAAGAAAACGTGGAAGTGATAAAAGTTGTTTCCGCTTTGATATTAAATACGTAAATAAAAACTGGAAAACATTTTGAGATTTTAAATGTTGTCCCAGTTGAAAATGCGAGTCAAATGAAACCCACAGAACTTTAAACAAAATCAAAAATGATGGATGACAAACATGACATTTAAAAAAATAGATTCTTTTGAAAACCTCCTTCAACTACAGAAGTAAGAGCAAGTCCAGCGCTTTGTTTTTCATCAATAGATGGTGAGACCATGGGTTGTCTGTTGATGCTTTTACAGAAATATGTTGTTTGGTGCAAACATTATCTGCTTGTTCATCATCAAGTGCAATATGCGTGTTTGATAACAGACAGTCTGCACTTATCAAAAAAGCAAATACAATTTGACAACTAACAATTTAAATAAATCAGGATTTTTTAAATTCGGCAGTTGGATAGAGAATATCAGTTGTAATTTTGTTTTAATTAAAAGCTGTTACAGCTTTATGCTGCAAGCTACTTACAGGAAGCAAAGTAGTTTTATTGACTTTTCCCCAGTTAAGTATTGAGCAAGTTGGATAAGAATTGAAAAGAGCAAAATAGACAAACGCATACAAGCACTAGAATGTTTAACACACAACTTATTAGCACGAACATAGTAAATAATTTTTTAAGTTCATCTTTAGACGTTTTTAAACTTCCACATCCACCTACAAGCAATTTTAAATCTTTGTCTTATAACAAATTGGATTTGGAGTTGTGAGTTTCAATAAAACCAAACACCTCCAGCGTTAATTGAAGAATCAGCTTGAACAAAGTTGCAGTTAAGGATTTGTAGATTCATTAAAAGTTTAATTTTAACGTTGGTTGCAGATACGTTGCTATGAAATCAGGAGAAATATTACACTTTGCAAAGAGAGTTTCAGTTTTGTTTTTACTGTTAGCTAGGCCAGGTACATTGAAGTGAAAGTAAAATAGCACTGTCACAGACACATCATGGATAGAATTAAGGTCACATAGATTATATTTAAGTAGCTACTGTGTGTATGAGGTTTTGGTAGAGAAATAATTTTTATAAATGTTAAAGGATTGGAAACAAATTGATACAAGTAAAAGCTTCATTTTAAGGTACGTGGAGTGAACAACGTTTTAATGCACAAACACATAATATTTGGACGGTTGCCATCATTTCAGTTCTGCGTCTTATTTACAGAATTAGATCATAAACTTGTGTTTTTGAAAACTACCATCATGACTTACCACTGAATATAAATCTGTAGTAAATTATATCAATATCTCAAGCGCTGTAGCCATGACGAGGATCGAGGAGGAGGAAGCAAGCTTCTAACATCTTCACATACCAGGCCGCACATGTTGGTTTAAGTGTCAATAAAAGAATACGACTGGCACGTACATTATTTGAAAAAGATTTGTCTCAGACACAGATAAACTGAAAAGGACCGCCACAGTCTCGCGTGAATTTTCAATAGTCAGTGTTGGCGAAGTGCTCATTAAACAATTGAAGGCGTACCGCATGCAGCTGAGGCAATATGTTAAGGGCACATACTCAAACAAAGAACTGTTTTGCCAAGCTATAAAAACATGAATTCAAACTTCATATTGTTAAAGATGATTTCTCATTCTGAAGTTAATTGGAAGTTTCTTTATTCAATACAGTCGTACATTTAAAATCAGACAACTAAATTTTACGCATGGAAACAGACTCTTGTTTTATGTTTGATTGTGCTTGATGAAATGATCAACGCTCTCATACTTGTAAAGGCAACCCATGAGTCAACGAACAAACGTTTTCTTGCTTTGGCAACAACGTCCAACTTTCTTGGACCGTACGAAATGTTTCACAAAGATGTGTTCTCAAGCCTGAGCAGTTTGATACGTTAGGAGCTGAGACACAGTCTTTGCGCTGGGAATAATTTTAAGAAGCTTTACCGGCTTTTTTGTCAATTGCTGCATTCTCGTAATTACTACTCTGCGTATAAAAACTCAGTTGAATGCCTTTGTAGTTCCCGGGAAAGCGCTGAGATCGCTACGTGCGCGGCTTACATAAGAGCGATTAAAACGTGAGAAGCCCACGATTACACAAAAGTTGGGAGCGGAACGTGTTTGGAATACACAATTAAAAGGCTTGTACGTGGTTTTGAACTTGTCCTGTTTTAATCAAGTGCCTCAGCACCATTAATGTATCTGAAAGTTTCTTGTAGATGCTTTCTTACTTGGTAGTATAGCTTCGGCATTATTATAGAACTTATTGTTTCGCGCAGTCACTTGTGTCACATTCATTGAAGAGGTTATCATCCAATAATTTGAATCCTTCAACAACTATAACGATGATTGTTAAGAACCAACCTATCGAGGCGAATGAACTTTTTTGGAAAATTTTAATCAATCAAGAAACATCTAAAAATGTATAAAACAAGAGTCAGTAGATGCAAGTATCAGCAACACAGCTGAAGACCAAAGTCAGTTTGAGAATCAAACCGAAAAAACAAAACAAAAGTACAACAAAACGCGATGCAAAGAACTTCATCAGGCGTTCTCAACCTTTTTCCGGTTAAGTACCCCCGAGTCATAAAACAATCAACCCGAATACCCAGGTTAGCTGGCAAAGCCGTGGATTTCACATTATTGCATCACAACAACGCAAGAACAGGCAAAATCAACACGGAGTTTTCAATCGTCACGCATTATCCTCTTAGTACAAGATATTAAAAAATAGCAATACATGAAAACTCAACTGCCATCCAAGTACCCCTGGAACTCTTCCCGTGAACCCCTGAGGGTTCACGAACCCCAGGTTGAAACGCACTAAACTACATCAACGTATTGCGATGCTGCGCGAGCAGTGGCGACGGCAATTGAGATTGGTCAAGAACATCACAGTGACCGCACTGGGATCTATGCGCACTGTACAAAATCCACGCATTCAATGCATTACAATGAGATCAAACAGAAACGTCAAGTTGCAGATCGGTTGACTGTCAGGAAGGCTTATTGGCGATGTACATCTTTTCTGGAGAGTAAAGTGCTAGCAGGGGCATACGTCCAACCAGACCTAGGATTGTTTAAGATTTTTAGCCTCATGTACTGTTTAGGAGTCCGGGAGATTAAACTTTGCTAATAAGGGTTTATTCCGTAAGCCGACCATAACAACGTACCTCAAAGCAACATTGTTTATGATAAAGTTTCTTTTCTCTGGAGCCACCACATGGCTTGAGAAGATTTTTAGCACAGGGGTGTTGGAAAATGAGCGAATATGAGCTGCATCTTCAGCTCAGTATTGTGGCCAGCCCAAAATGTTTTGACTTTAAGTGAGCAACAGTACTTGGTTTGGGACACGGCCTCTCGAAGCACAAAACAGCAAGATATGCTAGAAATTTGGGAGTGCATGGCCCCCTCCTGGCTAGTAGCTACATCTATGAATCAACTCAGTTGGCGTGCGTGAAACACATTCTGCATTTTATTTTGTTTTTTTTAAAAAAGCTTTCACTGGCTTTCTTTGCGTGTTTAAGAGGAAGGCTAAAGTTCCAGTCACTGCCAACCGAGCTGTCGAAGCACCGAACTTTTCGTCGAAATTTGGTCAACGATGCTGACTGAAACCTCACAAAAAGAAATGGTTTCATGGAAATGCCACTACCAGCTTTTCATGGAACAGCAGGAGTGGCGCAATGCGGGAAAAGTCTGGGGTTAACTGCTTTATGCAAATATTGCAAGGTCTGGATCAGTAGCAGCAGGGACACACTTTCCGCGCCCGCCGACATGGTTCATGGTTCGGTGGGGCGAGTAGCATGAGAGCCGGAAAGAGTCCAGTCTCAACTGCAGCCAAGATTAGCATCAACGTTTTACACCACACCAGCCTTTTTCATTGACTACCTCCGGTAGCTCTTCGAGTTTTTTGCATCTTAAGCACTTACTGAAAAAAAACAAAGAATATGCTTACCTTGTTGAAACAGTTTCATTATTGTAAGCACAATTCACAAACGTTGATTTTTTTTGTAAAAAGCGTCGTTTTGATTTTCTTTCCGGAATTGCTATAATCATGTGAAATAAGATTTTTGTCAAAAAATATCCTGGTTTCACCTAAAACTCTGTATCAGTTGAAGAAAGTAGAAGTTGTAAATGCATAGTTGCTTAAAGTCAAACGTTTCGTTTCTGTGTGAAGTTCGGCCTCTGCGTTTGCCACTTTGACATCAGATTAACAACACATAGTCTTATTCAGTGCCTCTCAACCCCTGGGTCGCGACCTTAAGGTGTGTTGCGGTTGATTTTTGGTGTGTCGCCGTAAGGTTATGATTTACTTTCGCGGAAATTTAATAAAGCCTTGCTGATACTAAGCACTATATTGCACAATTTAGTTTTTGAAGCGACAAATCTTGCAGCAACCAATCTCTGCTATTGTCCCTGTGACATCAAAGAGGCTTAAATTTTGTTTATTCGATCAGCGAATAAAGACCATGGTCATTAATATGGCAAGATAAAACCAGGACACGGTCCCTGCGCAGCCACTGNATCAGCTTGACGTCACAATGCCATACGTGTTGGTCTTGACCTGCAACATGCTGGCCAATGTTGCCAACTGGTATATATATATACCAAATTTAAAGTGCTTGGTATATAATTTTTTGATTTGGTATATATGAAAAATTTGGTATATATTTAGCATATTTTTGTCAGAGAATTTAGTTGAGATTTTAAACCAGTTTATTTGGTTAATTACAAAGCGAAAACAGAAAAACCGACAGTGGTGTTGAAACCATATAAAAAAGTTTAGCGATTTTGCTTAACATGGGAGTAAACATACAGTTTGGGTAAGCGGAAAGCAAGATTTGAAGAGATCTAAGATGTTCTCAAAAATCTGAACTTAGCTCAAGGTATGCGCTTTTAGACAGACAATGCATTCAAATATGGGAAAGTTACGTACGAGAGTGGTAGTAGATTTAGCAAAGAGTGGCTGATAGAGCTGGAGTGGCTTGTAAAGAAGCATTCAGCTGGTGTTGTGTATCCCTTCTGCCAACTGTGCAAAAAGATAATTGCCAGCTATTAAAGATCATAATAATATTCCGGACCACAAAAGAAATGAAAATGCACTGTGTTGGAAGGATGAATTTTCTAGTGAGTAGTGGTTAGTAAACCTGTCACTCTACTCACTGCTAAACTAAGAAAGTAGAAATTGAGCTTGCAGCATCTCTATGATGGCAGTACACAACGTGACTGTTAATCATTTCGTGAAACAATAAAAAGGCATTGAAAAAATAGCGTTAAATTTTATGTTTTTGTTATATGTATAAATTTGGTATATTTTTAGATTAGATGTGGTATATTTGTTGCAAGAAGGATTAGCAACACTGGTGCTGGCTAACTAGTGGTTGTGATGCAAGCGGCTGTGATGAGCTAGCTTGAGGTTGTAGTCCCTGTTTTGGAGTTTTGTGAAAAACTTTGGAAATGTTTGAACTTATTTTACCTTAAATTGTCTTGTTTGTGTACAATCCACGGTGTCGTTATGAAAAGTAGTTGTGTGCAATGTGGTTTGTTAAGGTGGCACTGAATTTATGCTGGTACAGGATTATACTAACATGAAATCATCAATTCTGGCAGGTGCTATTCTTCGATGGTGTTCAATAGAAGTTGTGGTGACCTCTGTTGCTTGGCTGCAAAGTATGACTCTCTATTGCAACCTAGTGGATGTTGCAGACTAAAAGTTGATTTGCAATTGACGTCACTATAAACGTGAATGGCACACGTTCACGCAGTTTTTTGTAGGTT
>JGI24158J21664_10000611_pt1 | contig 34367 bp, 24 predicted proteins | sample Ectturendosymbi3_FD_21664 | JGI IMG/M metagenome (IMG submission 21664)
ATAGATAGATAGATAGATAGATAGATAGATAGATAGATAGATAGATAGATAGATAGATAGATTTATTTGGCGGTACTGAATTAATTGCGATAAATGTGCTCGCTAAAACAGAAGAAAACGCCGTGGCACCGAAAAAACACAGAGGTTATCTAGTCAGGTGCCTCATAAATTACGTGAGATTGATGTTTCCATAGTGTACTTTTGCAAAGTACAACTCTAGGGTTGAGAAAGAAAGACATACTCAAGGTACAAGTTCTCCCACGTAGGCCTACATGGCCATTTGCGCCGAAACGTACAAAGCGACCATTTTAGCACACATGACTCTGCAGCGTCTACTACAAATTATATGCTTTTGCCTGCGTGTGGCACAGACGGAGGCATCTCTTAAGTCAGAAGATAGCAATCTGAAGTGCCAAAGTTATTTACATTGTTGCGGATGGGCAGAAAAGACCTACCAGGCAATGAAGTTGCACTCTGTGGTTATTAGTACTTCCAATATAGTTCATGATTACTGTGTGAAAGTCGTTTCAAATAGTAGAATATTCAATATGCGTATCGTACAATGTATGTATTGCTGTGATTTTTCAAGTAGCCTGAGTGCCTACTACTATTAAAGGTCCTCTCAAAATCTTTTCCTCGGAATCCCAAATTCTTGGATCCGCCACTCTCTGTGGCTGGTTTCACGTGTGAAGACTCCTTAATAAAAACTGTAAAAACGCCAGTTGTTTCTCCTCGTGTTTTTCATATAAAGGCACAACGTGCGAAAAGCGCTACATTATCCATGGCAACAACAAAATGACCGATGGTTTGAAATGCAGCTTTTCTTCGCAGCCTAACAAGACCGTGTGCCTTAGGCCTCTTGCACATCAAACAGAAACAAACGCCTGTTACCTGCAGCACATCTCGGCTGCTTAGTAGGCCGTTCTGCAGCACTTCTCCCGTTGTGCTGCCACTTTCTAGACTTGACCAGAAACTAAAACTGTGAAGGTTGGAATTTCATGACAAGTTTTAAGGTGTTTTATTGCTTAATCCACTTAGAGCTCATCTCGACTGTCATTGGTACCTTGCACTTGCAAGCACCGTCGTCATATTCAAATACATCAAGCAACATACGATTCGCAGCATAGCTGGCAAAATCCCATCACAGAAAGCAAAGAATGCGAAGTCGAAGTGTTTCTGTCAGAATGAAAATTTCGCAACGTTGTCAGTATTTTTCTGATTCTGTTGCATTAACGAATGAAAAACTAGTCGGGTCACGTGGTTCTTTTTGCGCTTACACCAGCTTAAAAATTTGTAAGGTTTTTGAAATCTTAGATTTATGGTTGTTATATGATTTTTGCACACTTTTATGAAACCAGTTTACCATTCCAAAGGTTTTGGCTGATTGCAATCTTGCGTACTAACAACACATTTTTGCAACCACTGCAGTTTCATTAGTTTACTTCTCTTCTTCAAGCAGATGACCCGAACAAGCTACAAGAGGAATGCAACAAACAGTTGCCTCTGCCTGTGTTCTTGAATGGAGAAAAGCGTCCAGTTTTCTGAAATCACACGTCGCTTTCGCTGTAAGTTGTTTCCCGTCGGCACATTTCAGTCAACATGCCGCCACAAATCAGTCTTTGAGAGCGGAACCAACCTTACAAAAAGCACCAACAGTACTGGCCGATAAGAATAGAATTAATAATTATTACTGACGCACGAATAAGCAATCAACTTCGACAAAACGAGGCGGCAGCGACAAAGCGGACCGACGGAATCGAAACCGCAGGATCGCCCCGAATCTAAAAATGCTTTAATTAACGAGACTGTTTACGCTTTTAATGAAGGTCTGGCTAGAGAGCACCACAAGGAAACGGAAGAACGCGTGTTAACTTATTTTGGAACTGTCAACAGACCTTTTAGAGTGCAATGTCTGTTTGTGCTATTTGCCTGCAATTGCTGGACTGGCTTAAGCAACGACGTCTTTTAATGGCAAATAAGAGCAAAAACGCCTTTAACGTTGCTAGCGACAACTGGATGGTTTTTGTACTCTGTCAAATGTGGACAGATGAAGTCCCTAGAAACCCCTCAGCTAAAGAAGCCCTCCCTGCCGCAACTGGCGTTCTGAAGCGTCGACCTCTTTTCACCGATACGCATTTTGGTTTTACTTTCTTGGTTATTTTGATTTGATTACTCAACACTACTGGGAAAATATAAATAAATAAAAGAGTTTAGCCGAGCCGTACCTTTACGACTTGCATATGAAACAGAGTTTCAAGTAATTCTGATCATTTTTTAATGCAGCGAGTTATTTATCGAGATCAAACGAGTAAATCTGTCGCCAAGTCATTTAAACAGTTGAGGACCCGTTCCTTTAGCCACTTTCCTGAAACGTGTTTCAGTCAAAAATCACTGGCGGTTCGTTTAAAGTTTTGCGACAAGCTCTTTGCCAACTTGGGAATGTGATTAATCAACTTAAGTCAAGTGCTGGTCGCAGACATTTCCCGACCAGGCAAAAGCTGGTATGTTGAGCCGTTCCGAGTCATCAAAAATCACGGAAAAGACCCGATTCAAGTTTATTTTGATCACATACCGGTGAATCAGCCGAAATTGTTGGCCAAGAAGCAAAAGCAATTAAAAAACATTTTACTGAGCTTACCTCCTTCCATGTTCTTACATGCTTCGTATGCTTAAAAGAATTCTGGACAAAGCGTCGACGCTTGAAAGGCAGCTGTCGGAGTCGGAGACTAACCTATGATTGTGGAAAACGCCACATGAAAAGGAACTGGATTCCTTGACGATTAATTTGATCAAAGCTGCTTCCCTCATTTGAAGCCCAAGAGCTGTGTTCGCAGTCGTTTTGGCAGAAAACGAATTAATAACCAGACTCCTACGCATTCGGTTGATCAAAACAGTGGCTTACTAAGCAGGGCGGGTCCTCCCTGAGAGTCAAGCGTTAAAGATCTATCTAGGGCTTAAAGGCAAAGACACCCTACATCACCTGCCACATTTGGCAGCGAGGAACCGAAAATAGGCGCAAAGGCGTGTATGTGGTATTCATTCCCTTTCGTAGCACTAATCCCAGGTGTGGTGGGCCTTTCATTAGCCACGCCGGGGGCCTAGCAACTTCGCCGCGTCCCTAGTAATGGGCAAGATGTGAGTTCAGCAAGTTGCCCCAGTTGCTTATCTCCACTTCTACGTGATGTTCCAAATTGATCCGAAATTTCGGACAGCAACATCTTGCCACAGGGAAAATCGGGTGACCGCGTCCACATTCAAGGTGATGACTTTTTCTTGCATCGCGTTCTTTGCCTTTTCATAAACTGACGAGAGCTCACAGTGCGTGGCAGCTGCAAAATGTTTTCTCACTTGTACTGGCGCCGGAACTTGACATGGATGGGCCGCCAATATTTCCATGTGTGTTTTTGTCAGAACGTAGTGCAAGCGGGATGAAGTTGGGTGACTTCATAAGAGCGAATTGTGCCAAGGCCTCCTGGGTAGTATTCTCTACGAGGCCTTGATTGTGCTGGCTGAGTGTTTAAAGGGTTCCGACTCTACCCTTCTCAGCAGTTTAGTCCCTGTGTCTCATTTTGCTGTAACCAGAGAACATATTATGAAGTCTGCTTTCGACATGAAGTCGTCTTTATTTACACGTTTGAAAATCAGTGTAATTATAATGACGAATAAAAAAATTATTGGCAGCACGAAATATGGATGACGCCAAATGATGTCGAAAGACAAGCAGTTTCCTTTTGCTGGTTCGTGTATTTTTTTTTGCAAAAAACATCAACAAAGCAAGCCATTTTCAACAAACCTTATATGAACTCACTGGCCTTTCCTGTTTTCACAACCACGAAAGCGCTGCCAGTGTTTTGAACATCCTACCACGCCTGCCGCAGCACACTTACCGTGCGATTTTGCATGGTATCACCGTTTGCTTATGTGTTACGAACGCAGCTTGCAGCAGCGGGCATACGCCACGCGAATGCGCTCACTGGGATACAAAATTCAACTTGCTCGTGGTGCAGTAGACAGGCCGGTCAACAGTTTTGCAAAACCGAATGAGGTGGCGGCATGGTGACTTTAATGCCAGGCATCCATCCATCATAGACGCGCAGGGCACGCGCCTGGCATTGAAGTGCGGTTGACCGTATTCTCATTATGGGTCGAACGCGGACCGGACTCAATATTCTTCGTTCTGAATAAACCCTTTCTGTCTCCTGCTAAGCAACGAACCTTTCAGTTCGAACAACGCCAAAATCTCCAGGGCAACGCAGATTGGTAACCGACCCTTTTACACTTCGTGACAAATATTGCACTCGGACGCAGTATCCAACAACGACCGGTTTTCGTGGCCATGTTTTGGCCAGCCTCAGACCCGAGCAGTGTCATTCATTCACGGGTCAGTCACGCGTGACGACGTGTAGAGCAGTATCGGCAAAAAGGGTCATCGTCGCTGTCGTGTGAAATAAAAGCAACTTCGACCAATCAGCTCTGTCAAGTACATGAAATAAGAAATTACCTTTCGAATAGACAAGCAGGTTTTCTGCAGACCTGCCGCGTGTAATGTAAACCGCTTTTGTAACTGCAAACTTGCCGACCGCAATATCACAAGAATTTGGCAGAACTGTGCCTCTAAACAACGCTAGTGTTTCCTAAGATAAGCTGCAGACACAACATTCAACTTTGCATGTTCTTCTTCAGCAAAGTAGTTTCAGGTGTTGTTGAACTCAATCGACCAGCATGTTTCATACATGTAAACGCCGCAGCGCAACGTACGTGACGAAAACTGGCGCCGCGACACGCCGATTATGTCGTCAGAGCCGCCGTGAACTCTGTTCACAACGGCAGCGTAGCAAAGAAAGGCAGGGTGCATTGTTGTTTTAGAATGGGTCGCAGCAAATCCATGAATCGAAACAACCCCTATTGTGAAGCGCAGGTGCGCGCGGAGAGGGACACCTCGTTAGGTGGCTCGGCCAATGGAGGTCACGGGAAAGCTTCCTGGTTTTGTCAATGGTGAAAGCGACGGCGCAAAGCTGAATTCCAATTGCATAAGAAACAAAAAGCGGAAGAGGATTTTGGATATCAGCTGAATGTTGTAAAATAAATCCATTTCATGTCCGTTTTTGCCTGAGTTTAAGACTTTGCTTCTCACATATCTTCAAAACCGCTTTTCGGATAATTGAAGTAGTCAGCCGCGATATTGGCATTNGCNTGGAGAAGGCGCACTCTCTGCTGTATCAGTCGTATATCCTTGTCTGAATGTATCAGTNTCATGACCTTGTATCAAACAATCTCAAGCGCAAATTTCGAATTTACCAGAATGACAAGCGGTTTCAGCAAAGCTGTCAGCGCTCACAAGCGCCTGCCCGCAAAGCACTTTCCATCCCGGTCTGAGCAAAATGAGGCGCGCCGGCTGAGCGACCCTGGAGTTCCGCAAAGAGCGCATTGGTTCACCGGCGTTGAAAAGCAGTGGACGGCCCTTGCGAGGAACACCAAGTGGTGCGAAGCTGGAATGCCTCTTGAACAGAAAGTTTGCGTTGTTAAGTGAACTCCGACACGAGAACCTGAGAAGCAACTAGCCAAGCTTGGCATGTGTTTATTGCCGACTATCTGCTTTGTGGGAAAAGCTCCCTTAACCAATACGGCCGAAGTGCTTGTGCACCTGCTGACTGCAAAGCGCATCGCGGCGGCTTTGTCTTTCCACGCTGATCTAGCTGTGTCACCACCGTGCAGCAAAACACTGTGTGGACGGCTACACATTAGGACTTTGTTTTCTTTCAAGCAACTTATTGATTAACTTTTAATATCATGTGAAACTGGACAATGAACATGACAGGACAAGCTTGATTAGAATCTACAACGCATAACCACTGGTTTGAATTNATTCTTTCGGCATTGCTTTAAATGNCACATTTTGCCGAAATGCCACGTTTTGCTCTGGTGGAAACTTGGGAGTGAACAAGATCTTCTTTGAGAGCAGTTTGAGCGTGTTTCGGTTATTAAATGTGGCAAAACCACTGATGTTTGCTCACAGTCCTCCTAGCTTTCCCAGTGCTTCAGTTGCAGAGTTTCAATGTATACCTTCAAAATCTATCATGGGGTAGTGGAGCAACGTCCTGATTAAAACTGACAGGAAACATGCAAAGCAGTCAGCATTTTCGTTTCATGCTCGCAATTAACAGACATTTGTTTGTTCAGAAATCGCTAAATCTTTCTTTGCCTTTGATAACAAAACGAGAATTACAAGCGTATGTCTGGTCAGCGTTCGTGCAGTGAACGCAACGTCACAACAGGTATAGCTCGCAAATAGCAAAGCGTCACAATGAAATCTCATACCTCTGTCATTTCTATCGCGAAATGCCAGTGGATTGTCTAAAATAAGGGTGTCCGACTGAAACGGGGATGCGCGCCAAAGTTTTCCGAGTAACCTCGTCCCGCATCCATGATGCGGTGCGAGAGTACTCGGAACCATCATCAAACAGTGGTGTAGGAGCTGGGGGTGAAGGGGGTGCAAGAGTATCCCCAAAAGTTTTTATTTCTCGAAAATCCGGGCAAAATCCCTGAAACTCTGGGCACAGATGCTTTGACACCTTTGTTCTATTTGTGTGATCAACGAGGCTGACTGATTAAAAACGTCTGAATTTGACTTTTTTTCTCCAAAATGTGTTACGTCCAAAAAAGGTCTTCATGTTTATATGTTAAGAAAATGTGTAAGGGAACCTTAGCCGCACAAACATTTTTCGGGCAGGTTTGGAGAAATTTGGGCAAAAATCCTTCGCATCCCCTAATATTTTCCTGCTCCTACACCTATATATTCAAACAATTGCTGATCTTGCGAACGAACTTCCACGTTACACACAACAATAAACAACTATACTTACAGCAGGCTGCTTAATTGCTCTGTTACTGGTTTCTGACAGTAGTCAGCCACAAGTGAATAAACTCGCTGATTTATAAGATTTCGACACACGCGCAAACTATATTTTCATTTTCGTTAAATAGAAAATCATCTTTTACGTAAACCTGTCCATAATTAGCTCGCGGGCCATTTTTGAACCTACAGGGTGCCACGTTGGGCACCCGAGTCCTGTGTTGTGCACCTTCGGTCTGAACGTTTTTCGCCTGAAGCTCCGAGCAAGTGACCCAAGCAGACAAAGAAGAACTTTTCCTTATCCGAAAGGCGCACGAAATCCGATCAAGGACTTGTGACAAAAACAAAACTTCAAATTGAGTTTATTTGTAAACAATAAACTAGTCCAAAGTGAAAATCGTATTAAATCTTAAATAACTTAATTTGCATATTGTTGGGTATGCCTTTCGTATAGCTAGGAGAAAATTGGATGTGATACATATAGTTGTGTTTAAAAATTACCATGTAAAGTTGAAGGGAACCCATCAAACACTTTGTAGAGTCAACGCCTTCATGACACGATACCATTACTGGACGTTACTGTGGTTGGAATCGTTTTTCTCCTGACAATTTAAGAGGTGGCCCAGACTTACGTGAGGAAAGCCCATAACAAAATGTCTAATTTTTAGTTTAGGCTCAAAACTACACATTTACGTCTAAAAGAGTGTTTATAGAACCTATAATACACTGTGCGCATAACTAGCATCAGAATAGAGAAGTATGTAGTGAAAAACACATGTAGAAATGTACTGTAGCTCGTATTAGACTAACATTTGTAAAGCCAGTCAAGCGCATTGTGAAACACTAAGACGACACGCTGGCTATGTTGTGATAATATGTTACGTAATAACATAACAGACAAAAGCACGAGTTTTATTAAAAAATTTTACAAAAACGTCCATTTACGCAAAATGGTTTGCGAGAAGCAACGTCGCAAAATCAGCAGACTTTAACAAACCCATATTTGACTGTTTAAAAGAAAATTGTTTCAGCAGTCGGCAGACAACACTCAATATTATTCCCTACCAGCTGGAGTTCCTATCTTATTCACTGAATCTTTTGTGTTGAGTAAGACATGCGTTTTTGAAACGTCAGGCTAGAACGCTTACATTATATTTTGTTCTCAAATTTTATTTTTGCAAACACAACAGACAACTCACAGCTAATATGCTTATACTCAAAGAAGTCAATGGAGCTTCAACAAGACACAGCCGATCTCGTAATCGAAGCTCTGTAGTCCGTGGTTTAACAAGGTGAAGAGGAAAGACAAAGATATTTTAGCTTTGCTTTCGGAAATTTTAACGTTCATTTTTCCACTGGTTCCATGCTACCACGGTCGAATAATCCTTTTACAAGTCATGGTCTTTTTCCCGAACTAAAAATATCAAATCACGTTTGCAAAAAAACATTATTTTGAAAGCGTTCCTTTGCACGTTTTACTGTTACTTCGCTGGCTGTCCTGATGCTTTTGGCAAGGGATTTTATTTATATTTTTTCGGCGGCTTCTCGAGAACATGTCATCCGCCTGACGATTTATCTCCGCTGATGGGCGTCAGAAGGGGGTAGCAGGGGGGCCTTGGCCCCAGCCTGACTTTGGTATTTTGCAATTAACTTTTTGAAATTTCATATTTTGCTATTAATTTTTTGGTAGAAAAGTGTTTTTCTCGTTGTTTCGGAAATTGTGAAATGAAATTTCACCATTGCAGACTTCCCCAGGAAAAAATCCTTCCCAGGCCCATGCTGATTTGATTGTTATTCAACTACACGTGCAATGCTGTGTTGCGTGCAACCAAAGCAACACATCAGGTGTGCATGTTGGGTCAATGGCATTTGAAGACAGGCTTCTCTGATAATAAAAGTCAAACGCTTTACGCTTTTCGAGCAGGTTTAATTTTCCGCCGATTGCTAATTCCAAACGCATTTGTTGTGAAAACAGGCAAGTCAGTGCGTACCGTGCGGATAACATGACAAGATTGCGAGTTATTAGTGATTATGAAAGAACGAAGCTACGCATTTGAGCGTCCCAAAAATTTTGAATGTGTCTACTTTTCTTGTCCTGCTCGCACTTTCTCCGAACGTTTTTACATGTTGAAGCACGCCTTCAAAAAATATCACAAAAATCACTTCAAGCCAAGTGTTAACTGCGTCTGAGACTCATTTTTTACTATAAATACATCTGCCGAATTGCTTTCGGAAATATTTTCAAATCGATGGCGTCTGGCGAAATGGTCTGTACGCGATTTTCCGTATAACTCGTCTAGTAAACCTCTTCGACGCAAGCCCCTCGCACATGTTTACTTGATAAGGGGTCTTCTTGCTTACTGAAAAATGCGAAAGAGTACTATTTGCAACACGCATCCGGAGCAGAGCCGATGAACAGGTTACATGGAAAGCTAATGAACGGCATCGAATCGCGGTTGGCGTTGAGACAGATTTACCAGAACAACTGGCAGTTTATTGACAAAGCTCGTTGCAAATCGCTAGCTTGAACAAGATTGCAAAACTGGTTGAACTATGCGTCGGTTTATCGCCGGTGTAAAACTGAAAACGAATTTTTACTTCTCGCACATTTTGAAGAGTTATCCGGATAGTTTGATGATAAGAAAACTTGCAACAAAGAAAATCTCTTTGCGATTTAGTTTTTGTCGCAAAGACGTGCAAGCGAACTACAGCGTAATAGTGGAACAAAAAAACGCCAAACATCAAACCAATATTCAGCAAACTGCCTGACTGTTACAGTTATAATTTCGAAAGAAAGTAATTCGGTACTTTTCGAAGCATGATCCACTCCAGCACAATTGGCTTCACAGTTTATTTACTTGCGCTAAACAGGTCTATGCAAAAATCAGTTCAAGCAGTTCGTTCACTTTCTAAAGGGCTTCAAATGGACAATTGGGTTCTTTCCAAAAAAATACTGCAACTAGAAGGTAGACGGGTTCCCAGCCAATTCTACATGTAAATGTACCATTTTGCTGTGAAGCGTATTCAAAATAGATCTTGCAGGTCACGTTTTCATCGGTCTTATTCCTGTGGATTGCTTCAAAACAAAACGTCGTTCAAATTAGTGAATTCCTTTCACGTTGAGAGAACAGTCTCGACGACTCTGCAAGTCCCACACTTCAGTCTTTGGCTTCGGTCCGCTGCCATTAGACTTAAATCGAATATTGCCACAAAATAAGAGTGCAAGTTGCCCAAATGAGCTTGTGACTAAATTTTTATTGCATTTTTTCGTTTACCTGATTATCGTTCAATGCAAATATTTAGTTCAGATAACTTTAGCAATGTGAATTACTTGGATTTTTTTAAATTTATGTTTACCTCATACTGAAGATCATAGTACTGTTGTAGTTTCAAAGCAAACTTTGTTTTACAACTCCTGAGACAAAACGTAAGCTCAAATTTTACAACGCTTAGCCGTTCAACGAAGAACCGTCGCCAGAAAGTTTTCAATAGGGAGGCTTTGCGTTTCTGCGGGGGGCTTTGGGTTTGTGCGGGGGCGCTTGACACTCTAAAACTCAACTGATTTATAGTGTTTCATGTTTCAATCAGGGGGGGCTTGGAGCTTTGTTTGGGGGGGCTACGCCCCCCGTGGAGACGGGACTGGTTCAACGGAAAAAAATTAACCCTCCGCTGATTTTGCTGATTACATTCCGACACTTGCCAGATTGGAGTTTTGTTTATCTTTGTTGTAAGTTACATCCTTTCACCAGAGCGCGCCCACTTCAAACAGTTGAAAACGTCAAGTTCATCCTCCGGCGACCCGGAGGCACTGTATGATGTACATTGCCATGCAGCCCGATTGACCATGCCCAGATAGGGAACCCACATCAGACCCCGTGTAACGGAACTTTCTCATGAACTTTCGTTAACCCGCTTGCAGCTTGCAACACGGTCAAACGGCTTGTTTTTCTGCTAGCAGTGATATTCTCTTATAACCCAACTAAAGCATGGACAAAAAGACATGTGGTCTTTATGTTGATGACGCCTGCACACAGGGAGCTGCCCGTTTGTCTGTCAATGTCCTGCGCAGACTGTGGAACATATGGCTTGCTTTGCAACTGTAGGTACGCTACCAACAGAGACAGCCTTGTCACTGCGTCAACAGCATGCGCCGAGTCACAGACGGCCCCTTTGTTTAGAAGGAAGGAGTGCATTTTATTTTGATTTATTGGAAAAGAAGCAACAACGCCAATGAGCCGGAGACAGATCCAAGCGACGCGACGCGCGCTAACTGTCCAGAAGCTAGTTTCCTTGATTGTTTGTAAACAGCCGGACGTTTGATGCCAGCCGCGTGCCAGCGATTACGTCTCTCTTCGGGCTCAAGCTTCATTACGTTATCGCATTGCCTGGCAAACGGTGGGTGCATGCAGACGACGGGGTCTGTCGTTGATAGGCAACGTCCACGCTCGAATGAAGTCGCTGAATGGGGTTCGCGCTGGAAAAAAAGCGCGAACTGGCACTTCAAAGGTGTCTTTGATGTAGGCGAGGACCGGGAAAAAGGCAGTAGACGCGTTTAAAACCGGTGGCTCTCGCGCGCTGGAGCAAACAGATGCGAAAGCGAGTTTAACAGGGAGGTAAAAATGTGGCTGATAAAAGCGTGCCTGATGTTTGTCATAATAATACAGTTCATGCAGCACAGCGAGTGTCGGCGGCGTGGTGGTAAGCGACACAATGCCCTGTCACCTCATCTGCGCTTCAGAGAACTGACGAAGAGCAAAGGAAGTCGAGCTTTGCAAGTAAGTAGCTTTTCTTATAGGATTGAATGGATGCAATTTAAAAACGTTTGCGCAAAAAAACACCTGGTTTTAAAATCGCACTTTATGGTCAACGGTTGACAATGACTGACCGCCAGCATTCGACTCCGAACGCATTGCTGAAGCGTTAGTGTTGCGGTGGTAACAAGCAAAGGAATATATCAAAGCAGTGTGCTTCTTTTATCACTCTGGGTGTGCCCTTACGTCCCAACCTTGATAGACACCGCGGAGAACCCGAGAATTGCATGGCAATTAATCAATAACCACCGCGATACCGCCGCGCTGTCCCAAACCGAGTAATACAATGGATCCAGCAAAAAGCATTGCATCATTTTTTTCAATTTGGAAAGCGTTGATGGAAAACGTCAAAGTTCAGTTCACTGCACTTAGTTCTAAACCTGACGTTTGTATCACGCGAAACGGTAGAGCTGCCCCGAACGTCTTGCTGACAGTTCAGGCCCACAGTCGTTTAGGAGGCAGCATGCGGCATACAGAAAAGGAACTAAAAGTCAGATGTCAACAGAATTGTTGTAGCGATGTTCGCAAGCTTACGCGGCGCGTCAGTTGTAAACGGTTGTGATATGGCGATTTAAAGCGTGTTTTGCAGCACGTACAGTAGACGGTTAGTGCCACGTGGTGGAAGTAAATAATATCGCGGCCTTTCTGTTGGCTCGAGCGCGGAAGGTTAACATGACGGCCGCCTCACGATACAAGAAATAAAAATTGAGAATGATGCACCTGTCTCGAGGCTGTGTTCGCAGTGAAAATCTTGTAACAACAAATGCATTCCCTGGAGAGTTGCGTGAGGGCGGCTTATCATCACACGGGTTGAAACGTTCGTCCTTGTGTCGAACCTGCTTTTCTGCCGCGTTCGCAAACAGGTCTGCTTGAAACCACCGTCTCCTTCGAACCGTCACTGATTTGCAAAAATATTTTGGCGGCTCTCTTACACTGTATCTACCCTTTGCGCTGCGTATATCAAAGTGCAACTTTTTGTTTTCCGTTTCTGTCCGCTCATGGCAGTGGTTCCCAACCGGGGTGCGGCGGTACCCTAGGGTGCCATTTACAATACCCAGGGGTGCCGCGAGCTGATGCGTTTTTTAATATACTATTAAAAATACATTTTCAAACTGTCATCAAACCTTGAAGCAAAATTGTATGGGTTCGCCACTGGGTGCCGTAAAATATAATTCTCTTCTGCAGCGTGCCGCAAGCCTAGACAGGTTGGGAACCACTGGCTTATGGCATAACGCAAGCGCTATGTTAGATCTACTTGAAATTCCAACACGACCAAAGATCCACGTAAAAAATGTTTGCCTTTGTGACATTCTCAACGTTTGTCTTTGTGACGTAGACTGCGTGATCATCTTTTAGTGCCAAAAAAATCAAACAAAAACAACAGATTTTAGGACTGAGGATGCGCATGTTGTTGCACTGAAATCGATATGCTTAAAAACAATTTGCTGGAATAATGCGTTTTTATCACCTTCGTGAGGACTTGAATATAGTATCATAATGAGCAATAAATACAAAAAACGGCGTTTGCAGCTTACGTTTACCTACGCCTCTGCCAAAGCTGCGTGCAAACGCAGTGACAAAAGAATGCGTGCGGCTAAATCAATACTGTCTGCCGAGCTGAGAGATTGCCCAGGAAATATCGATCTGGCCATCGGCTGTGTCGGGAACACGCAGAGCGGGTGTGATTGTGGATATTATCATTTTTTCAACACTTTCGTTCTAACCACAGCTGCCGATCCCGGACAAGTCCGCCATGTAATTTCGGAAAGTTCACTCATTAGCGTCAATTTTGAATCACAGGGTCGCCGCCTCGCTCTGAAGCCGACGAAAGCGACCGCGCTGTTTCGTTTGCCACTTCTTTCGTAAACGTCGCCTCACGACACCCCGCGGTTGAAATACGCAGCAATCAGAAAAATGCGATAGTTCTTCGTCCATTTCCTCCCAGCCTCATTTTTTGAGTCATCATCTACTCGACCAAACGTTTGCCTCACCGTTGCAGTTGGACAGGCGTTTGAAGCATAGATGTAGACAGGGCGGTCCCAGGGGTCATGATCCCCCAAGTTTTTTGCATATCTAGTCATTTTTTGCTTTGAGACGCGGCGTCCAAAACAAAATACCGTTGCTCGCCTGAGATCAAACATTCCTCCCCACAAAATTTTTTGTCCCCCCTAAAAAATTTTGTGCCGGCAACGCCGCTGGTTTGAAAGCACGATGTTGACCGTAGCAAAATTTTCAAGTCATCATTCTCGCTTTAAGGGCAGCACGAGGACTTGAAAGACTTGTTTACACTGAAAATCTTGGCGACAAGCAAGCAATGAATCTCGCGCGATCGCATCGCCGGTTAAAAATCTGAGACTTCGAAATCCGTATCGTGGGTTTGATCGTTCGTTCGTTAAGCCGAGGTGCCTTGCCAACTTTACGAAATTAAATCTTATGAAAATGTTTTGCTACGATGACGAATTTAGATATGAGACTGAATCTGCGGCACGGCTTGCTCAAATGCAATGCGGGATGTAAAACTCTGTCGGTTTGTTTGTTTATTTAGCTATCTGTTTATTTATTTAATTGTTTCCGGTATGAAAGGTGAGGATGCTTTTATTCAAATGACAAAATCCCGCTCTCTTGTTTTCAACGGCGATCGATTTGACGTCACTCTCGTGTTGGTATGTCGCGCGTGGGGGGAGTGATTCAGGTTCGATAGAAGCGCTTTTCTTCAAACTTCCTTACAAAACTGACAAAACGAGTAAATTTCAAAAATCGTTGGTGAGATTACCTTGGTAATTCAGTCTGCAACATCGTGTCCATTTTGCAATTATAATCTGCGTAAGACTAACAAAACTTGCAGTAAAATCCTGTTACCAACCTACGATTTCTACAACATCATTAAGCTTCAGTAAGTCATATTCAGTCCGTTTTCAAACATTGTGGAATAAAGTAGACATAAAATAGAGGCGATCAAAACGCAATCACACGTCGTTTAAAATCAATAACGCAACGCAAATGTATCCTGTTCCTTCCTTCTTTTTTGCTATATCCTATTGTTCCTGAAGGGAGGCCTTCAGCGGGTACAACCGGTCAGGGCCGGATCCTGGGGCCCGATTAGGGAGATCTCTCCCTTAAAACCTACGAAAGTACCTTTATTAACCATGATTTTATGCAATTCGGAAAACAACATATCAAAACCAATTTCGAATAAGTCTTTCATTATGTTTGAATTGTCTCATTGTTTGCAATATAAGGCCATTCTGTCATCCATTGTTTTTTCGCAGCAGCGACATGAAGTATACTTCATCTCTCTTGCAGTGATGAAGTTGTTATGAGATTTGACTACCAAATATTACTGAAATCGCCCCTCTGAAGTTACCAGCCGGATCCGACCCTGCAACTAGTTCGTTCGGTCCCGTTCGTTTCCCGAAGCCCAGGAACATCGAAATATACTGCAGATGAAAAGTTTCGGCGAACCTTCAGTCGTACCGTGGCCTTTATGAAGTTCGTAACGTTAGGTGTTTCAGAGTTGTTGGTAAGCTCGCCGAAGTTCCAAGCGCTGCAGTATGGTATCAGGTGTCAACAGGTGGCAGTTTGAGTTTTCACTCGCTGGTTCTGCTTGGCCCCCACCCAACAACACCTCTTCGTGGCAAGACGAACACTGCTTTTTTCCACTGCAGCCCTCGGTAACGTGAGAAGAGGCGCGCCCGATTTCGCAGCGACGGTAGCGGTCGCCGACAGTTCGTAAAACCGGCGCATCACTAATTTGCGGCGCAGTCAGAAACCTGAAACAAAACCATGCCCAAAAATCGCACAGCAAACGTTGATGGTGTGGCTCGAAAGGCGAGACTGCTGGCCGTCTTGTTTGAGCTTGAGGCTGCCGTAAATGGCGATTGTTGCTACTGTCCACAAAACGCGACTACAGTACTCTCCGGCCATTGGTTGACGCGCGTCAAGAGGTCTGCCGTTCGTCGCATTCAGGAATTTTTTTGTGAATATTCAGATCGGTTTTGATCGAACCAAGTCAAATGGCAGACATCGTCAAACACCGAATATCATTTTCACGCAGCAGCTCGGGGAAATCCCAACGACAAGAATTTTTTGCATGAACATGATCTTCACTGCTAATACAAATACTTGACATCTTGCGGGGATGAACTAACTGAACGGGTTCAATGTGTTCGCTCGTACACGCACGAGTGCACTGGCGAAAAATAAACGCCCATAATAGCTGAACTGAAACGAACGGACGATTGCGAAATGTGTCGACCGCGATTGCTTCGCAACGTCTAAAAACTGGATTTGGAAAATCGTTTTTTTCGTTTGTAGACGCACGTTGATTGAGAAAAGCTGTTGTGCTCGCCAGACAAGCCAATGCCGCTCCAGCTTTCGCTGTGGCTCCATGTCGTTTCAACGTCGTTTTAACGTCAGTGTTTTATTCGATTTGTTTAATGTGTTGCTTCTGCGGACGTCTTGGGTCTTAGTCGGTACAAATCAGCGTGTGAAAAGAACGTTGGACTTTTCCGTAAAAGGCAAACATTTCCTTTTCCCTCTAGTCTCCCGACTCAAACCATCTAAGGCGCGTCTGGGATTTATTATTATTCGAACATTTTTTTGTCAAATTCAAAAACAATTTAAGGCAGCAATGTTGGAATGAGAAGTGGAAAAATGACGCATATTCGCCCGATGCTAAATTTATTTTCGAAGCTCTGATGGAAATTGTTCTTTGACATGTTGCCTCGTTATTTTAAAGTCGATAAGGTTAGGTTTAAAACGGGAAATTGAAAAAGTATTTATTCTGACAATTGTTCCATGGAAGGCTGTACTTTACCGTGGGTGGATGTTTGAGTGTCGGCGTTGTCTACGAAGCCACTGCTCGCACCCTTGTCGGTTTCGGTAGGGTGGTATGCTTATTGAGGAGATAACGTGGCTTAGCTTTCATCGAAGCTTGTGTGGTGGTTTCAAGCGCATCCAATCGAAAATCAAAGCTATTGTGTTGCAGTATTTTTGCTGACCGATGCAGCTTCGCTGCAAGCATCCACACGAGAAGAGCTAGGAAACACCCGCAAAGGAAATGTATCCTTGTCGGTTCACAAATTTGACGTTTGTTTTCTTATCGAATTAGGCTCGCGTTTTTTAGCTGCTTTGAAAAACTGTAAGCAAATACCTTCAGCAGGATGAAAGACGAAACATCGGTGTTTTGCTTTGATCGCTGTTGTTTCTGAGCGCCGCGCACTCGCGGACAGGACGCAACCGCGTATTGGCTCGCCCGCGGTAACCGAGGCCGACGATCCTTCTTGTTCGCAGCCTCAAGAGGATTTAAGTCGTTTTCTTTGTTTCAAATCAGTTTCCTCAGGCAGCGCTTGTTTAGCTTTTGTTTTCAACCACTGTGACGTAACAAGTGAAGCTTTCGATTTCGTATTCTGATAATCGGCGGACCTTCCTTTGCGTACAATGACCCGTATCAAAACATACCGCACCGTACACAAGACGTCTTATTATGACGAAACGCCCGGCTATGCGAACGAGCCGTAAAAGTTTTTGTAAGGTTCCAGAAGACTGGATGTCTTACGACGATGTTTTTTACTCCTGAAGAAAGGGTCTTATTGAAGTTTGTGTGGCAAAGTGATGCTGAATTTAAGCATGTTTGTCGAAATTCTATCCCGGTTCAACATTTGTCGCAATGCGATTTCCGCTGGTCGCCCGTATATCTGCGTTTATTTTGTATTCAAAGTAAAAGGCCGCTCCCGGCCACCCGCGTTTCTAAAACTTCGAAAAAGTCCGCTTAAAATCCAGGAAGGAGAAAGCGGCAAAGCGCCATAATGCTTCTCGTAAGTTCTCGAAGTTCAATCGCACGGATATTTATTGAAGACAGACGAGGTGTGTAGAAGATTCGAGAAGATTCGACAAAAACTCTTTGTATCAAACATTAAGCACGCATTGGTCCCCATGCCTTCTCGGAAAACTTCGGCTTCTCTTTTGAAGGTTGCTTTTCATGTTAATGCGAACCCAGATGGCATCACCCTTTTTGGCTTTACACACACAGGCGAAATATCCTCCTAGTGGACACTTTCTTTTGCCTCAGAAGAGGCAGTTGACGGTCATTTTACGTCGCTGCTGCCTTGGATTGATCAACGACATCAAGCGCGATTTTATACCAATCTCCGTCTTAAACAAATTTACTCTCATAAAATTACGTTCAGCCGCCTGTTGTTGAGAAGCGAATGACGACTTACGCGGCCGAGATCAACTTTGCTGGCAAGTTGATTTTGTTTGCGCCGCTACCCCAACGCGTGTGACCGCGGCTGTGATTCTACGTGCTGAAGCTCAGCCCGCTAATGATCAGTGGCTAGGCATGAATGCAAAACGCTTCACTCTTGCACAGGTGCAGGTGGTGGGTCAGCGGTCGTGCTGCTCCGGCATTGAGAATGTTATCTGTAATCTCAAAGTGGATCCAAGTGTTTGTGCACCTGCTTGAAAATACCCCGCAGAGCTGATTATTAGTATTCCAGGCGAATAAAAGCAGTGCAGAACGCGTGACGCAAATTTGCTTGAATTGAATATAAATGGCGCCAAGAAGATTACTCTCTCTCTCTCCCACCAGCAAACACATCCATCCATCGTACTTCTCAGTAAGAGAATTGAGTGCTGTGATTCCGCGTGTGCATTGCACCTGCTTTGCGGTCGTAATTACGCAACTTACCAGCTCCACATCACCTCAACGCTTCGAAATTTTCCATTCTAGCGCTCGCACCGAACTGGTTTGAATTCGAACAACCGCAGATAAGCCGCCAAATACCGTTAACTCGAACGACGCTCACAGTCCTACTTTACATTTTAAATGCTGGCTTATTGCCAAGGCAATCGTTCTAGGAAGGCAGACGCGAAAATTTTTCTGTCGTCCGCTTTTCAGTTGCGATGAAAAGCGCTCCGGGACCATGCACAAACCGCTAGCGCGGCGCCCGGGGTGCACCCGCCGGTCGTGCGCGCCTTTGCTCTCTGGAATACGGCAGCGAATGCCATCGGGTGAACGCACGCCGAAACTCGTGTTGAAAATCACGTAGAAAATTGCCTTTTACTCAGCATCAGCCAAACCCAATGCAGCCTCACGTCGATCGGCGATGGCTTCGGCTGTCGTCACCGAGACAGAAACTACTGGAAAAGCAACGTCGGTCGCCGCGAATAGTTTGAAATTTGCGCGTAAGTTGCCATTTTCGCGAACCCGCTTTTAAATCCCAAGATTTGTACAGTATCGCGTCGAAGATGTCGTGTTAAGTCGGTTCGGCGGTTGTTTTTCGCACTCGATGCGTCGGCCCCTGCTTTGTGACGCGACAAAGTCGTAAACTGCAACGCCCCGAACAACCGCCCAAAAGACCCGAAAAATTGCGAAGTAATTGACGCGAGGCGTCGGCCCGAACCAGTGATCCGATGAACAAATTGCAGACATTTACAAGTGAAGCTGCGGCGTCGGACTGGTTTTTCGTTTGTAATTGGTCCAATTAGCAGAGAAGGCGACAGGAAAGAACGCCATTTTAATCGAGGTCTCGCGGTCGCGGGCGCGTGCCTGTCACGTGCTTTCAGGCCGGGCAGACGACAACCAAGAGGGCGACGCGTATGAATTATTTCTCCGAAAGAAAACAATTTTTTCCTTCTTTGTGCAATTTTCGCTCCCTCCATCAGTTTTACCGGCGTTCGAAAATAATTTTTTTAACAATAACAGCAGCACCCTCGTGTGCAGTTTGCGGCCGTTTCGAGTGATATTCTCGTGATGTTAACAATAGCGACTGTCGACGATTGTTGCACAACAGTGCCTTTCTCAGTTTCCGTAACAAACGGCCAGGCTAACTTGCGTGACGCGTGTAGGAAAACATAACTCAATTGCAGAAATGGTGTTCGGCTTAACCAGGGTTGCCATATTGCCAAATTTATCGATAGATTCCGGAAATCTGGCGAATTTTGAAAGCGTTTGGCTACAAATATTTTTTGCTTAGACGATTTGGCGAAATTTTGGCAATTCTTTCAAAGTACATATTCATATGTAGGGTTACTGTTTTCAAGCTTGCTGATGGTTTGAAAATTCGTGACATCAAACGAAAGTGTGATAATTTTGAAAGTAGGAGCATGGTATTAAGCACTTCTCACAAAATACGTTTGCAAAATGTTGTGAGTGATTATTTAGAAATATTTGCCAAAATGTTGAAAACCTATACGATTTCTGGTAAAATACATGGCGAAAGATAAAAGAGCGGTAAAAGACTGATTTCCAGTGAAAAAATTAATGTGAATTTTGGCTATTCTTTACTGTGTTTGGCTATTTTTTGAAGTGAGATTGGCTACAGTTTTTTTCCACCTGACAACCCTGGGCGTAACAGCGAGCCAGACACTTTTTTTCAGTGCTGCTGTGAGTGCAATTACGTCTTGTAGATCACCTGCGCTAATTGCAAAACTCAGTTTTTCTTTCGCCGCAGAGCGACTCAGTTTTAAACTGATGCCAACATCGACAAGGAAATCAGGGCAAAAGAAGGTTGCGACACGCACGTTACGCACAACAGTGTAAGATCACTACGTAATCAGCCTTGCCAACAGTCGCCATTTTTTCCGACCACCCTTTCCTTAAGTTCAAACCTAAGCTGCTGTATATGCGAAAACAAAGAAGTTCCCTAGTACGGTCCTCCCAGGAAGTACTACGAAGGCAGTGTGCAGTTGAAGATACTCGTGTGTGCGATTAATTCTTAACGAAGCCGAAACACGACGTTGTTCTCTAACACTTGCGCCATATGCACGCTGCAGTTCTGCCACGGGTTAACACATGTCACGGTTGTTGCATGCAGGAGTTTGTTTTTCATGTTCTGTGCGACGCTCATATGCGTAGCCAGGGAGGCAAGGGGGCCATGGTCCCCCAAATTTCTAGCATATCTTGTACTTTTGTGCTTTAAGAGGCGGTGTCCCAAGCAACATACTGTTGCTCGCTTAAAGTCAAACGATTTGGCGCCCCCCCTCACAAAATTTCTGGGGTGGCTGCGCCACTGGCGACGCTACTTTTCCAACATGTTCGACCGTGTAACCGATGAAGTGGGCTGCAGTTTTGACTCGCTCGTAAAGAATGCCATAGTGCTGATGTGCCGAACACAACGAGAGCCCGCCGACCAGTCCCGCACGTGCAATCTTCCACTGAGGTCAGGTGCCGTTGTGTTGCCCGCGTACGCTTTGAAATAACAGCCTAAGCCGATTTCTGACCAAAAAACTGTTCCGCAAAGTCCGTAAAACCGTCCGCTTTTCAGCGCGTCTTTGTTCGCCGCTGTTTCATCGTCCCAGAATTTCCTCGACAGCGCTTGACGCAAGCACGGGACGACGTCTCCGCTGCAAAGCCCCGCGGACAGCCGGAAAGCGCCTTTCGTCAGGCCACGTGACGGACGCCACGACCGTGACGAAAACTAGTCGACCGTGACGTAATCCAATCGAAGCGCGAGCGGGTTTAGCCACTGCGCTTTCATGAAGTTTCGGTTTGGGTGAGCGGCGGACGGACAGCGTCGCGGAATTTCCGTGGAGCTGCGCGTCAAAAACGTCCTTGCCAGTTTTCCGCTGTTTGTTCGCTTTCGAACTTTTCGCCGCCGACGACAGCGAGCGGAAAAAGGGGGAAATGCGCTTCGCGTCTGACGCGCTTCCTATCAAAGCGCTGATCAAAGCGCCGCGATTTCCAGTTGCAGGCGATACATGCTTACAAATTTCTTGACGCTGAAATTCGACACTTTTTGCGTTTGCGCGTGTCTGTTTAATCATTCGTTGATGGCTTTTGCTCGGAAATTCCTGTCCGCTGGATTGTGGTGCGTTGAGTAAATAACTCTTCCGAGATGCTATTTCAGACTGAATTATTTCAAAAGTAATTGTTTCGACATGCCTTGGCAAAAACATGTTTATCTCTAGGTTCGTTTTCCTTTGAGGAATTACAAACATTCATAAGGTGAAGAAACAGAAGCGGTGCGGTCAGTGTGTTTGGGGGTGGGAAGCAAAACTTCCAACTTCCGTAAATATCTCGGGGAACAAATCATCATAATCATGATCATTGTGTGGTCATTATCATTCCAATTCCTTCGTGTGTCAATGACGTGCGTCCGGTGGGCAAGAAAGAAAAAAAGTGCCTTTTCTCCTGGAGGGTTTCTGCGGCTGTAGTTAAGCTCCGACTGTTTTTGGTCCTTCCAGCTAATTTAGTGCAGCTCGTTATTGGTCACCAAAGCTTCGTACTGGCCTGACCTTTTCCTGTGTGTGTATCGGGGCTGTTTTGATCGAGACGGGGAAGCTCTGCTCTGCGCAACTCTCATGTCCAAGGAATGTCGACTTGTCCGCTCCGCGCCTGGCGTTTTCCACTTACCGGGAACGGGCGAATGATCTCGAGTCGTAGCGGTATCCCTAGGAGCCGACTAGGGACGCGCAAAAACTCGTCAAAATGGTCCAGAATGTCCGACGATGCGCCCTGGTAAGCTCTTCCATTGGCTACTGCACAGAAAACGTCCTGAGGGAACGTGAAGTTCCCACGGAAAGTTTTATCGTTTTTGAGCACACTCATGCTGCGTAGCTACCTATGTTGGTTTCGGCAGAAACAAACGTTTGCTTGTTTGGAAGAGCGCCAGACGTGCTTTGTTCTTGAAGCGCGCGATTCAGACCTTGCGCTAGGAAATTGTTTTGTTGATGTTACGTTTTTAAACGCAACAGTCGCGGCAACCGCATCGCCGCACATTTCTGATTGCTCAACATGTGGCGTTGCGAAACGACGCTTACGCCAAACAAACCGCGATCGCTGACCCAATTATGACGCCGCCACAAGCGGAGCATTTAATCACAGTCACGTATTAAGAGAGAGGGGAGTTAATATTAAGGAACGACTGGCGAGTCGGGTAACCACTCGACTTCAAGCTGTCAATAACCAGCCGCGCAAATACATACGGCCCCGCTTTCAAGCGGCTGCACTTATCGGGCGGCGTTTCCCCTGCCTGGGCCAAAGGCGGTCGCAAGCACGCCGCAAGTAAATAAACTTAGCGGCTTTTCCTATTGTTCCGCAATATTATTTACCCGAATGCCTCGCGTCGCGCGAGAATTATTGCTTCGGGCCGGGAGCAAATGACAGTCGCGCAGCCGCTTATCGCTGCCCTTTGTTTATTTTCGTCCGCGCTTACATTCGTAAGCCGCCGCGCGAGTTCCTTGTCACCTGTTGCCTGATGAAAGGCGCGTTCGCGCTGCCTTCTGGCGCTTCGCTGACCGGCGCTTCGTGCGCCCGTTGGGGCCCGGCGAGTCGCCGCTTGTTTTTCTCCGAGCGCTCGGACGCAATTTTCATACCTCCGCTTCAATTTCCGCGCTTCTTACATCGAAACGCTTTTCTTGCCTCGGACGCCGCCTCGCCTCCGCTGGACGCATCTGCTGCGCGACGCGCGCGTAATGGAGTCCGGGCCAATAGCGACGGAGACGGCGCTTTGTGATAGACCTTAATCTTCGCGACTTAACAGTAAGAAAATAACCGCTTGAACAAATTTGTCATCCGACGGCGATTAAGGCGATTAAAGGCATGGCGCGTTTGCCCTCGCGATCGCGTATCAGAGCTGCGGAAAATCGAGCCAGCATCGGTTTGTGGTTACCCACGCATGGTTGTTGGTGTTGAAAGAGCAAATAAGAACGGTCTGTGATGCTTCTTTGATTGCTGTCGTTGTTAGAAAAACGCGTTCTGACGAAACACCCATGTTCATAGGCGCGCAGACCTCAGGTTCGGGGCAAATTTTGTCAATTGCCTAAATAAACAGTGTTTCAAAACGTTCAGGTGCAAAATTAGGGGACACAATCAGATTACTTCACCACTGTCGCAGCTTCACATTTGCATGATCGCGTTCGGCAAGTGCGTCATGCTTTCTGCTGAATTGCTTTTGCCAAAGCCAAGCTCTTGAGGTCGATTTTTTAGAGGTTTTCCCACATGCTGTGCCAGTTTCCTTGGGTCAAACAGGCTGTAATTTTATTAAGCGCTTAATCCGGTTGTCGTTTCGTGGCGCTGCAAAACAATATTAGGCCAGCTTGAGGCCGTGCGTGCGACACAGCACGCGAAGTGTTTTGACATTTACGTTCAACAACAAAACGAGCTGTGTTGCGAACACTACCTGAAAATGACTGGGTCTCGGATGCGAGGATACAGCGTGAGTTGCTTGCAAAAAGTCAAGTTTCCCCGTGTTTCTCGCGGAGATCAACAAAATAGCGCGGAATTAAAACAACGGGCGTGTCGCCCTTTCAAGTTGGCCGTGAGAAAGTCAAACGACAGAGGCTAGAATGACAACAGCACAATTTGGACAACCCTGCGTCGTTGTCTCCGTACGACGTCCTGAAGGTCAGCCCGGACTTCTGCGATCGCACTTTGTAACACAAAAAAGAAGGCGAAGCGGTAGTTGTTGGAGGTCGCGGTTCTTGATTAATAGAGTGGAAAATGAGTGGCCTTTGCGACGTTTGCAGGTCGCGATTGTGCGAGTAACATTGTGATCGAGAGATCAAAGCTCGTTTACAGCGGACGAAAGCGGTCGTTTCGCAGCAGAATACCTTCGCGCCTCCTGCCCATAAATGACCTTGCGCGACTCTGCTTCGAAAGGAAGCAGCGAATTAGAAAGTTGAACGCATGAGCTCAAGGGCGCAAGCACGCATTCTCCCGCGACGCTCGACGCTTGATAAAGCCCTTCAGACAACGTTCCCATGTGACTTTACGCCCCTAAGCATATTTGACATCCTTTGTGGGTCGGCTAAGCTCGCTCGTTTGTGGGGTGTTTTAGACGGATACAATTTGCCGAATGCTTGTTTTGGATCGGTGCGCCTTAAGGCCCAACTTTGAAAGTTGTCTCGCGGCCGCGCTGGTGATAACGCACTTACGACGCGATGGATTGGCGTCAGAGTAGAACGATTCGTTCGAAATCGACCTATCACTGCTGTGCGGCTAAGAGTTGAAATTTATTTTCGACCTTGACACCAGCAAGGAAGGGTCAAACGTCACCGGCAACCAGTCGCTTGGTGCGTGAAGTTTGGCAATTAATTTTACGGCAAATTTTCAAACACTTTTGCCTCAATGGTCAACAAGACGCGATCCGGAAGGGAGAAACCCCTCATTAAAATCTGGCCTGCCACTGAAAGTTAGTAGCTCGCTCGTTCGCAGGCCGGTCGACGTCATTATGCGATAGTAAACGAGTGTTACGGCCGCTGCTTTCGCGTTTTGTGTACGGCAATCATTGATCGTAAAAGCGGCGGCTGCGAGCAATGCTTCGCGCGTCAACAGAAACGAAGGACTTCGCGGCGCCAGCCGACGACCAGTTAAAGACAATATGAGCGTTAAGATCTTGCGTAATGCGCGATTAAAGGCTTAGCGCTAATCCGCGCTCTCGTCGAACGCGCCCGACCAATATGTTGGAGTGTTACAAGGCAAATTGCCGTGTTGGCCACTGCCGTTGCGAAGGTCAAATTAACGCCTTCCAGTTGAGTTGGATTATCGGGTGCTACTTAGGACGAACGCGAGCACATGTCAGTAGAAGGAAACGCAAAGGTCAGTCTCAAAACGCTGCTGCTCTCTTCCCAAGAGACGCGATCGACAAATGTTGAAAGCGGCCCAAGTCGTCATTCGCGTGCTCCTCCATAGACCTTTGCTGCGTTCTGCTTTGCTGTGGCATTGCTTATTTATGCAGTCAATTTCAAAATCTTGCAAGTGGGCTGGAACCAAACAAGACAATTTTGCTTGCAAAATGGAGGAAAGAACATGTTGGGGAAAAATGTCTGAAAATTCGTTCAGCGAATTTTGGTTTGAATTTTTTTGCAGATTTTTAGAAAATTTTGGCGAAAAAGCAATAAGGCAACAACCGATGATTTAAACAAAATCATATTGGACGTTTCGAATAGCAACTGTTTTCATTATCAGCATGCAACTTGAAACCGTTTAATCCAGGGGCGTGGCCAGGCAAGGGAAAGGGGTTGAGGTTACACAATCCCATGTTACTGGAATTGTCCAACGTAGTGCTTCCCAACCATTGGGCCGCAAACCAGCTGGTGTGTCGCAAAGTTTTCAAAACTGATAGCGACTTTGTTGAAACTTTCGTACACGATTAATCCAAAGAGGACAATTCAATTAGTTGCATTGTAGTCATTAGCTTTGGTGAGCCCCGTGGCGAAAACTGAAGTGCGTCGCGGCTAATCTCTTAACGTTATGCATCTGTTTCCTGGAAAAAGAAATTATCGTACGTGCCACAAAAACTGCGAGTTCTTACTTGCCATCGATTGTTCGTTGCGCTGAAATTTGAAACTCAAATTTCGCAATGGACGACGTTGTTAAGGGGGGATTGCCACCCCGCACCCTCCCCTGATTACACCACTGGATACGCCACAGAGTTCACCCTTCTTTCGATCTCTGCTGACGATGAAAAAAGCAGCTTATCGAGACGATCAATCAGTAGCGTAGCCAGTCCAAAATTTTGGGAGGGGTTAAATATTTTGACTTCAAATGAGCAACAGTGTTTTGTTTGGGACACCACCTCTCAGAGCACAAAACGACAAGATATGCTAGAAATTGGGGGCATGGCCCCCTGCCCCCCCAGGCTATGCGTTCACTATAAATTTATGTAAATGTTTAGTGATTTCATTTTGTTCTCATGCAACTTAGGAAGATTTCCAAGCTTCATTCTGTTTGGTAGTTTTGTCGCCCAAAACTTGGGCTGGTTGTAGTGTGGCATCTAAATTAAAACTCTCTAAGCTGTACCAATGAGGTAATTGAAATCTGTGATATCGCAGTAATGTTTTTTTCGTAGCCTGGAGTGCCACAGTCATTGACCCGCAACATCTGATAACGTCACAAGTCGCAGTCATAGTCGCAAGAAAATAGTGCTAAGCCTCAGGTTCCAGCTGTTGCGTGCCAGAATATGGCTCAACGTGTGATCCGCTTACTGGTGTCGGATCACTGCCCTGGACGACCGTTCCAGGTCAATTACAACTATCTGGTTTCCATCATACAATTTCGAAGGCACCAGATGCAACGAGTGTCATATTCTGTTATGCATGTCGTATCTTAACTTGAAATAGATCCAGTTGCCAGCTTCCATTTTTTTAAAGTGCCGCCGCTTCACATGTAAAATGCCCAGCAACATCAGAAAATTTCAAAACTGCTTGATTATTTAAGTTTTTACTGCGTAAAGAATGCATACTAAAAATAGAGCGTAACTACTGTATCTCTCGGCAAAGTGTCAAACATGACATCACAGATCGATGTTCGCATAAGTTCTGCCAGTAAGATGATTGAAAAAGCAGCAAAGACTGCGGTACTAGCACACGTATGTCCGCAGTGCCCAGTAGTTACCATCTTACCACCGTGCAGTCATTTGTGCGCTATACCCACTGAGAGTTTGCTCTGAAACTGGGAGGCTGGGCGGACGAAGGAAGTTGGCATCTTTCCGACATTACGCTGCGAATTGTGCAGAGCGAAAATCGTCTGTTTGGGTATAAAAGGGTTTTACCTGAGCGGTGTTTCATTTTATCTGGGTTTACACTCCTCTGTTTCGTCGTTTTTACAGATCTGAGCAATACCACGATAAAAAAAACGGAATAAAAACCTACGCCTTTACAGCTCACCTGTACTGACTATCCAGAAAACACCCGCTTCCAGTTAAATCTGTCTTCATTTGATTTAACCACTACTTCAAATCCAGGTACATATCGGCCATTAACTACAAACCTTTAAAAGAAAATTAGCTCATTTTGGAGGGGGTGCGCGACCAGAAACCGTACTTTCAGTAAAACCGTTCAATACTTGCACCAATAAAATCACCCCATTGCTTTGAGGGTCATGCCTTTTCATGAAATGTGTTCCGCTGCGCAGATATGGACTCGCGATAGTAGCTACACCATACGGCCAGGTCTTTGAGAATGACACGTGGCGTGAGCCGGTGCCGTGCTCGGCTGACTTGCGTTACTCCGAGTACAAGGGATGCAAGTTGTTGATTTAGTGAGTGCCAGTGCAAAGCTTTGTTCATGTAATGGGATTGTTTCACCGATAACGTTGCGTTGTTGCAAGCGTATTGCTCTCGAATACCAAGTACGTACAGTTTTTCCGCGAAATATTATACTGGACAAGCAGAACAACTATGTCGGCGGCATAGTAGCGTCAAAGCGAAATAAACGGTTAGTTACAGCTTGAAACACAGTCATTTCATGTTTCAGACGGTGTTGTTGTAGGTAATCGTTGACGTCGAATGCTCCTTTGCTTCCAGACTTTGCCTGTTTGTTTCTCGAGGTATCTCGTGAAAGAATTCGCGCTAGTTTAGAAAGTTTTTTTTTTACTTTCACGATTGTGGTCCTTGCTTCGCAGGTCCAGTGCAAAGGCAACCGTAAAAACTGCGTCGGCAAGAGGTTGCGCCCGCGCAAGCGATGCAAGCGCTTGTCTCGTAAGTGTCGTCGTCGACGCAAGAAGCGCTGCTATCGCAATCAGACGTGCCTCAAGCGACTGATGAAGGTTTGCCAGAAGAAAGTGCGAAGGTGCAAAAACACCATACCGGCGCGTGAACCCACCACTCGTCCCACCTCGACCAATCTTCGGCGCGGACCGGCCCAGACCGTACCGACAATTTCATCACCTCCGAAGAAAGGTACGCTTTTGCTGCAGCGTGCTTTCGTCGTTTGCTTTGGCTTTGTAGCCGAACTTCTTGCCCCAGCGTTTGCTGTTGTTGCGTCTGTAGCACAGCTGCCGCGAACATTTTGCGATCGACTGACAAGAGCTTAAAGATTAAAAAAAACGTTTGTCGTTGAGGCGTCGAAAAGAAAGCTCCAACTCTTGTTTTAGGTCTCCGCGAAGAGTGTCAACGTCCGGACGACTGCGAAAGAGGTCATTGCTGCGCTCGTCACGGCAGGAAAATGGTCTGCAAGGAGCTGGTCCAGCAAGCAAACGTAAGCGCGTGCTGATGGCCCCCTTTATCTTGAACAGTCCTCATCACGGGGTGGGGGGCTTGGAAGGATTGGACCTTTGAAGTTAAACAGGGTTTAAAAATTGCCTGATTCTTGCACATAATTGCTGTTCTTCATTCACTGGCTTTAAGGCCTCAGCAAAGGATTAAAGACTGGGGTGCAATCTCATACCCGCTTGCATATTTAGTCGTCGTGTACGTAAAAGTTCCGGCTTCTTTAGAGCTACCACAGCGCACATCCTTTTTCTTAACTGCATCATCTTACTGTTTTCCTTAAAAACTTACGAATTGCGATTTTTTGGTATAAAACATATACACGTGGAGATTTTGAAAACTTAAACGCTATTCTTGACGAACTTCGCAGATAATTCGAAGCTGAGCGACACGGAAATGTGAAATGGTATTAGGCCACACAAAACGTTTATCTGGTAAACCTTTGTCTCTCAAATTAGTCATTTCTTTCAAAATCTAAAAGTACATTGGCCGGATTACGTTTTTTTCCGATTCTGTTTGCACGACGACAATGATGGTGGTGAAAACAGAATCAAAACAAAAAAAAGGCGAAAAAAGGTGAAAACAAAAAAAGGTGAAAAAAGGTTTACAGTTTTTTTTCGAATCCGAAATACTTGAGTTCCTGCAGAAATTAAGACGCTTGGCGCGATTCGGCTACCTTGTTGGTTACGTCATCACCGCCCACTGCTGCATCAGGTCGTGACGTGTCAGCAGCAAAGTTCGCTTTTCTACAAAATGCCGCAATCGTTGGTCAGCAACAGACGACGGCTGATGGTGGGTCTGGAACTGAATTGCTGAAAACCTATTAATTAGCTCTAATGAGACTACGAACTACTGATGTTCGTCTCAAAAAGATAAGATGTAATCATCGTGTTCGAAGTACTTTGACACGGTGCTCGAGTGGACTCAACTTCCCTTCTTACCAGCAGTACGCCATAACTGGAAGCAGACACTGCAAGCAAACGATCTTTGCCCAATTTTCGTAGGAGGCAACTGACAGTGAAAACGTTTTAGTTTCTATGTCACCTTTTTATTCAGAGACGTCCCTGGTGACCAGAAATAACGAAAGATTGTGTTGCTGCGGTTACATCTTTCCAGGCAGTTTGAAGTTAACCGTGCCTTTTCAAATTCCTGATCAAGCTACACCAAACAGCACAGCAAAACTTGACACCCATAGCTCTTGCTTTAATAAAAATTTGGAATGTTTGAATTTTTATGCGAATAGCAGGAGTTTTGCAACAACTCTCAATTCTTCCCGGACAAGCAAACACGTTGCGGTCCTGTAATGGACCCTATGAGCTCCTAAGGTCTTTCTCTGCGAAAACAGTCGCTATTTCGATACAACGAATGAAAAACGCTGAAAACAAGCCTTTCAATTTAGCATTAGATGCTGCGAACCGAAGACGCCCCTCGAAATACAGCAAAAAATAATAAAGTAAAAAGCGAAAAAATGAGAAATGAATCAAACTTGTAGTTCATCGGCTACAGAAAGTTGCAAATCGAAGGTTTGTGACGGCTACGTAACGTGCGTGGGGGTAAACACAGCTGGCTTCAGCATTGTAAGCAAACTAATTCAGTTTCCACCTGTCTGTGCTCAGGTTTGTACGAAGCACTTCAACAAGAGAAGCCCCGAGATGTACCAACGATGCCCGTGCGCCCCTGGCCTTCACTGTGCCCCGTCTGAACATCGCCACCACACGTGCCAAATAGTGACGTGACGACGATCCGATTCGCTTGCAACGAACAAATGCGTCCGACGTGATGTCACGCACCTTGTCGAATCACGCATCAATGGCGGGAGGAGGAATCAAAAAGTCGCCGAAGGTCCAGAAACTCGGCGCGGATTACCGGAGAAGTGGTAGATTTTGCAAAAAAAAACGCTCTCGGTTTGGTTGAAGTGGAAAAAGACAATGATTCTTAAACTGGCACTGGATGCGCGCAAGCGGGCGATTGGTCGTGCAGTGCGGAGCTAGATCGCCTGCCTTGCTGATTCTTCACAAGAAACAACAAATAATGCCAGTCTCTTCAGAACTGTGGTCGGCGTGTTGCAAGAATTATTATAACGAGGGGAATCGCGCTGGAAAGCGGCGACGTTACGTTTTTCGTTAGTTTTTCTCCGAAAACCTTTTTTGGGGTTTTCGACGTAACCTCGCGTCTCAGGGCGTGCTGAAAACTTTCTTTCGCTGCGTATTTACCGCGTTTAATCCTTCGGGTGACGTCATTGCAACGATTACCTGTATCCGCCATACGCTGCAAACAATTTGCTCGCATTTTTTGTTCTTGTAAGTTGTTTTCATTGACTTTTGAAGTTGCGTCAGCGTTCAACGCCTTCAGATATCCTTTCTAGCAACGTTTTCGTCAACTTATAATGTTTTGACAAAGGGTGAAGGTCCAGCAAACAGTGGATGGCGACGTGCCGAACAACAGTTGTGTTGTGAATCGTAAACGTTATTGAAGGTTAACGCGATCAAAAGCGGCAAAATTTCATATTGCTGCGTCGCTCCACGGTCATCTAATTAGATAAAAACTTTGATTCTCTGAGGCTCGATGCGTTTTTATTTACATCGGCTTTATTACGGTTGCACTAAGCATTGAAAAACTGCTCGCAAGTGGCATTTCGATTTGTTTACTTTAAAATGTTTAAATCCGTCGTTTCGCACCGTTGCCAGATTGACGTCGGGGAAATAAAGCAACCTCACACGCGCCGCGAGCAACCTCCCAACTTCCTGTCTCGAAATCTGATGCCATCGACAAAAGACGCATCGGAAGAACCGGATGATTCGCTCATCGTTTTACCAGAGCACTTCGCCAATGCATGGTCGGCGATCAAGGGGGGAAGTTCGCCGCTCGGGTATCGCTAGCTTTGAAAAAGGCGAAAAAACTGGTGTTGTCAAATTTTGGGGGGTGTTTTGCCGACATCTTCAAGAACTTCCTTCTTGATGGAAAACTGTCGATTGATACTTTCAATTGACGCAACGCATGCAGCTTTACAACGCGCTTATTTTCGTCTGCGCCAACCTTTATACTATACGGTCGCTTCTGATACAGTGCAGTGTATTCCACTGTGTGAGAAGCACGTTGGGAGTCAAGCAGTAAGCAGGCCCGTAGCCACAGGGGCGCATTCGGGGGAAGTTACCCCAAAAAAATATTTTTTGTTTCCTCTCAAACTGTGTTGTGCTCAGAAAATTTCTTTCAAGCATATAATAAAAACAAAAATCTTTCCTGCCTAAAAATGTATTTTGACCCCCGAACATTAAAACCTGGCTACGGACCTGAAGTAGTAAACGAGTACCTTGGAGAAAGCACCAATATTTTTGACGATTTCATAGAAGACTTTCTGTACCAAACGTTTACTGAAGAGCAGCGAATGTTCTTCCGTCCAAGCAATTCGCCTCAGATCTCAATCCCGAGCGTTGACATTTGTGTTTCGTTATTTTTTCCACTTATTTCTTTTTAGTGTTTCTAATACACATTTATCTACCTATACCTTTTTCATGTCTCGTTCTGCGATTAAAATGATTGTTTTTTTGAAAACGCGATATATTTAAGGCTGAGGCTGCAGACAAGAGTACCGATTTTTATTTAAAAAATTTGAAGTAATGCGTAATGGATTGCCCGTTTGCAAACCTTGCGACGATGCTTTGCAGGCGACCACCACAGCTGTTGAGTTGTTGCTCAAAAAGCCTACTCGTGTTGTTAACCCTTGTTCCACATTGCGTTCAAAGCATTGTTGTATTCTGCAAGTACCCAGTTGATGAACTTCTAACGGTTTAAATTACATGTCCTGAACGTGAGAATGACTGCATGGACTGGGCATCTCAGCAGAAAGCGGTAGGGCTGCTTTTTGCAAAACGTGCTTGCCCAAGCGTGAAGCGTGAATGTCACGGTTGGATTGGGTTCTCAACGTCATTTTTGCGCGCATAAGAAAACCCGCTTGATAATTAAATGGGTTGTGGGTTCAGTTGCATTTCCACAAGTCTTGATATGCAATTACGGACTTTTGTCCGCCCGCATTTAAACCAACAATCATATGAACGTTTGTTAGCTGTGCATTAAGCACAATGCGTTTCAGCCCAGACAGGAGAAGGCTGCAAATAAAAATATGAGAGCTTTGTCACGTAGCAGCCGCTATGAAGTTAGGACCAGTTGCAACCAGTGTGATGGAAGACGTAAGAGTCGTTTTGATCACTTCTTTGCAACAGATATACCATGCCGCACTTTGCAAACTTTCTCGTTCAAAAGTCGTCTTGAGACAGGCAAACCAGCGAAGCGAAGTATTGAATGTAATTGCACGGTGACAAAGCTGAAGCTCCTTTATGCAAATGTCAAAGGGTTTACAACTGCTTACTCGCTAGACGAAGAATTGTTAACAGATCCCTGTTTGAAGGCACAGCATGCACAAGTAACCGGCAACTCGAAAACTATTCATGAACCCAATCTTAACCACAGTAAAACTTGGTACATCAATCAAGTTATGGCTGTTTGAGTCTGTGGTGACTTTATTCAACCATCCCAAGAACTTCATTTTCCCTGACGTTGTTCGTTAGGGGAATCCCCAGACGTTGTTCGGCCAAGGAATGTCTTCCGATGTTTCTTGCTGCAGTAGCGCAATCGGTAAAGGAGTGAGAGTAACTTCGAAACCGTTCTGATTCGTTGGAAAAAAACGAATGCAGTCACCAGCAAATAGAAAAGCGATCACCAACTCACTCCAGTGATCANTNATTCATGATGGAATGATACAAACTTTTCGAATGACTATGTTAAGTGAAGAGAGTTNACTGCACGAACCAACATTTTTTTAATTGGATGCTGTCTCGACTTTTGTTGCAAATCCAATTTCACTTTGATACCAAAACTACTGCAAAGCCGGGTTCGATTGCATAACCTTTTCTAAATGTTTCACCTAATAAGCCTAATTAATTTAAGAATTTAGAAAATTGCAAATGCATAGGCATAGGCGTACGGGAAGGCATTTTGCTAGGGGGTCGGAAAAAATTTGTCCTGAAAATAACAATTTGCCCCAAAAATAAAAAATTAGCCCTGAAACCAACTTTTTTAGTTCAATCCAAATTGGGCCTGAAACTTTTAAATCTGTTCTGGATAGTTGATTTCGTTTATTACCGCTTCTTATGTAACGTCAATTCGCTTATAACGTTACATTTTGTTCGGTCCCGATGGCATCTTTTACATGCATTTTAATTCGTTTATAACTTCAATCCGGCAATAACGCTCCTTATATAATCCCCTAGAAGTGCCGTTGTAGGCAAATTTTTACCTTGCTTGTTAACTCAAGGCGGTGAAGTTCCTCGAGTGTAGTGTTCTCTCTGACAAGAAACATTAGGGTAATTGCCTTTACTGGCTGAATATACTGTATCAAAAATATTTTCACCTTGCCCTGAAAAACAGAGTTTGCCGTGAAAATTTCCACTAAACTGAATATATTTTTTATCATTCAGGATTTTTGAACATTTTGCGCTTGTCCTGAAAAACAGAGTTTGCCCAGGAATTTTTCACTATAGGGCCTATTGAGTGGGCTATACTTTTACCTTCAAGATATTTGAGCAGCTTGGTCTTGCCCTGAAAAACACGAGTTGGCCTGAAATTTTCCACTGTATTGAAATATTTTATCATTCTGTATTTTTGAGCAACTTGTGCTTGCCCTGAAAAACAGCGTGCCCTGAATTAACGTATTGAGTATATATTTTTTACCATTCAGGATTTTTAAGCAACTTACGCTTGCCCTGAAAAATAGAG
>JGI24158J21664_10000612_pt1 | contig 34352 bp, 30 predicted proteins | sample Ectturendosymbi3_FD_21664 | JGI IMG/M metagenome (IMG submission 21664)
AAAAACTTTAGCGAAATACTACCACCTAACGGTTGGTGCCCAGGGCCAGGCAAAGTGGGCCAAGGTGGCCTAAAAGTCCTCTACTTATGACGTCACTCACAGAAAACCCGCACCCCAAAGCAAAAATTTTTTTTCGAGTGCAGACTAGAAGACTTGCCACGTCTTTTGAGACTTTTTACTGGGTCTGTAGAGCATACCGGACCAGAGAAATTCCCGCGCAAAGCCACGTGCGTTTAGGCGTTGTTTTTCCGAAAATCCCCGAATCCTAGCGGACGCCAAAGTGTTAGTGAGGGCCAAACATTTAATGGCTCACTTTTATCATAAACCAAATTTAGTTAAAGCTAATGTCCTGAAAGCGTTTGAATTATAACTGCAATGGTAACAGACAGGATGAAGTGGCACTGAGAACCACCTGCAACAACAATGTCAAATTCATGGTTATCAAAATAAGGACAAGTTGTCAACATGTATGAGGCTTTTACTACAGCTAAAACCTAAAGTGGACTGCACAAGAGCTTTGACTAGGCCACATGTGGTCCACGTGCTGTGGGCTGGACATAGCTGACTTCGACACAATCAAATTTGGCTCGTAGTCTAGCAAAAACTAGCTATTTATTAGACAATGGTGCAGTGGCACCGATTGCATCATCTAAACTCGCAAGGAATGATCACCATGTTATACTTGCCAACTGTACCTTTTGATTTGCGTTTATTAGTAGTCACAGTGCATTCACTATATATCATTGTTGCTTTTTTCTTATATAATAAAAACAGTGATTACATGTGTGGCAGTATAACAGTTTGTGTCTTATTAAACAGTCAGCAAATGTCACCAATATAATAGCAAAAACCCTGTGCAAAGGCATCTCCTTCCACAAATAACAGAAAAATTGTTTTTAGTCTGAAACTGATTTTGTAGTGATACCTTGTTTATGTTCAGTTACAGATAAATTTTTCAGTTTTCTTCTGATTCATTAGTTATAAGGCATGTTGTACTTTGAGTACATCTTGAAACATCTGTCAAAAACTGCTGAAAATGTGTGATAGCGGTACAGGAACTGGTAAAACTTTACACTAGCACATGTTAATGAACAGAAAAGATCAGGTTGCAAAATGCAACTGACACAAAATTGGTCCATTTAGTAAGACAATGAAGGACAATGTACAATGACTAATAACAAAGAGGCATTCTTGAAGTAGACACCTCTTATTATGCATCACACTATATTGTAACTTTCTGCAGTCAGATAAAAGTTTAATGACATGCTTATTTTCCCATATCAACAGGCTAGACATGAATGCCCAAACTCCAGTTTGCTGAAAAAAAATATGCTTCAGATTTCTTAAGTGTACTTCATTATGGCTATTGTTGCTGGACGCCAAACAGTTGCCTACAATCCTATAAGACTTTACTTATAATTCATGTTTGATGTAGTAGCATTGCAATGCTGTTTTTGTATGTTCAGGAGATTCTGGAACTGGAGCAGATTTGTGCGGCAATGTATGAAACCAGCGACTCCAGTGTCAGGCAGCAAGCTGAAAAAGTGTTGGTGCAATTTGTAAATGACCCACTGGTTTTGGAAAAGTGTCAGCTACTGTTGCAACGAGCTGTTGTAAGAACTAAGTATTGCTTATGTGTATAATCCACCATTTTGGTCAGTTGCAAAATTTGCTAGAAGTCCCATATACTATAGTACAGGACTACTTGAATGCAGACCATGATCTGAATTGAGACCTTTGGATGATGACGGCGGGACCTTGTAAGGCTCACAAAGCAGTGTTCTATACACAGAGGTTTTTATCCCAAAAACTAGTGTTTTAGCTGTACTTCTGAGGCAACTGTATAGTTGTCGAACAAGCTGTTGTTTAGCTATATTGCAAAGCAACAAACTTAAGTTGCCCTTGTTATTGTGGTTCAAAATAATTGTTTCATCATAATTGTTTAATATTATCGCTTGTCATTACAATGTCTGCCCTGGCAAAAACAGTAGAATCACAGGCACGGAAATGGCGTTGAGGCCAGGTTAATAACAGCAATGACATTTGAAGTAGCTGGTTTAGTGAAACTTCTGCGCACTGTTATTGGCATGTGGCAAGTACTCTAGCAATTCATAAAGTGGCTGGAACTTGTTGGACATATGAATGACATGCCACACCTCAACGACTTGAATATTATGCTGCAAGGACTAAAACACACTATTTTTTATGTGATTCGTGCTTTTCAAAAAAAGTTGAAAATTTTCCAAACATGACATTTGAAGTGTGCTTAATAATTTTCTGAGACTTGTGGAGCAAAATAAGGTCAAAAAGATACCAGATATGTTCAAATTATTGAAAAGTTGATTGCCAACTTTGCGATATGGTTTGGCGACTATTCTCTATGAAAATAGTTGCTGCAGTTTCTTGGAAACTCATTTTTTGGTGACAGACATTACCACATTCTTAACTGAAGCAGAAGACACATGGGAATGAATGGACACAGCCAAAATTCAACTGGAGCTAATTAGTGTTCCCTCTAAGGTGCGCAACTGCGCAGTATCTCCAGACCATTTGCGCATTGAAATCTCATTCTCGAGCACATTCAACATTCCAAAACATTGGTGAAGCAGGAAAACAAGATATTTGGATTGAATGTGAACTTTTTTCTTATATTGATAAGATACTATACCTATTCTAATAATTCAAAAAGTTATAATTGATTTAGATTTTTGTTCACTAAAATATTCATGCTCACTAAAGAAAATAATGGCTCAGCTCAAAATTTTCTTAGAAGGAACACTGGAGCTAATTGAATTCGAAGAAAATGTAGCAGTAAATGAAATATGTTGTATTTGCACACCAGAGAAATAACTTGTAGTTGAAGGAAGGGGTCTAGAAAATTTTCCTACTCTTTGCCAATTAGCAGTGCTAATTTTCACCATGTTTGGGTCTACAAATTCCTGCGAGCCTGTGTTTTCAAATATGAACTTAATAAAGAACAAGTTTCACATCTGTATGACCAATGAAAACCCTCACCACTGCCTTCGACTTGCTATCACAACCTTGAAACCAAAGATCTGGAAACTAGGAAGAAGTAGAAAATGCCACTGCTCCCACCAACAGAAGTATAAAAACTATGACAACCTCTGTTAATAACTATATCCATTTACTCGAATTTGTATATACATGTATAACCTGTTACATTTTAATTTTTGTGTTTGTGGTTAAAAAATCAAAGACATATGACATTTGCATGATTTCACGGAATGACCGGACCTAAAAATGTTTGACTTTTGTAACTGGATCCTTGCTTAATTGAGTACCCCTGCTGTGGTATATATTATCAAATATTGCTACAATGATAGGAGTTGTATGGTTGATATACATCCAAAGAAGATTATCCAATATTTTTGCAGAAAAAAAACATTAGCTTTTCCAGCATTAGTCCAACCAAAATGACAGGCTTTTGATTTTCTGAAAATAGTTCATGAATTTAAAGACTTTTGAAGAATATAACTTGCACACAAGATAGTGACTGTGCTGGTTGTGTTCCCAAGAAAAGGAAGATTTTTTGACTAGTGTACTTCACAACACAAGCTAATGTAACTTATACCAGTGATGCTAGTAAGATTAACAATACTGATGATATTAGTACAAAGCACCGGTGGTGGATCCTTTTTCAAAGTGGGGTGGCACAAGTGCATGTCAAACTATAGAAAATTTTTGTGATTTGAATTAGCAGCTGTGATGTCACAAGCACTGAAATATAACGTCATTAACTTTGGTCAGGATGTTTCAGCAATTTTATGCAAAGTTTGATATACTCTCAATGACCCCTATCTACACTACACCCTATCTATCATATGCTACACTGGCTTGAGTGTAATTAGTTGTTCTTAGTCTTACACAGTAACAATTTACTTCAACAATGGACCCAAGACTAATGGTGTTACTTCAACCCAGTTAGGCAAAATTCGAAATTGAAAAGTGGGAGGGCCAGGCCCCCCCAGAAAAAACGTGGGGGTGCCTAAGCCCATGTGGCCCCCCTGGCACATTACATTCCTTGTAGTCAGTGAGTTCTTATTGGTGAATATGTATCAATTCGTTGCTGCTATGTAATTGTTGATGTGCTTTGATTGCGCAGTAAATTTGCATTCAAAATAAATGTAGTGTTCAATGAGAAGAAAAGCATGTTGCTAAGATACGAGTTGGTGGAGTGAATAAGTTTGCATTTACCACTACGCAGTCATCTCACTAACCACACTAAAGCTTTGATGATATGTTGTGCGCAGTCACCATATTCCGTGTTGATCGCTTCATCCACATTGACAAAAAGAGTTACAAGACAAGGGGCGCCTCTGCTTTTGCAACAACGTTTGGACATCAGTAAGTACACAATGTAGCGTTGCTGTCCAAGGTCCAATTTAGCCAAGTGTATTTTCACTGCTTATACATTCAATAAGATACACACAAGGCCAAAGTTGTAAGTAGTTATAATTACATTGTATCGTATCAAAGAAGATCCTAAATCGCTATCTTTAACTTGACCTGAACGGTGAAAGCAGAAAATAAAGCTGATGTTAACTTTTCAACGTTCACATTTTGCAACCGATGATCATAAACTGGAAAGCCTGTTTGTTTTTCACTCACCCTCGTTATTTTTTACTTTCCAAGTTCAGAACACTAAACCGCTGTCCAGATCGTTCAGATATTTGCTAGCGACTTTTCAACGTTTACATTCTCAGGAAATTATATTCTTCATTTCCTTTACACCGTTTCCAAGCAACCGGCCTTTGTTGAAGAAGCGCTCGCGTTGCTCTACGCCCGAATCACGAAACTCTCCTGGTTCGATTCTCTCAAGGAGCAGTGGTGCTTTCGAAGCGTTGTGCCCGACATTACGAAGTTCCTTCAGGTAAACATCTACCACACTTCTCAGTTGTTAGTCGCTCAGAGCGAAGCAACCAGTAGTTGTCTTGAGTGGATGTGAAGGGTGNAATGCACAGGTTACGCTTTTTAGTTTTCTTAATGTTAACCACTCCAATGTGTTATCTGCGTTTTTTTTGCTTCTGGTTTAAATTGAATTTTAACCATATATTTAACTTCTACTTCGGTCTTGTGGGAAGATTCGTCACTCTTTTTCGAGTTAAAGCTGGACTCCACTTACTGTTCGATGTACGCCCAGTTGTGCATTATCCTCACTTTGTTCTGTTCATGCGTGTCGTCTCTCATGTTCGCGCGCAGTAGAATTGACGTGGTTGAATGCATTTTTAGATAAAGCAAAGCTGATACTAATATCCGAATGCAAAATGTTTAGTCTCAGCGAAATTTTTTGATCCTAATGACCCCGGAAACTTCTCTTTTACGCTTCGACCTGTAATCTCACGGTCAACTGAGGTTGCTGTGCAAAAACTCGGCTTTACTGCGGCTACAGACTTACAATTGTTTCGAAAAGATTATTTTGGTGACGGCAATTGGCGCCAAGCTGAAGCCTAAAATTTGCTTTTTGTCGGGCGGTTGTGGTGAACGCTCTTGCCCATGGAGCGCTACGGCCATTCACTCAGTGGCCGTGGATTGGTACACCTGACCTTCCGATTGAGAGGCGGACACTCTGCCGCTGAGCTATCGAGTTGCACTTCGCATTTCAGGGCAACACGTCGCAGTGCATTGTCGGCGTGAATCTGTTGAACCAAGTCGTGGCCGACGTCAACCGCTCGGACAACATCAAGCCACTGACGAAGCACAGAAAAACTGCGGCGTCCTTCCGCGACACGTCCCTGTTCGAAATATTTCAACTCGCTTGCAACCTCCTCAGCCAGGCGTTGTTGTCCGGCGATCAGATCCGGGGAAACGAACAGGTGCTTTTTTGAGGAGGCAGGCTATAATAGGAGAGTTAACATTGCACCACCCCCCCTTGTCATGCACGTCTCATCCCTTCCTTCAGTCAAGCTTTTGCATTGTACTGGAAGTTACTCGTATTTTAGTGTAACGTGTTTCACCGGCCATTCCGCGCTGATAACAGTCTCAAAGTGGAACGAATTGTGAAATAATCTCTGATAGAGTGATCTTCGTTTTGGTGTAAGGCGAAATCTTTTGCTTGAAGAAAAATGAAAACGTCAAGTGGTTGAATTTAGAAAGGTTAACATGCTGCTTCTGACTAGTGATGTTGAAATCAAGCGATATTGCTACCGTTGCCTCCATTTTTAACGTTTTTCTTAATGCATTTGCGTTTCGCTGCAAGAAATCGGCCAAAACTTAACCCAACAATTTGTGTTAACTTAATTCGTACTGTTAAGACTTAATCGCCCTCATCGACAGTGCGAACTACTGGCTGCTGTTCTGCGTCTGACCCTCAGTTGCCTCTCCTTCGACTTCATCGGTACGTCATACGACGAATCGGGAGACGACCTCTCCACTGTACAGATCCCCACCGGATGGCGCTCGACTTTCGTAGACTTGAGCACGTCACAGCTTTTCCTGAACTTGTATAATGTGTACGTTGAAGTGAATTGCAAAAGCCGTTTTAACTTCAACTCCGCACTGATATAAGTATGCTTTCGGTTTTTGGTCATAATCAGTTTCAAAGCGCAGCCAATGTTAAAATCGAACTGTAAATAATTCCAGCATTTGTCCACTGTTAATAGCGCTATCATTGAGGCATTCGAAGCATGATATTTGCCGGGAGCATTAACGTCTTGCGGCTCAATTCGATTTAAAAAAACAATTGTATATTATCGTTACTTTGAAGTTAAGTTGAATCTTATTTGGCCTCCTGCGATGCCAACTCTCAACAAGTTTAAGATTAACATGTTTCATACCACAGCCTGCCCGAGTCGCTATGCTCGCTGGTCTTGTCGTGCCTGGTGCAGGTCGTATCGGTTCGGCGGTCTTTGTTCAACAACACTGAGCGAGCGAAGTTTCTCGATGACCTCATGAAGGGGGTCAAAGGTGTTCTTGAAAATCCACAGGTTAGTCGCCAGTGCTGGCGAATGAGTGTACTAGCTAGCGGTGCGTTAGCTAATGAGTGTAGCTTTTCCAGTGATATGTTAGCCTGTTTTTACCAATTACCATAGGTGTGCTAGCGATGTGTAGTGCTCAGCGATGTACTGGCCAACGTGTTTAGTTGCTTGTGGTATTCTCCACTGCTTTATATAAGTCGTGCGAGCGAAGCCGGTGTCAAGCGAAATTTCTGAATTCACGCCATGTGCGCATGTGCAGAATAATATTCTGCATATCAAATAAGCTGAAAACTGACGATTAGGGTTGAGGTAAGTGTGTCGGGTTACGGTTTGGGTTAGAGTTAGAAAAAGAAAAATAATTGAGGTCTAATACTAAGTCCAATATTTTTCAATAGTTATAGTTATTCCCGTACTTTAGCTTGTGGCTATCTGACAAAGTTTTAATTTACACAACACACATCAAAAAAGTCATCGCCAAACTTTATTTCTTTACTCTGGGAAGCAAAATAACTGAAACAATGATAGGTCGGAAATTTCGCAGAGGTCAGAAATTTCGCTTGACACCGGCGTGTGAACTATGCGGATTTATCCGTAAACCTGGCCACTGGCGATTTCAGAAACTGTCGGACGAAGCGACTTTCCACGAGTTTTGTCGAATGCTCGCGCGACTGAAAGTCAACTACCAGCTCGGCGAGCTCGTCAAAGTCCCCTGCTACTCCGACGCGATCCAGCTGATCGCCGACTTTACCGTCACCTCCCTGAGGATGTGGCACTTCTCGCCGAACTCCATCCATTATCTGCTCAACTTCTGGCAGGTCAGTGGATGATGCTTCACGTGTGGTGAACCGGGCCCGCATGCGCCCAGAAAATGTGTAATCGATGACGGTGGCGCACTTTTCGGCGCTGTAAATAAACCGAGGCGCCGCAGGGGGGCTACCGTTCGGGCCACTGTTACTAACTTCCATTTTGTAAACTCAGAAGAGCGTTGTTTAGTTGGGAAGTCGTAGGTTCAAAACTTTTTAATGAAACCTGTGAATTTCGTTCAAAAACATTCTAAACAATATCACGGGAACTCATTCGACCACTATTTTCGGTACTTCACTTGTGCAGTGAAACAGACCGCGGCTGCACTTCTTTCAGCTCGGGTCGAGGCTGAACTCTGTGTCTGTGTCGATCGGCGCCGATTATTTTGGAGAACTTCTACTTCTGCGAAGCACAATTCGACGTGAACTGGAATCAGTTGAGAGCTGATCTGACTCTGGAACTGCGCAGTGTTTCCTAATCAATGATTGAAAGGTTGCGTTTCCCTTTCTGTATAGAAAATACTTTCGCTGCAAGCAGTTGACCAACCGCCACCCATCAGACCAGTTTCGTTTGTTTGTTTAGTCAAATTTGCGGTGACGCAGCATTTCCTGGCAACAGCGCTGGTGCGAGAAAGAAAAACAGCAGCAGCGCCGAATCGATGCCGAAAATCTTTTGATTGACAAAGGAGAAAGTCCGTTTTCTGGTTGTTATTCAATGTCGTATGCTAATATGTGTGCGGCTTGCGCGAGAAGAACATCGAAATCGGCGATGCGCGAAAATGCCCACGTTGTGATCATATTATGGGCAACCAGTGCCTTCAATGCGACAGATGTGTTCACAACACGGCAGTGGAGCAGTACGCTCTGAATACTTTTCATACGTTTGATTGTGAGATCACAAACTTGGCAAATTTTTTCGCTGCTTGACCGGCGGCCTTCCCATATGCCTCATGGTAGTTCTTTTTGCATTGAGCACTACTTAAAATTTTATTTTGGATTATTTGTGCTTATTAGCGCGATTATGTTCTTGATCCTGACAAAGTCTTGCTGTTTTTATCCTGAAAATTTAAGCGCATATGACTGCTTTGAAATTGATGAATTCACTGTTCAGTGCGAATATGTGGTCATGACTTCCTCGAACATTTGACTCAGTCGCGAGAATTGTTGGCTTTCTTTTTGATTTATTCGCAGCAACCTGGACTGAGTTTTATGAAAAATTGGCGGTTTTCCGCTGACATAAAATTTGCAGTCATTTTTCGCTCAACGCGTTAGATTTTTTTAGTCAAGTTAGTCCGTGAAATTTCCAGCAACGGTTTTTCCCTAGTTTCGCTGTTCATGTCTCCCTCAATGGTAAAAATCATGTTAGCTTAGCAACCTCTTGGTTTGGGTAAGTCAAGCTGTGCAATTAATATTGCAGTAGTTTGTTTTGCATTTGTATTTAGAGTACCTTGTGCATTTACGGTGCTCACTTTCTACTTTCTCTAATACGGATATTCTTCGCTTCCTTGCACAAGCTGGAAATCTTTGCGGACCATTAACGTATGACGTAAGAGCAAAACAAAGCGTTTTGCTGCCCGGGGCTTGTTTCGCTTTTTTCAATTGCGTCCTTTTCGGGTGCCAATCGTCGTTCATGGCATCGCCTCCAAACTTTGATTTTGTCCAGAGACTCGCCGCGAGCGTCCCGTACATCAAAGCGCCGGAACCGCACCTCCTCAGCACATACATGCCGCTGGTGCTCAAAGCGTACGTCGAGTCGCGACTAGACTCAGTGGAGGTCGTTCTCAGGCAAGTCACGTGACTGCGCAAGCAGGGGCGTACCGGCGTAACGAGGTTAGATGGCGCCCGGGGCAAGAAACAAGTATGGCACCCCCATGTTCGAACCTAAGGTCTTTTGGGAGCAAATGTGCTGCATTGAAGGAAGTACTCGTGACATTGTTGGGACTTTTCAACGCCCTTTAGTCATTCGGCGCCCGGGGCATTGTGCCCCCCTCCCTTGTATCCCCCGTTACGCCCCTGTTCGCAGGTCTATAGTAGTAAAACATGGAGACCTTGCGCAATGCTCTATACAGCGCTTCCTCCTTTGCTCAATCACGATGAACCGTCTCAGCAAGTCACGCAACCGTTTTTGCCAAACCAACACACTGCGGAAAGAGAAACGTATCTTTCTCGCAAAACCTCCTGCACACGTTTCCTGCAGAGGGTGTCAGATTTTGTGGCTTTCCGGCGTGAAAACGTGACGAACATTCCGCTTGGGGCATTCCTGTCAACGTGAATGCCATTTGCGAAACCAGTTTCTGATCGAGAAACACTGCATTTTTCGTGGAACTCAGTTGCGCAAAACGTTCGCTTGTTGATGATTTTTTGTGGTTTTCCTTCCGGTTTATTTTGTAGGCTCGCAACCTGTTGGTACCAGATTCTGAGTTTTCGTGGTTACAGGTGTAGTTAACATGTGGGTTTTTTCGCTGAGACATTTCGGTCGTTTGACCGAAATTGATTAAAAACTTCCTGTCATCTTTTGTTTTCTGACATATTTTGACCGAATTGACTCAATTTTTTGGGTCATTTAAAAAATTCGGCCATTAACGCACAAATGACCGAAGAAGAACCCAAGTTATCACCAAGAATTTTGTGATGAAACAATGGCGGGCTTCTTGCACCCGCCTCAATCAACGCTCTAAGCACGCGCGATTCTAAAATGAGTTAAACTCAGCGGTAATGCACTGTTGCACACGCTCTCTCATGCGTGACTTTATGGTTGGCGATTTGCTGACGTTGTTGCAACCTCTCCGTTGGCGTTGCGTTTAATGTGCGATTCACCACGAGCGGGATGTGCGCGAAGAATAACAACCCACACATATGTGACGCCAACAAGCAATAGCAGAGTGATCTCGCGGCGTGTCAACTCTATTATTGCTTGCTGCCACGGTGTGAAGCGTTGCGCACTTGCCGCTCGGGCTTTCCGATCGCAACAACGTCATTCAGCTTTGATCGTGATGCGTTGTCAGCAAACTCTAGATTGTGAAGTTTATCGCTGCAGGGACGGCTTGGAAAATCCTCTCGAGGACATGTCCTTCATCAAGCAGCAGCTGGAACAGATATCAACCATAGCCCGGTGCGAGTACAGCGACTCTTGCCAGGTGAGCGTGGTTGCGTTTTCGCAACATACCCGTCCGGGACATTTGCATAAATTGTCAGCATGTCTGTCGTGAATCCTGCTCAGGGAACAATCGGCTACTTTCAACGTCGGTAACCCTGCCCGCAGTAGCCAAAATTTTTTCCATTATCCAGCCAAGGTTACTGAGACATTTTAGGCGCACAGGCGGTTTTTTTTATCAACTCGAGTTAATCATTATCAAAATCGTTTGACCCGAAAAAACGAACTTGTTGAATTTCGAAAAATTTTAGTTTGTCAAAGACAAACACAATTTCCCAAAGGAAAATGTGGCAGGTACGCATACTAAAGACATCAGACAAGCAGGAAAAGTGCAGAACTTCTGCTAATAGTCCTTAATGGCGGTTGATTGAAGACCAAAAAAATCGTATTCTGCTCGAAGCTTGCAGTTCTACATGCAACAAAATAAGTTAAGTCACGATATTTTCGAAATGTTCAAGTGTATGCGGTAACCTCTGGCCAAATGCTTTACGACAATCAGTTTGACCGCGGCACACTATGAATCACAAACAAGTTCAAACAAGGTCGTTTCATGCATGTAGCGGTGGCAACGCTTGTTCTGAGGTAACGTATGTTTTAATTTTGGGACGTCGATACTTTTTCTACAAACAGCAAGGGACATTGTGATACCATCCTCGTTTTCTGGCTAATGGAACTTCATAAACCGATCAGTTAAAAATCAGGTCGACTTGGTTACCAAAAAGCAATTACTGTTCTGTGAAATAGCAGCAGAGTCTTGACATAATCCCCAACCACCCCAGATCCTCGCTCCGGTTTCACTATCAAGACCACATATTGAACAGGAGGATCCATGCGCGCTGAATCGGCTTATCTCGTCAGTGCCTGCACTGATGTGCCCTAATTACTCACTGGCGTGGCTTTGCTTGCTCGTGCACCAACATGCGCAAATTCGTTTTGAGCAAACTAGCTTTTCTTGTCACGCGACAGCTATCCATGGCCAATACACCTCCCCCTACTTCAAAAATACAGAAGTTCTGCATATTTCTATAGGACTGCTCGACAGAGCGCATAAAAATCAGCTACTGAAAGAACCAGCTTTGAAAGTCGATTGCAAGTATTTCTGCATTTAAGTTGAATAGATGATTTGGCCGAAGTGGCCAAGGACCCTGAGCCGGGTTTTAATGTTCCTGCCACGTTGAACACTCCAGGCGCCAATTGTGGAAACATTTTATCTTGAACAAGGTCAGCCTGGTGTAAAGTCAGGTTTGCCCGATGCTGCGTTTATTTCCACTGCAATCACTGTTTTCGTGAATGTATCAGGCCGTTTTTATTTAATCTTGCATCCGTCTTCAGCCAAGTTGTTTGTGCAAGCAGCAGGTTTTGTGCAGCTCGATAGTTGTGTTTTCACTGTCGCTCACCGAGCGAAGCGGCCATCGTCCCATGCGGCCAAGACGATTACCACTGCAATGTAACGTTCTCACGTGTTTCGTGTCGTGCGCAGTTGCTGGTTCGAACCTTCGACGAGACAGCCGCGCAGCTCGAGGAGTCGTTGCGTGGCAACGCCGACAATCAGCGCTTGCTTCTGCCTCTCGGTAAGAAAAGTGCTGCGAATTGGTCGAAACTTTCCTGGCAAAACTTCAAAAAAGAAACATTTCCTGCGTTTGTTAACACTGCAACGAAGGGTTACTGCTGAGCTACCCCATCTGTTGCTTTCCTGCTAAGTCCAGATGGATTTTGAAGAACCGCTTATCTCTGTTGTCAGCCGTCTGATTGATCGATGCGCTCATGGGATTGTGTTATGAGGGTTTCCATTTATTGTGTCCATGTTTTCTCTTCGTAACGTTGTCAGGTTGGATTGTAAAAGACGTTGCAATTAGTGTTTCCCTAAATGGAATCGTGGCATATGGCGGTGGAGGAAAGGCTGCCTACAATCACTGATCTTAAGTGGGAAGCGCCTTGCCGTTATGCACCCACGCTTTAAAGCGCTGTATTGCATACATGACGATATTTTTGTAAGTTGAAATTTGTTATTTAGAATTTTCGTTTTTCATTGATGCAAATCAGGTAGATCGAATTAAAATGATTTGCACCATCTTGCGGCCAGGTAAATTAACGTGGATCATCCACACGGTGGGGGCAGTGATCGGCGGTCGAGTATCGTTCGCGGCGACCGACGACCACGACACCATGGACGGCGAGCTCGTGATCCGCGTCCTGCAACTGATGAACGTCACCGACCAGTATGTGAGAATTGTGGTGGCAAGTAACAGCGAGCCTGCTTTTCAAAACAAAGCACTACATATATGTATAACAGGGTCGGTCAAGCCGCGACTAGCGAGCCGCATGCGCTTGTTTGGTTGTCCGTATGCGGCTCATTGAGCTTTTTGGCACAGGCCGTGTTTATTGTAACAGTCAGTGCATTCAAGGCTTGTTCCGAGGTCGATCGCTTGTTTTTATTTAAACCGGTTCTGATCATCGCTCTGCACTGCAGGGGTCACCAAACTACGGCCCGCACGACCATGGCCCTTGCGACCCGCTGCACTGTGCCACAAATGACCTAAGTTACAACAATGCAATCGACTATCGTTTGTGCGACCTTCAGCAAAGCGAACACTCAGAAAATCGGATCGAGATCCATTGAAAAGAATTGCGCTGAACGCCGGGCATTGTTCGGTTTGAACGATTGCATTACATCGAACAAACACGATGTCCGGCCTGCTCAGTTCTCACACACTGTTTTTTTCGTTGCGACATCTCGGTCATTTTTTGCAGAGACATTTTGGTCACTGAAACGTTTCGGTCATTTTTCTCACAGTTGTATCAAAAATCGCCGTAACAGTGTTCATTAGCCTATATTTTCAGTCATTCTGACCGAAATGACTAATTTTTTTTCGGTCATTTCAAAAACGTTTCGGTGTGTGATCGCCAATTGACCGAAAAAAATCGACTTACACATGCCTGGCCCTTTGTAAAAAAAGCTCGGTGATGCCTGCTCTAATGATGATGTCTGCGCATTTTTTTATTAACTACTGTACCTTCTTGCGGATGCGGGTGATTTGAAGACTTTGATTACCGGTAACTATTACCGCCTCAAAGGGATATTGCTAAAACGATCTGGAAGTGACGCACGCTGTTTACCAAACAGTTTAACCGGCACTCAAGCAGTTTGCTTTTTCGAGCACAGTCTTTGTTGAACCCTTTGATCGGTAATAATCGTTTTGCTGTTTGTCAGTGTCTCACCGACATTTCACCCCATGCTGCTCCATTCAAGCGTATACAGACGTGTACCAATTAACGTGCACAGAAAACGGGGTTAACAAAGCTGTAAAAAGTAACCGCAGATTTCGCACTTGAAGTGCTATCGCATCAAATGCAAATTAAGCCCTCAAAGCAATTCAGAAACGGAACTAGAAAGACGTACAGCTAGAAAGTTTTGAAGCTGTTACGCTGTAGAAATCTTGTTCCTATATGCAATTTTTTGTGGAGGTTAACCTATGCGTCTCGTCCTCCATGTTTGCTCAAGATTTATAATGTCGGTAACTTGAATCGTTGCAACGAAACAAATTACAAAAACCTTTCAATAACCATCCATTGAAACCAGGTTTGGCAGCGAACAAACTGACTGAGTTAAAATCGTCGCTCAGCGGCAGCAGACGCCACCGAAAATGCTCAGTATGGAAGCCGATACAATAACGTTAGCCAGTGAGTGAAGTCGAAGCATCGTGCGTGCAGTTCTTGCAAAGTAATACCTGAAAGAACTCATTCGATCGGCTGTGAAACATTCTCAATCAATTTTCACGCATCTCATAATTAAAATCAAAATTTGCAAGATCACGTGACTTTCTTGCTTCTTCGACAGTCTTCAACTTGTGCACGTAAACGCAAACTCATAACTTTTTTTGTTCTGCTGCGGATCCTGAAAGTCTTAAGATTTTCAAGCGTGTTCATGGAAACCGAATTTCTTGAAATACGTCCCATGTCCCGTCGTTGGCGATTTTATGTCATGCAGCAGGAGTTCTTAAAAATTGGATGCCATGTGTAGCCCGATAAGTTGCGAACTAATGTGGCGAAATTCATTCATTTTAACGCTGTCATTAATGCGTGCAATTGTTTTGTCATTAATGCGAGCGCGAGCAATTGTTTCCATCCGGCTGTATGGCAGCGAACAAATGGTTACTGTATCTGTTTATTAAGCCTCCTATGTACAGCACGTGCAATTACGCATCCTTATAAAAGCGCAACGTTTGCTTGAGCTGCATTTCCACTTCTAAGCCTCACGTCTTCTCCGTACAGACGGCTGGCATCAGGTAACGGTTACGCCAGCATCGAACTCGCTTTTCTTTCCTTCTTCGAGCAATTCCGAAAGATCTACATCGGCGACCAAGTCCAGAAAAGCTCAAAGGTTCGTTCGACCTGTTCCTCTGTTTTAACAAAGCAGTGCCCGTCCAATCAGCGCGTCTTTGATCGTTGGCGAATGAAATGTAAGCTGTTGCTTGATTGAATTGAGCAACGAGCAACCTTTGAAGACAAAAGCGAAGTTCCATTTGAAGTTTTGCTGCTGTTGCAGGTTTACAAGCGACTGAGCGATGTGCTGCAACTTGCCGATGACTCAGCGGTTCTGAGCGTCTTCGTCAGCAAAATGTAAGTGATGTTCTGTAAGCAAAGAAATATTTATACATCAGGAAATTTCCACCAAAAACAGAACAACACACGTGACTGGGTTCTGAGCAAGCCCCCATTGTAAACTGATTTGTGCAAAAATTGATATAAACTGTGCGTTTCTCTGCGCATGTAAAGAGTATTTTTGTGAAAATGACTAAAAGCAGTTGCAGTGCAGTCAAAAATTGTTTGACTGGACTTTACGGAAGTCACGTGAACTAGAATAACGTTATCTAATTTGGGGTCCCAGCACACCCCTAGCTAACTTGCGCGTTGCACGTAACCGAGAATACCCGGGCAGGAGATTTTAATATGTCGCTGAATCTTGTCAACGTCGTCAATATCCGACACGTTTTTACCATTCGCACAAAAAAATGTGAAAGCGCATTTTTCGTCATGCCATGCGTATTTGGGAAATTGGTAAAGTATAACGTTTCTTCCCGATATTGTTTGGAGCGTTGCTAGTCGATTTTTTAGCGTTGGAAATGTTTTTCTTGTTTGAAGGTCGCACAGACCCTTCTTTTTTCGCGGCAACGACGTTGCCTTTTTCAACCTGACCAGATTAACGCGTAGCTATTGTGCGACGCATCGCAAGCTCTCACAAGACAAGGCACGAGACTATGCAGCACCAGTCCGTTCTCTTTGCTGACGTCTATGGCGGCAAAAGAGTGGGACAAAATCGACCTTATTTTAGGTTCCAAACTTTCCCATCCCCTCTAGTCCCGAAGATAAGGGCTTTGCATCCCTTGTCAGCGCAATCTGCAAAGGAAGAGAATGATTAGAGAGCAAACACTATTGTAATAAGGCGGATAAGTTATTCACTACTGGAACGCCAATTATTCAAAAGCAACCTTTATTTATGAAACTACAACGCAAGTGGTTCGTGCATCTCAGGGTTGAAAGAAAACACTTTGTCACGTGACCTGGGAACCCCCAGACCGTTAAGACCCATTGTTTTAGATGCGCAGCAATTCTGTTTACGAGTGTTTGCCACGTACCTTCTTCCGTAATGGTTCAGTGTTTGCTTTCCATCACCAGAATAACGAACCTGAAATACTGGAGTCACGACGCGATCATCAGCGGCACCCTGCACTTGCTCGGCGATCTCGCGGTCGGCTTCAGCTCCGTTCGCAAACTGGTCAAGTTGGAAGCTGTGCAGTTTCTGCTGGAAAACGACCCGGTAGGTGGCGCTCGTGCGACGTCGAGACTGAACTGGAGCTCGCCATCCCTTTTTCAAGTCGACAAACTAACTCGCACCAAACGTGTTCGCGGGTCAAAGTTATTTAGCATAACGACAGTGGAATATTGCACGACTGCCGTCGCAAGCAAATCCGTTTTGTCATTGATATACGCCATATTGCTTCTTTGGCCAAAGCGTACGCGGACTCACCAAAACGGCTTAGCATACTCGACTGAGTCCGCGCACTCGGACTTGGGAGGAGGTTACCCGGCGAGTGGTTCTCAGCATGTGAATTGTCTGCGAAAAGGCTTTGTAGCCAGGAACACGTTTTACGAACGACGGCGAATTGTCGACCTTATGCGTGCTCATAGACCGGGGGTGGTGAAACTACAGCACGGTGGCCACATTTGGCCCGCGTGACCACTAATGGTCCGCATCAGAATTTTCGTTGCCAAGCTAGAACGCAGCATCACCTGAAAACGGAACTCCAAGATAAGCAGATACTTGGATAATAAGTCGAGAGAAGTCTTTTTGCCCCTCGTGGTTTTCTCTCCCTATTGTATTTGGGAAAGACAAAAGCAGAGTTTCAAGATAAAATTTAATGATTTTTTACGGCACACCAACGATATTCCACACATTTTGCGGCCCCTGATAGTTAATGATAGTGAATATGTTCAATGCACCCTGCGCTAAACTGTACACGTTTCATAATTCGTAGAAGTTGCCTTGATGTTCCATTTGTCATGATGCGTCATAGCAAATAAACATCACACTTTCTGATGCCGTGACGTAAAAACCGAAACTATTGCGTCTTAGCTTGTCTTCATTTAAATCTACCGCTGATCGTTGCAGAACTCCCACTTCCCCTTCCTGGCCGTCGATTCGAAGCTGAACGACCTGAGATGTCGAACAGTCTTCTACACAGCACTCGGAAGATTGCTTATCGTCGACCTTGGTGAGGAATCGAGTGAAAGTCGGTTGGGCCTTTGGCGACACAAGCTTTATAAACTTATGTTTTTTTGCTTTTTATATACGAAAAGTTGCCCTTAAAATTGATTGTACGTTATTTGTTTAAGTATGATTTCGACTGAATATGACTGCAACCAAAGACTGCAAAGAAGATTTCTTTCACGTTTTATTTTTCTGATTTGCAAATTATTGGCGAACAGCTGCACAGCCCTGCTCCTTTTTTGATGGCAAAAATCTTTTCTGCCGAAGCGCAGAAGTTTCCGAGTGTGTGTGGAGTAAATGCCAAATGCGTGTACCCGCAAACAAGCATCGAAATCGCGAGGCACCGTCTCTCATCACAGCTATATAGACCTTGCCGAGTCATGCCGACCTAAGCACTTTTGGCCTTGCCGAATCAACATGACCTCAGCACTTTTTCTCCTTCGCACAGGCGAAGACGAAGAGAAGTTCAACCGCTTCATGCGACCGATGACGACCGCCTTCCACTCGCTCGAGCGCATGTTGCTCAACGCGTCGTCGAACAGCAGCGAAATGAACGCATGCGCNATGCGCACCTTGATCGGTCTGTCGCGCGATGTTCGCGGGCTCACTTACTCGTTCAACACCAAGACCGCCTACAACATGCTTTTCAATGTCATGTATCCTTCGATTTCCCGGTTGCAGACACGGTCTGCTGGTGCTGTGACGTTGCTGCTCGGCCGACCGTGACGACCGCTGTCGGCGAGTTCCGGTTTGACGGAGCGCGGAGTGGCTGATGCAGTCCCGTCGCCACGGGGGGGCTTTTGCAGGCTTATCCCCCTAAACAAAGCTCCAAGCTCCCTCACCAAATTGAAATATGAAACACTATAAATCAGTGGAGGTTTTAGCAAGTTTTCCGAATGTCAAACCCCCCCTGCACAAACGTAAAGCCCCCCTGGTGGAGACTTCCTGGTTCCGGTCATGAGCTGATGAAAGTTGAGGAGGCATAACTCTGTTAGGGCTTGCGATAAATATGAATCACTTGAAAGCTTTTGTATTTTGTGGATCGCTGATCAAAAGAAGTCCTCCTTAATGAAAGTAATCAGATTTTTAGCTATTTCCAGTCAGACATTCCGGAAATGCTATTTCGTGCTTTTCTCGGTAATGGATGGAATCGTCGTCGCTTCGCGCTTAGCAGCATCGTTGTCAAAAAAATCATCGTCAAACGCTGCAGTGTTTAAACTAGGGGGGTTGCGTGTGTTTGCTTCATATTTAAACGTGGGGGTTTGCGTGTATTTATGTCATACGTTCATTTTCGATAAACCGTTGCGCTTTGAACATAACGTATTTCATGGCGATTGTCCTTGACACTGTCCATCGACAGCTATCCTGCATTCACCGACGTTGTTTTGAAGGCGATCGAACTGTGGTTCCCGGATCCCGCCCTCACCACGCCCGTTTTAAAAGTAAGTTTTGTTTTGGTGAAGTTCGAATTGCTTTCCCGCAGCCTCGGAAACCATCATCGAGCATTTTGATTCTTGTTACTTGTCAATTTCTCCAGATGCGATTGATACAATTTGACTTGTCGGTGTTGATCTTAGATTGCACACATTTTAATCAGGGGTCGGCAACGTTTTCCTAACTATGTGTCGACTTGAGGTTTGAAATCATCCAGTGTGCCAACAACAAACGTATTTTTATGCAAGTCAAGGTCACTAAAAAAGTGTGAATCATAACAAAATCGAAAATGTAAAGCTTGGAGCTTCTGGGTGTTATTGGAAATTGCTTGGCGTGCTGTAGGTTGCTGACCCCCCATACAGAATTGCTGACTTCGTGTGCTTTGCAGTTCGACGTTAGTGACTCAAACTCACCACCGAAACGTCGTCAAAAGACTTGTGGAGAAAAATTTGAAAACATGCGCGAAAGTTGAAACTTGCGAACAAATTATGCTGTAGTTCAACGGTGCACAACCCGCGGCCTTCGATAATGAAATTTGCGGCTGTTCACATGTAATTTAAAATATAAGATTTGGCGGCCGTGCTGGCGTATATTGAAGCAAAACAAACGTAACGATGCTTTGCAAACTTTTCTTTTAATAAATTCGTTAAAATGTTTAACATTTCATTATACTTTTAGGCACAGGTAAATGACATATACCGGATAAAACCTATTCTTTAATTAAACGTATTTAATGAATATAACTCGAACTCATTGGCGGCCGTACTTCACATAAATAAATGTAATGTGGCCGGCAATAGCAAAAGGTTGTACACCCCTGCTGTAGTTGCTTCGGACGCTTACAGGCGTTCTCTTGCGCTTCATTCACATGGGGTTTTTTGCGCCCTCGAAAAGGCTCGGGCGGTGTATTGCGCTGTTGCTCGTCACGCGTGGCGTTTGTAGACGGAGTTGCAGAGAGAAGTTGTTCTGAGCAGTGCTGTGCGGTTTTAACTGATCTGTTCACGATGACAACGTTCGTCACCAGTGTTCCCTCCACGAAACTTTCACACTGAACAAATGTTTGTTTCAGTGAGCGTGAATATTTTAGCCGGAGTTCTGAATGAATTCGAACTATGTACATTATTACTATCAGTATAAAATCTTATCAAAACATAAACAAAGCTCATGTTCACTTCAAATAACGTCTTAAAGGGCGATATGCTCAGAATCCTTTTGCTTCTGCCCCAAAAAATGTTAATGAGTTTTTACTTTTAAATGCGAAACGTTGCAAATGCGCGAGAATGATATTTCACTGCGCAAATGGTCTGGTGGTGCTGCGCAGCTGCACACCTGAGAGGGAATATCGTTCGCCACCCAAACAGTTGATAAAAACAATACGATGTAAGTTGTTTGATTTTATTTTCGATTGACCGATCGATGCCCAACGATCGCACGCATCAGGCTACAAGAGCCTGAGCGCTGAACGTTTGTTCTTTGTTTGCCACGCCCACCGGCACGCCCCTATGTGTTGCAGATGTTCTCTGAGCTGGTACTCAATCGCGGGCAGCGTCTCAACTTCGACGTCACGTCGCCGAACGGCATCTTGCTTTTCAAGGAAGCGAGCAAGGTCCTGTGCACTTACGGTGAGTGGAACCGACGACCTTTAAACTCGCAACACCAGTGTTCTCGTTGCTATCAGCGCCTGAAAAGATTCTATTTGAGTATCGTTTAATGATGCCTACTTCGTAGGTGAAACATGTACTCTGTCAGATCTTAGTGTCTGATTCTTGGCTGGGAAAGGTTTTCTGTCGATAGGCAGGGTCCTGAAAATATATATTTTTTGTTATTTGTATCCGTAACAAGCGATAGCCTGACCAAAGCATTCTTGTCGCGTCACAATGAAGCACAATCAAAATGTGCTGCACCGTCACCATCCCGAAAACAGGTCCACGGCACCAAAACTAGTAACAGAAGCTAGGCCCGACGATTGGGGCAAACCGAATGAAAACCATCGCAGAAAAGCAGTTTGCCCCAGAAGTGCGAAGCCTTCGTCAAGCTCGCATTCGGCAAAAGCGCTACGAACACCAATAACAAGCGCTGCGCGAGCAGTGTTGTGAACGGTGCGAGGAAAGGAGTCAGTTTCTACGTTGCCACGCACACAAAGACGAACATGCTTTTTGGTAACGTAAAGTGGACTGAGAAAAGCGCAGCGTGTAGACGTCAGTCGTGAGTCATTCCAAACTGATGTTAAGTTTTATTTTTTTGGTTAGCACAGAGAATTTAAAAGATGCTCTGAAGATGGTGTGACAGGCAGATCATTTTATTTCAAGCGGGAGAGAGCTCACCAGCTGGAAGCTTTACTGAAAAAAAGTTGAAGACCAAATTTTTTTTGAAAACTTGAAGTTAACGAAGTTGAAGTTGAAGAAAAGCCGTTGCAATTTCAAGATTAAACTTATATGATCTACTCAATCGAAATCCTTAGATATGTCAAGGACAACTCTTCTGGAAGAAAGATACGAATCGATACCGTAGTGTAAACTGTGATAGGTACCTTCTAATGAACATAAGAGCGTTTTTTCGAAATCCGGGATTGTTGGTTGTCAACATCATCCATTTATCCAGAAATAAAGTCCAGCGGTTATTGGAATCTGTGATTGTCAAGTAGAACTGAACCATCTGCAGTTACAAATCCCCTCTTGTGTCATTTCTTCAGCCATTAACTGGCTTATTCTGAGATTTGGTTTGCTGGTTTGAGTGCTTGTAGCTTATTGTGTTCATTCGCTTCTTGCAGGGAAGCTACTTCTTTCTTTGGGGGAACCACCGAAGGACCAGTTATATTCACACCGGTTGAAGGGAGTGACGCTTTCTTTCAACTTGCTCAAGAACGCGCTGTCGGGAGACTACGTCAACTTCGGCGTGTTCCAACTCTACCAAGACCCGACCTTGGACAATGCGCTTAACGTATTCGTCGAACTTGTCACGTCTGTGCAGAGCAATCATTTGTTGGTGAGCGGATGTATTTTCTCATGTCATTTATATAACGACGAAAATCTCGATTTTTTTGTTCCGGGGTGATTGTCTGAAGTAGTTCTGAGGTGTTCTATATGTTTGAAACAACAACGCACAGAAGTTAATGCTTGTTTCCTGCTTTGTTAAAAATCAAAAGAATCGAAAAGATGCTCATTTGTCGTGTGCTACCTGCGTGTATATATTTCGTTCTTGGCAGACTTAAAAGTCTGTCAGTTGCTAAGATGTTAAATGTATTGATTCAAACGGGTGGTGTCTTGTATGCAGGGTTGTGGAGACGGTATTCAGCTCCAACATCTAAAAGTTACTGGCTCCGGCTCCAAAACAATTTGGTCCATTCAAAACTGAAAACCATTGTGTTACTTGTACAACTCGTTTGTCCTACAAACCAGGGCTGTGGAACCGGAACCCAGATTCCCGGCTCCAGCTTCACCATATAAAAGCTTTTGGCTCCGACCCCAGCTCCAATCATCTACAGTTACTTGGGCTCCGAGCTGCACAGTCCTGCTTGTGTGTGTCGCACTGGTAGCAAATTGAACCACGTGACCCTTTATTATCTTCTCCACGCAGGAGTATCCGAAGCTCAGTCAAGCGTATCACAACGCTCTCGAGCTCGTCACGAAGAACCACATGGACTTCATCAGCGCCTTGCCTGCCACGGTCGCTTGCCACTTGCTCAGCACAATGATCGATGGACTGCAAGCTCTCGGTAATCTCTGACGTCACAGTTGCTTGATGCACCCGGCAGTTGTTTAAAACTCGTTTTTTTCTGTCGAAATTTTTGGAGCAACTTTCTCAGTAATTTTNTCTGATTTCTTTCTTCCTTGCAGACTAGATGCTTTGTNTATTATGTTGGCGGATCCACTTTAATATTGTGTTGGCGGGTCCACTTTAATANTGTGTTGGGAGATCCACTTAAAAATTTTGTCGGCGGATCCACTTTAAATTATGTTGGCGGATCCACTTTAAATTATGTTGGCGGATCCACTTTAATCAGCACAATTTCTTGCGATGGTTTCTGCTTCATGTACTGAGGTGGTCATTTATAGTTTCTGTTTTCGGCGTTGGACAAGTTTTCCTCTAAATGTTCGAGTGGTTTACAATTGCGCCTGTAAGTCAGTGAATAACCTTTGTATACAACATGGCTTTTGAAAAGAAGAACACGTTTCCTCGCTACTTGTACCCTACTTCAGATATCAGTGACCTTGCGCGAGTAGCACATCGATGCTTCCTGCTCTTCGAAACAAAAAGAGATATTGCAACATCTGCGAGAGCGCTACTATGCTGCGCTCCTCCATTTGTGCGTGGTCCATTGTGTCTCGGGGCCACAACTAGGGGTGGGGCAACCGGGCAATTGCCCCCACTCGAAATTTTTAAAAACGCTTTGCAAGCGCCAAAAACTTTTTTAGTTGTTGGGTGAAACAACAACTTGCAATAATTTTGTTCCCCACCAAAAATATTAGCTGCTTGTGACTCTGTTGTGCTTCACAGTCTGATCACGCCAAAGTCAAAGTAGGATTTCTTTTTGTCCCAGACACTGTGATCTGCACTTGCTGCTGCACTTCTCTCGATTATGTTGTCACCAATTTGTTCCGCATCGTTTCGCGCTCCCCGTCGCTATGCAACGGCGATTTTACGCCGGCGTCATCGGCCGCGTCCACCAAAGCGCAGCGTGACCAGATGGAACGTCAGCGCGAACGTCACTTCCTGCAGTGCATCATGGAACGACCGGAAATGCTTCAAAGGGTAAAAATTGAAGTTTTCAGAGAATTATATTTCGTCGTTTCACTCCCTGTGCTGTGTCGCATTTGAGCGTTAATTGCAGATTATTTTGTCTCAAAGTTCTAAGTCAGTTGTCCTTGCGGGTAATTAGTTACCTCCAAAGGCGCAAGTTGACATCTTTTGGGGGCAGTACACATTACTGTTTACTTGGTTACGCTGCACCAAAGTACTTGTAGAAATTTTTCAACTTCGATGAATTTAGACTGGAGCTTCGTGTACGTTTATATGTTGTTTCGTTTCACATATACCACTCTTGCAACCTCTCGGTTGGCATTGCGTTGAATGTGCGATTCACCACGAACGGGATGTGCGCGAAGAATAACACCCATATGTATATGTGGCGCGAACAAGCAATAATAGTGATCGCGGCGCGTGATCTCTGTTGTTGCTTGCTGCCACAGTGTGCAGCTTTGCGCACTTGCCGCTCGGGCTTTCCGATCGCAACACCGCCATGCCTTCTCTGACGTCATAGAACGAGCGGGAGCCCCTTGTGTTTCGTAGGCTGTAGTGTTAACTAAAAACTATTACAGGTAGATGCCTTCAAAGAAGCGAAGTTACAAACAAGCTTTTCTGAATTTAAGTTTGACCGCTTGATGGCNAGAAACAGTTTCTGCCTTCCCATTTTCAGCCCTCCCCTCCCATTGATCGTATTTTTAATGGACATTTGAATGCAAGTTATGACGTCATTTTTGTGTTGTTTTGTTGTAATTATTTGATTGCAAGTTGTAATTTGTTATTTTTCGAAACAGGTAATTGAAATTCATCAGGTTCTTCTCTGGGATAACGTCAAGAAGGCTAAGGATCCACTGCTTTAAGTAATCAATATGATCGCATTAAAAATGTCCTACGGCGTCTGTTGCAGGCCTTGTCTACGGTACTTCATACGATTATGTTCGAAGACTGTCGAAACCAGTGGAGCATGTCCAGACCTTTGCTCGGCTTGATTCTTTTAAACGAAGACGTGAGTTGCTTAGCAACGGTCGCTGCCCGCGCGGCGCCGACTGAACGTTGATTGGATGTCATCAGCAGTGCCGGCAAAATCGTTCAACCGAGTCAAGTCAGCTTTTTTCCTGTTTCAGTATCTTCAGTCGTTGGAGAAGTCGCTGTGCGAGCCTGGGGTGGACCATGGCCCCCTGGACCCTCAGGCCCTGCATGGGTGCTTCGCTCAGTTGATGAACGGGGTGGAGAAAAACCTTCACACGAAGACACGAGACAGGTATCAAGAGTGTTCAGAGCCAGTTGATGGGTCCGCGTGGGCGTCGAAAGGGAGGGAGAGGGGGAGGGGGCCAAGCTCCCCTGGATTTTCAATTTTGTTATTTCACTATTACCATTTTAACAGAAAAATGCTTTTCCTTAAATGAGAGTTGTTAAAATGAAATTTCAGCGCTGTTGCCCTCCCCTTGCAAAAATCCACCTGACGGCCATGTACAATAGATTGGCCAGGTTCGTCTTCTTATGATTCATGCTGTTCCAATCATCGAACAGCATACAAACCCAAACACTTTAACATCGCTTCAGACGTCTACAAATGTTCAGGATAGTTTATGGTTGAAAAATGCTTGTTAACTGCTCGCTAGACGAGACCTTGGTGTGGAAAGTACTGCTGCAGTGTTTCCTTATAGCGATCCCTGGAACCTAAGTTTCACACACTGTAGTCTCCTTTGTAACGAAAATATGCGCAAGGATTGAACTTCTTGATATTTGCTTAACCGCTGTCATGCAAACCGTCGAAAGCGTCAATTAAAGGAGTTTATATTTGCGAATCTCGAATCGAGAACCTCTGGGAGAGATGCGCGAAAAGGGAAATGCTAACATTGAAAAATTTTGATTGTTTTTGGGTCGCATGGCAGCGCGGGTTTGCCGTTGATCTGTCGCTAGGCAGTGATCTGTTGCCAGGCAGCAAAGTGTTGCCAAGGAGCGGCTGAAAAGATGGATCATTTTAAAAATATAACTTTCTTGAATGAAACNTCAGGCAACGTCAATCTGCGCCCTTGATTTGAACAAAGCGAGTTACGACTAAGTTTGTCGTAGAACGCCTCGCCTTTTTCAACGGAAAAAAAATGTTTTCTTTCAAATCGACTTCGATTGTTGCGTCGCTTGGAAACAATTAACGCCCTGCTGTTGTTTACAGATTCACGCAGAACTTATCAATCTTCCGTCGCGACATCATGGAACTGATCAAGTCCGACCCGCAACACCGAAGCTCAGCCGCCGTCGTCGGCGTTGACCTCACGACGTCATCAAACAGCATGATGACGTAACGAACGCTTCACTGTGTTTAAGTGATTGTCGATGTTGCGTTGCTCGCACAGCGCGTCACGAACAGTTCACGGCGAAAGCCAAACATTGCGAGCATCAGGCGCTTGTTATATGCAAAGTAGGGTCGGAATCTGCATCTCCCGACCGTGCTATATGCAAAGTAGGGCAGAAGAGGCGATGAGCGATGGAAGAAAATATCTTGCAAGATTCCTTCGCTGTCCCTTTTCCAGGAATATCGCATTGTACGTGAAGAACGAAGTCTAAAGTTCACCGTTTCAGTTTGTCAACGCACAGCGTGTGGACAGGGGGTAAAAGATGTTATGGCATATTATGGTTATAATCGATAACTCCCGCAGTGTAGCATCTCTCCATGACAAGGAGCGCTCAACAGTTCATACCGGTTCATCAATGCAATTTATTTTGGGGCGTCAGTTGGCTTGGGGGCGGACCCGGAAGTAGCCGAAACCCCCTCCAGAAAAAATGTCTCACCTTTCGTTACAGGCAAGAATTCGAATTTCGTTCCCTCCGTCGTCGACGCACGCCCGCCGAATTCGCTTCAGCGATCAAGTCACGTGCGCGCGTCTCTCTCGCGCTGAACTGCCGCGTGCGTCCGACCTCGCGTAAATGGTGCTTCTACCGTATTGACCCGTTCATTTCTCCTTACTGTGATTCCTCGCGTTCTGCCCTAATGTGGTCCGTTGTCCTGCTTACGTAACTTTTCTGTCCAGAACGCTCGTCGCAATGCGCCGGCGAAGACTGAGATTCGAACCCAAAACCTCTGAATCTTCACCAGCGCGTTCTTATTGTCCGTTGCAACCGGAAAAAATCGCGAACGACGTCAATCTGATGTTGACGCGTGAAGCAGCCCGCGGTAAAAATAGAAATCCCGGTATTAATGGACGCCGCGCCTGGTTTTTTTGCAACCATACCTAGTTTTGCAATTATTACATCTGGTTTTCTTTCAGCCACACCTGCTTTTCTTGTACTTTTCAGCCCCACCCATTAGTTGCTGCAGCATAAAATAGTCTTGCGGGCAAAACCGCATTGATTTGAACCCTTGGACGAGCATGGCAATTATTTTGTTTCTTTTTTATTTTTCTTTGAGCAAAATACGGGTCGTCCAGACCTGGTTCGCGTAGCTTCCTTAGCCTTGCTCGCCCACCACGCTGCCTCGCTACTTGCCTGTGGCCCTTCAAATGTGACGTCGGTATTTACGCGCGAGAGATTTCCACCTTTCGGTGCTGACTACCTGACTGACAGCTGTGAGGCAGGGAATGGTCTTTGCGTGTTCTTGGTCGTAAATGCTTCGCGTTTGATTCCCGCGTAATTCTCTCTCCGCTTCGAAATATCTGCTGTTGACTCGGCATATTTTCGGAACTCGGTTGGGGCGGGTTTGAGCATGGCGAAAAACTCATGTGAGTCACGACCAACGTCTCGCGGTTGCTTTTAGTTAATTTCAATGGGTTCAGCTTTCCTATGGTTATATCAACCCGGAGATAATTGCAAACCGTTGTTATGTCGTCAGCGACATATCTTCGGGCGAGTGTTCACTGTTTCTGGCGATAATATAATTTCTCTGCCGCGGCCAACACGTACCTAATTTTTGGCAACCGCCGAGCTTGTGATTGTGACCTCGGCTTAGTTTGTTCTTTCATCGCTTTGCAATACAATTGACTTTCTGATCGCGACAATGGGATGCGCGAGGCGGAAGAGCACGGCAGGATTGTCTTCAGGCAGGGACGCCGGAACGGGGGTGAATGACGGGGCACTGGCCACCCTTTGAAAGGGGGGCAACGGGGCCACAGGTGCCCTTACATAACAACAACATCAAGTAATTTCAGGGACGCCGGAGAGCGGTGAAATGACGGGATTATTCTCCCCCTGCCCTTTCAAAAGGGGTGCAACCGGGGGCGGAGGTGCGTCTTCATAACAGAATCATACGTCATTTTGTGGTTTATAAAGATTGACCTGAAACAAATTTATTGCAGCTATCCGCGCACCTACAAAATTCAGAATGGTTTTCTGTAAACTGTGGTATTATTTTTGAGGTCAACGTTGTTGCTGCGCGAAAACAAGCAGAATTGGTAACGATTTGTTTCCATTGTCGTAACTCTTTTATCGCCCCCCCTGCCCTACCGCTGTTCCCGCGTCCCTGCCTTTAGGCTTAAACCCGATAAGGCCGTCTTTCAGAAGCTGAATATGACATTTAGCCCAAACGAAGAAGTTTTGAATTGGCCTCAAAGGCTTGACCTTGAAAGAGGCGTTTTTTATCCAAGTCGCAGCAACGGAAACGCGCCTTGATGCTTAAAATGCTGCATAGTTGAAATCGCACAAGCGCGGCCGCATCATTTCGATAGCTCTTCCGGAGCCGTTTAAGAAGCGTGGCTGCGACAGGCATAGACGTTGGAAGGATTTTTTCCAGGGGTGGGGGCAATAGTGGATTTTTTCAGGGGTAGCCCAAAATGTTTTTCCAGCGGAGGGACAAAAGTGGTGAATTTATTGTACCCACTCGAAACTAAGAAAGTAACCATTTCTTGCTATAAATTTCAATAGAAAACGCCATATTTCAAATTCCAGGGGAGGCAAACCCTCCTGTCCCCACCTTCCGGCGCCCATGGCGACAGGGATCGTCAAACGCTCAACGTACTTGACAAGCGAAGCGCGCAATTCGAAACTTCACCGCAGCTGACTATCCTTCCAAGGTTCAAGGTGCACAATTCCGCGCTGCAGGCGTCGAGCCGTTCACCGGCAAACGGTCCTTTAGAAAAATCTCAGGATTATATCAGTGGACACATGGCACCCGAAGGATTTCGACCAATGTTGTAACTGACTTCTGCAGAGAAGACTTTCTGGGACATTATTGCGCTGATGTTATATGGTACTAATGAGGGCGTTGCCGTTCAGTGTGGGAGTGCCGATAGAATTTGCCGCTACTTCCCAAGCTGTCAATGGGTGGTGACCTGATTGTTTCGTCTGTTGGCAGCAGAGACCACTTCGCATTATGTGGCAACCTCATTGACCAAAACCAGGCGACGCCCCTGGCTACTGGTAAAATTCTGAACCAACGGTAATTCCACCAATCCTACCAGTACTACTTGCTTCGGCCGACTAATTAACAAAAGGATTGAATGAATCGAAGCTGCTTCAGCAAAGAAGTGAGATACTTTTTCTCAAGCTCACGACACTAAAAAGTGAACTTTTCGTGGCGCACTTCGTAAATAATAAAATACAAAAAATTCTTTCAACAAGATTCCTACGGAATTTTGAAAAATACGGAAAAAGTTTAGTCATTTTCAGGCCTAGAAAAAAAATTCTTTGGTCTGTTAGTATGGAAAAAGGAAATAATTTTCTAGACTTGATCTTTTGACATGCATGCTGATAATATTTTATTCCTGTATTTTTGATCAGATTGATAATTACGTTTGTGACGTAACGTCACACAGCGCCAATAGGAAGCCATCTTGCTGTAACGCGCGCAGTGCAGCACAGGCAAAAAGAGTAATTTTTGATGGTTCCTTTCCATGAATGTATTCTTTGAGCGATAGAGAAAACGTAATAACGGCGCTCTCAGGTTCCAACTCGTGTATTTGCCTAAGATAAAATGATAAGGAACAGTTGAAAGCAACGCACGGAAACGTGAATAAAACGCACAACTTGCATGAGATATATTGTCTACATCAGGGCTTGTCAAGCTGTGATCGCCACCCCATTTGGCGTCCCGAAATGTAATTTTGGGGTCGCGAAACGACTTGACAAATCAGATAAAAAAATTTTTGTAAACTTTACAAGGAAACTAAAAGTAGGCTTGGAGTGAATCTATTTCTAGTTCTTTTGCGTTTTTAGATGCAATATCTTGCTCAGGGCTGGCCCTAGCAGGTGCGGGGCCCCTCTGAGCAGTGGTGTTATGACGTCATCGTGCCCAGTCAACCGTGCTACGGCATTGTTGATGAAATGTTTCAGCAAAATAACTACATTATTATGAATATCAGAAATGACGGCAAATTATTTGGAGATTATCTCTATGTACCAAGTTTCTTTCATTTGGAGGGGAGTGGTCATAGCCCATGTGTCCCCTAGCTACGTCCATGCTTACGACTAAATAGCATGCTGTTGTGGTGGACATCAGTGTAAGGCTACCACTCGGTCGTGACGTACCTAGGGTTTCCCGTGCCCGGGGAGCAAACTCAGTGTTGGCGCCCCCACCTAGCCCGTTCATGGCAGCATAGATGCGAACAATGAGTTTAGAATAAAGGGGCGTCCGAAGCTGACTCTGGTCCTGCAATCGCCTGCATATAGTCGTTTCTAGACCCGTCTGAAAACTTCCTGCGATTGGGACGTCACAGAAATGACGTCAGGACCTTTGAATCCGGGAAATCATTAACTACCACAGAGTTAAGAATATAATCGTTTCGCGTGAAGCTATTCCCTCTGAAATTTTGCTCACGATTGAACATTCAAACTGTTTTATTACGACACTCCAAACTGCGGCAATACATTCCCGAATTGTAGCAACTCGTGAAATATAATGCAAAAAGTTCCCTGATCAACTGTATAAATATGCATGGATTTCAGTGACAAATTTTTGGGCACAAAAATCTTCTGAAAATACAGGATAACATTGGCCAGAGTTGCACCTTATTTTCTAAACCATTGCTTTTTCCACTCTGTGGTCAGGTTTGGTTACAATCACTGATGATGCGAGCTGTGCGAACTAGGGGTTTCTGGAGCATGCAGTCTCAGAATTTTGAGTAACAAAACATTACAAAGGACTGACTAAGGGAGACTCGCGCTTCACGAATACATAAAAGAGAATAGACAGAAGAAAGCATATGAAAAACTGAAGGCAAATGATTTTTTACAAAACTGCTAGACAAATATACAACTGCTAAATCCAAAAGCATTTTCTTGGATGTAACACCTTGAAAGTTGACAGAAAATCAAAGAAATGCTGCGATTTAATTCTTTACCCGTAATTTTCTAACTTCAAAGAAAAAGTGCTTTTGCCTTTACTGTAGATTTGTCGATTGTTCCTTCAAAAAACTGCTTTAGCCTAAATGAAATGTGTCACATCCACTAATCTAAGAAATGTGTAAGGTCAGTGACACTCCGCGCGAAGTTCCAGGTTAGCAATTGTGTGACCTGAGTTTCGACAATCATGTCCATGGAAATGCTCAGTTTCCTAGGCCAAGCACATATAGCAGTAACTGAAAAGTTCACAATAACGAATATACTCAACGTTGTTACACAGCTGCAATTATAATTTTGCACAAGTATTCAACATTTATGTAAATATCCCACAAACAAAAATCATCATAACTTCCTTTCAAGCCACACCAAATGCATTTCAACATGAAGTCATGAAGTTTGTCAAACCATAAAAGCTCAAAAATTTTCCTAAACATCAGATCTGTATTCGTAACAACCAGGGGCATGCAGATAGGTCTGGTGATTCCGGGGGCAACTGCTTGATTGTATACCCCCACCAAATTTTAGTATCGAGGAATGTCAAAAATACAGGCATTTGAAATAAGTAAAACCTAGTTTTGACAAATAAACAAGTTTTGAAAAATTGAATTAAAATGAATTCAGTTTCATCCACACTAAAAAAGCCTTCAAAAAACTATACATGTTTTATTTTCAGGCGTTTCGGATTATTCTTAATCCATCTTCAGTCAAAAAAAAATTTTTTTCGAGTTAAGGGGCGCAAAAATGCAGTCGCGCACTCGCGCACTCGCGCCGCGCGATCAAGAACGTGGAGTGCGCGAACGTTTTTTATACATTTTATACTTTATGTATATAATTGCGGTATAGCAAGGCTTATACGTGTGCGATACTAAAAGCTTCTGCGCGCTACTAACATTCACAGAAAATTCTGAACCCCTGGTCTAGTTCATGGGCGCAATTTGTTGTAAAATGTGGGGGGACGGCTTGATGTAAAACCAATATAGTCATTGGGCCGATGCGGAAGTGAAGTTTTGTAAATACAGATTCCCAATCCTGTTTTCCAGAGGTGTTTTTAAAGCAACACTAATCAAGCTTTGCTTTATCCCTACAAATGATTTACAAATTAATAAACTTTATTTTGTTGTTGGACATGGTACTGTAGTTCAGTTTGGTTACACTACTATCAGACTATGATACAAACAAGCATAGCAATATAGTAGAACACATCAATTGGGTTTTATCAGAGTTGTCAGCTGGAGTGCACACAACGGTGAATCACATTGGTCGCATGTGCATATCACTCTTAAGTAGAACACATCGATTTTCATGCATTTTATAAGAAGCGCGGTTTGATGTTTTTTTTAAGTTGCTTAACGTTAAAAAGACCAAAATGTCCTCTTACAGTAGCAACAAATGTTTGGCCAAAATTAGCGTAGCCTGCTTCACAAAATGATTTACAATTTATTTTTACTGCTGATGGATGGAGGATGTATCCTTTCAATCTCCCCTTGTCAGGCACTGCATGCTGATGGGTACTATTTCGATTGTCCAAACATCGTTTGTCTAATACCTTTTCCCAACATCAATCAAACTCCCAAGCAGAATTATCCAAGGCAACTAGAGAAGATTTCAAGATATTCAAAAGAAAACGAACCAGAAGTCTTTCTGAATACATGCCCATATACAAACCTAGCCTACAATGTGATTTTCGCATACCTAATCGTCTGGTGACCAGGCCCGTAACTAAGGGAAGGGCTTTGCCCTCCCTGGAAAAACTTTCTCCACCCCTAAAAATTTCTTGTACATATTGTATGCATCACCATTGTTTTCGTACATGCTATCGATGTAAAATTTCGGCCTCCCTCAGAAAATTCTTCGCCGCCCTGGTGTTCCAAGCTGATTACTGGTCTGCTGGTGACTGTTACCTTGTGACTTCTGTCAGTTACGCCACTCAGCTCAGTCTTTTCACAATCAAATTTTTCAGGTTTAACATCAAATTTGAATAGGCGAAATTAATGTCAAAAGTTTTATTCTGGAGTTGTACATTCATAACGACACGAATATATATTTGAGATTAAACAGAAATCAAAATGAACAATGGTGAATTGGCAAATAGTACCACGTTTTATCTGAAATAACACGAAAATAATGTCCAGCAAAACTAGGTGTTACGTAGGCTCATAGGTGGCGGAACCTGGGGGGACGCATGGATCTGGGCTCTCCCACTTTTTTTTCTGGGAGGGTCTGGTCCTCCCACTTTTCAATTTCGAATTTTGCCTAAAGAAGTTTAAGAAACACAATTTGCATTGAGTTCATTGTTAAAGTAAATTGTTTTTGTGTAAGACTAAGAACAGCTAGTTACATTTATGTGCCCAAGTCAGTGTAGTGTATGATAGATGGGGATTGTGTAGATAGGGGCCGTTGAGGGCTTATCAAATTTNTAATAAAATTGNTTAAACATGCTGACAAAAGTTAATGACGTCATATTTCAGTGCTTGTGAGGTCACAATTGCCAATTCAAATCACAAAAGTTTCTTGTTCTTTTGACGTGCGCTTGTGCCCCCCACTTTGAAAATAGTTCCGCCACCCATGCGTAGGCTAACTATAAAGCAAATGTTTCACACTTGGATGAAAATATTGCTACATTGTGGGTATAAATATCTTTTGGATTTGTTGGTCACCCTTGTCGTGACATACAAGAATAAGGCTAAATGTATAAGCTGTCTTTAATTCTTAGACAAGTCATTAAGTTTTGAGCTATAGGGCAATACAGTGTTTTTGAAGCCGTTTTTGGGTGTCAAAATGACACCTTAAAATTTTGCAATGACACCCTAAATTCTGAAATCAAGATATGGTGTTGCATTGTATTCAAGTAAGACCATTTGAGGAAAGCATGCTTTCCTGCACGTGACTATTGCAACAGACAGCGGCAATGTTAAAGAACGACACAATTTTCTGGCGCAGAAGTTGGAAGCGAAATTTGTAGGTATGGTATCTGTGCATTGTCATGCGTATCGCCTCGCTTCGGTCTCTTACTATGCTGCCACAGATTTGTACAACATGGTGTACGAAAATGCGAAAGCACATTAATGCAATTACGGAAGTGCTTTACTGTTACACTGTTGGGATCGGCTTGCCTGGCGATGCACCAGATTACAATGAAGACAAAAGGTCGGCAGTTACAGCGCGCATGCAAAACAAGGTGATTGTCGAGTTAGGCAACAGTAAGAGCTAGGAGCATAGGCGTACGAGGCGGGGGGGCGGGG
>JGI24158J21664_10000613_pt1 | contig 34342 bp, 20 predicted proteins | sample Ectturendosymbi3_FD_21664 | JGI IMG/M metagenome (IMG submission 21664)
GCAAGTGGAGAACATCCAGAATGCGTCGGAACTTCAAGGCAAACAGCTTTGTTTTTAAATACATAAATTGTGAAAATGCACCAGAACTTTTTTCATAAACCTTGCAAGGCGAAATCTTCCAAAATGCGTTTGAACTCATCAGCAAACAGCTCCCTTTTTGGAACCAAAAATTGGAAAAATGCACCCAGAACTTTTTTTTATAAAGCGTGCATGGAGAAAACTTCCAAAATGCATCTGAACTCAACGGCAAACAGCTTCCCTTTTGGACGAAAAAATCGAGAAAATGCGTCTACGTTTTTCATAAAACTTGCAAGGCAGAGAACTTTAAAAATGCGTCTGAACTTTACAGCAAACAGCTTCATTTTTGGACACTCAAATTGTGAAATTGTGCCTAGAAATTTTTCTGTAAAACTTGCATGCAGAGAACTTCCAAAATGCGTCTGAACTTCACGGGAAATACCTTCGTTTCTGGATGCAAATATCTTGAAAATGCGCTCAGAACTTTTTTGTGTGAAGTTGCAAGGTGAAAACTTCCAAAATGCGTCTGGACTTCACGGCAAACAGCTTGTTTTTGCACGCAAAAATCGTGAAAATGTGCCCAAAACATGTTTGTGAACTTTTGAGGCGGGTAACACAAAAAATGCATCTGAACTTCACGGCGAACAGCTTTGTTGTGAGACGCAAAAATTGGGAAACTGCGGCCAGATCTTCTTTACAAACTTTGCAAGCAGAGAATTTCCAAAATCTGAACTTTCTATGCTGTGACCTGAGAACGGCTTCAATCGTGAAAATATGTCCCGTACATCTTTGAAAAAATATTGAAATTCTGTATTGTGAAATTTTCTCCAGTGAAGGAAATTGCGTCCAAAAAGTGCAAGTACCGATTTTCAAAATTTTTGTTGGCTGGTGTCCAAAAAAAGTGCCGAAAGTGCCATTTTTTTCGGCTTAGAGTACACTGGTCGTCAGATACAGGTTTCCGAAATTCTATGAGCACTAGCTCCACACGGCTCACGACTTAATTTTAGCACCGCAACAATTACTGTTATCACACTTCCATCTAGTTCAAAATTTAACCATTGAAACTTTCTGCACGTAGGCAAAGCTTGTGTTAGGCTTTGAACTAGCATCATTAATTTGTTTTTCAAACATATCTTGTAGACCAAGGTTGACCACACTACAGCCCACAGGCTGCATCCGACCCGAGAACCAGTTTAATCCAGCCTGCCCAAATACCTGGTACTTTTTTTTCTAGCACCATGCTTCCGACTGGACAGCATTACAACAGCGTTGGCTGAAGGTGTAAACAACATGGCATGATTTTTTTGTTATTAATGTACCACAGTACATTTCAACAACCTATTTTTGCATAGATCACTTCATCACACTGTATCCAGCCTTCTAGTGGCAGTCGCAAATTCAGCCCCCGTGTCAAAAAGTTAACACAAGCCTTTGTTGTCACAAATTCTAGCTGCAAACTTCACTTCAGCAGCGATTGCTTGTCAAACGCGGTTTCGGAAAATACAACAGAAACAAAGCTAAGCATTCAACAGGTGCAGCTTAAGCGAGCAAACGAACTTCGCTACCAATTAGCTGGTTGTGCGTGACAAACAATTAAAAACTGGAAAGGTACACAGTTGCGGTTATTTAAAACTCATAGCAAAACTTAGGTACCAAATGATGTGCGCCGTGGCTCAGACTTCGACCTTTATGTTTATCAGAAAAGTCGCTGTTTCGGTTAGCAGAATTTGGTATATTCACATGAGGGCCGAAAAATGTCACTAAACGAGGAGTTAACGAGCAGTAAATTTATGGTGCGTTTGCATGAGGAGAAACAGGATGATTCATTCAGTTATTACAGGGAGAAACAAGCCAAGCCATTCATTCAGTATTGTCGTAAGCCATTCTAATGGGTGCAAGGGATTAACAATCACCAAAACTTGGAAGGCTCCATATGTCAAATGACAACAGATACAGTTACTACGATTCAAGAATGCATGAAAATGTAGCAACCCTCAACGCCCAGGCGCATGGGTGTTAGACTTTAAGGTGGCATTGAAATAAATCAACTCTTTTGAACCTAGATACATCTTGCACAGTAAGTTGGTCATTGCATGAACAGCTTGAAGCCATAAAACAATTAAGTCAGCAGGTTGCTGGTTGGTGTCACAGTAATATCTCAATTAAACAACAAGTTTCCAGGGTGTTGTGACAATCAACAACTCCCTTATCTTATATTTGAAACTGGCTGTGTAATTTCCGTTATGATGCTGGCTGCGTTGTACATGTCAAAAACACTTTCCATGCATCAAAATACAACTTTAAAGTACAGACTACTGTATATTTGCAAGCCCAGTTTAAATGTCCCTTAGTCTTTTCGTCCCTCATTCCTCAAAAATTTCTGCAGCCACCTTTGCTTGTTAGTCTCAAAGTTTCCATTGCACACTTTTGGCTGTTGTGGGATTGTTTCAGGTTAAGCATTTGGTCTTCATAAAGATGATGCAGTCAATGGGAAATCCATTTCACATCACTCCATGCATCCTCAGTTCTGATATCTGACCTTTTAATTGTTCTTGGATCATCCCGCGCCCCCCAAAGGAGGTGCGCTCCCCAGTTTAAGAACCACTGCATTAGGTACTTGAAATGATAAAAACTATATGAGACAGGATAAGCCGAAGGCTTTCTGAAACCAAAAACAAACTATTCTATAGATATTAAATAAAGCAAGAATGAACCTCACACCAGTTGACCTTTTCGAGTTATAAGCAATTGAAATATGGTCATGCATGAGCACACATAAAAGCTATGTCCTACTTGACCTTGATTTATATAAGTTCAAAGGTCATATGGAAAGTGCCCATGCATGAGTTTTATTAAACACACCTGATATATTCTTGCAAAATTGAATGAAAAATATTCACAAATAAAAAAAGATACCAGGGTCTTTTAGTCAGAGCACTAAATTCACAAAAAGTATATGCAAAAATTAAATAAGAACATTGCAAATTTGAAACAGCAACAACTTTGTGGATACTGGTCCTATGTCCAAAATTCAAAATGATTTGAAAGCAGAATGATGAGATCTCTCTATCTCTCTCTGAAATTTCATGGATTTTGCTCACAGTCAGATATATAGCTCAAGATCACTTGACATGGAATGACCCCCTTTAAGATTATTATAGTTTCATTGTGTCGCAGTCAGGGTTGAGAAAAACCTGTTTAGAAAAAACACCCACCTGGCTTTTTTTTTAAAGAAACTGTTTCTTTTTTCAAAAAAAACAAAAACCCCATTCTGAATTGTTTTCATCATGCAATATCACCATTTTCAGAATTACACAATAATAACATGTTATACTTATTGTGGCATTCAAAATTGAGTGTAAAGATATGTACCACATCTTTGTTTTCGCAAGGTGAGGTGGGTCAGTTAACTGCAAAGTAGCATGGCTTGGCAGCAAGCATGCACACAGCAAACAGACAAAAGCCACTCCCACACAATCTCTGCTGTTTCACATCAAGTTCATATGCATGCCCTACAAGTTCAGCATCTATTAAGTGTATTTTTTAACATATGGTTTAGTGTGGTCCAACATCAGAAATAGTTTCGATGCAGAGAAGGCAGAAAAATTGGTTAACAAATACCAATTTTACAAAACTAAATAATATAACCAGTAAAATTTACTCAACTGTTTGAATTTTTTTCACTTTTTTTTAAGTGTTTCAAATTTGGTTGCTGTTCGTTTTGTTTGATTAAAAAAAAAATAAAATACAAGTAAGATGCTTATTTTACCCTTTGCTTCGTGGTGGATTTTTCAAATGAAAAATAAAAAGTGATTTTATTAGGTTTTTTTAAATGGTCTTTTTTAAAGAAACCAGACTATTGTTTTTTTGGGTTAGAATTAGTCTGATGGTCACAGAATTAGTCTGATGACTGGCATGACTTCAAGCAATGATGATTTCAAAACTCTGTTAAGATATGCCATAATGGTTGATGCTTTACTCAGAATAGTTATCTCTTAGCGTGGAGTTAGCAAAACAAATGTTCAGTTTCTTTTCTTTGCAGATTGTTGTTTTCTCAGACAATGTTTTTGCTCTGAAAGAATATGCGGTACGAATGGGTAAGCCATACATTTATGGGCCAACTACTCAAGGAGAACGTCTTCAAATTCTTCAAAATTTTATTCACAATCCAAAAGTAAACACAATTTTCATCTCGAAGGTAAGTGTTATTAAATGCATTTCATGTGGTGATCCATAATAGCCTTCGCCTAGAATCCTATCTATTTTCTTTAATTGAAAGGTGTTCTTCATTAGGCATTAGTGTGCCAACCATGTTCAAATTTGAGAAATAGAAATCATTCAACTGAAAGTGTTGCTAGTTGATGTATGATGAGTCATACATGTGTCATCAAAATGCAAGTGCACTTAGCAATTAACTGAACTTCATGACATGAGATATATCAAGTAAAGCTGTGGATAGTGCTGTGCAGTTTTTGTTTTTCAACCCATGTGGCTGAACATAGATTTTGTAGGATATCCTACGTTTCTGTTGTGAGTACACTGAACTTTTAACACTTTCGCGTCTGGTTTCAATCAAGCAGTTTGTGCCAAAACAACCAGATCACACGTGGCTTTGTATGGCAACATCTCCGGTTTGGTAAGTGCTAGAGAGCTGTTCAAAGACTCAAAAGACTCGGCAAGTCTTGTAGTTTACAATGAACAAAATTTTTTGGTTGGGGGTGCAGATTTTTCGTGGCCCACTTCACCTGTCCCTGGGACCAAACCGTTACATGGTAGTATTTTGCTGAAGTTTTTATTGGAAGCTAGGCTACAATCCGGGTCTTCAGCCTACCGGTTGGGCCCTAGGCCAGGTAACATGAGCCAAAATGGCCCAAAAACTACTTCACTTATGACGTCACTCACAAAAAATCTGCAACCCCCAACCAAAAAAATTATTTAGAGTGCAGACTAGAAGACTTGTTGAATCTTTTGAGAGTTTGAACAGCTCTCTAGCGCAATTGGCAGAGGAGCTATGGCGTTGGTAAGGCAACCGACAAGTGCTGGTTTTAGGCCAATTTCCAGGTACGAATATGTCATACCCTGGCTCTCAAGGTGTTAAGAAACAGCTTGTGCTTAGGTTTATTTCAAGACAAGCTGAACCTATGTGCATCTGATTTTTGTAATCTTTCACAGCTAATATTCAAGTAATTAGTGACTAATTATTAGTCTCCACAAAGGTGACGCAGTCAAATCCAACTGCAATTTTTTAAAATATAAAATCAATTTCGTGTTAACTTTGCATACCCTCAGCCTTGCAATCTTATTCATTTAGAGTTCCATTTGAAAAAAAGTTTGCTGATTGATTCAACTGTGTCACTTTCATAGAGACTGTTTGCAAGAAATGTCTGCAATGCATAAAATGTTTTTCTGTCATTTTCAGATATCAGTATTAACCTTTTATTTTTTTAATGGGATGAAAAGTACACAGTAAAACATTCATACTTCAAGCAGCAAAATAAGCTTTTGTCATTACGAACATTGTTAACTGCCAGCGCACAAAAATATTTGTACTTCGAAATTCCACGTTCAGCCCACATTTTAACAACACTTTGCAATTCCATAAGTTGCCAGGCAATTGAGCTAGAGCTGTTCAAGCCCTCAAAATATGTGACAAGTCTTCTACTTCGCATTGAAAAAAATGGAAAGTTTACAATTTGGGCTTGTTGTGGGTGACGTCGTAAGTGGGGTAGGTTTTAGGCCATTTTGGCTCAGGTTACCTGTCTGTGGGCACCAAGCGCATGATGGAATTTTTGACTCAAGGTTTTTGGTGGAAACTAGGCTATAATCCAAGTATTTTGAGCCTTTCATTGGCTTTCTAGTATTTCTGGTCGAAAAGTTATGGCCTAAAAACAACAAAAAAGTGATAATCAATTAACTAATTAGGGTATTATTCAATTATTTTATTGTTTGGCTCTCAATACACAAATTATAGTCAAGTTTCAAGTAAAATTATAGTCAAAAAATTCCTCTTGCGGTTGGTGCTCATGGCCAGGTAACATCAGCCAAAATGGCCTTAAACTTACCTTATGACTTCACCCGCAAAAAAAAAAAAAATCCAAAATTTTCCGTAGTTTTAATGTAATCTGGAAGACTTGCTGCATCTTTTGTGCATTTGAAAAGCTCCCTAGCGCAATCGGCAGGCGAGTTATGTATTTGCAAAGTGACAGTAAAAAGGTGGCTCACACGGATCGTAAAGGTAAAAACAACCCGACGCCGAAGGTCTTAAGTCTTTCTGCAGTAAATAAAGATTTTAAGACTCATCTCTGAAAGTTTCCCAAACAAATCCAAAAGGTAAATCCTGTTTTTAACATCATTGCAAAGACATGTGAGATGTTTCAGCATAAAAAATGCATCCACAACCACATATATAAACTGTCACCAAATTTATTTTAATCATTGCATGGAGAATTTAGTTTGGACAGTTTCATTGATCAATCACATTCTGTCCTATGTCTGAAAGTTCGGAAAAAAGCACATTTGCACACATGTGCAAAACACTTACAATACACATGAATACAGTTCATAATATGATGATGGTAGCAGACAAACAACCACTGTGTGCTCAGGTAGTTGTGGAGGTTGTTTGTGAGTTCCTGTAAATAAAAATTTTGTTTTATCAAAAACGGTAACATAGGTCTATTCATGCTGATGCAAGTAACTCAAATGAAACATTTTCAGGGAACAAGTGCATTTGTTGTATATTTTTATTGGTGTTAATCCATGTAAAATGGAATTTATTACACCAATGACTCATGGTCAAGTTTCATTAGCTCAAGTTGTTGTATACTCAATTCATGAGAGTTAGAAGTTCTGATAGGCTTGGATAGCTGCTCAGATTCAAGAGGTGTGATAAGCAGTGCAGAATGATCAGCCAATGATTCCATTCCACTATCACCACTTTTGTCATTATCAAATTTCAAAGCACTCAAATATTTTGTTTTCGGCCTAGTTTCATGTGTTCGATATGAAGCATTACTTAATTCTTTGTTTTCACTAAAATGTATGCCATTATGGACCAAGTCCACTTCATCACTGTGCGTTGTGATTGATATCTTTTGAAGATGTGGCATCTCAACATAAGGTTCATTCATACTAACAGTATCTGAATGCTCCCACAAATCTGTTGTTGTTTCTGCAGACTTGTCTTTTTTAGAGCACGTCCAAGCTGAATTATCAACATCTGCAGTGAACTTTTCAGTTTCATTGTGTTTTCTCCACTGAAGCACAGATTGATATTCTTCTTGTGTTGCCTCTGTGTTTGCAGAAGGAGACCCTTCAGTCTTGCTCCTCAAATGCTTTTTTTCAAGACTGTCCAGGACATCTTGCTGTATTTTTGGTTTTGTTAAAACCTTGCAGTGCCTGTAAATTATACCAACAATTATATATAATTACTTTTGACTCATGCAGGAAGACGCTAATGGGAATGAACAGTGATAATAAAGCAATATATAAAACTCAAATAACTGTAATTAGCTGAAATTAACTTTGTTGTGTGTCAAAACAGTTTAAATAAAAATGTTCTTGTTGTCCAATAGAACCCTCAAACTTCATTTTGCTTCAATATATCAGCAGAAAAAATGTTTTTGTTTTTTTACCCAGATTCTGGCTTTTCAGCCATAACTGTTCAACCAGGAACACTACAAAGCCAATCAAGGGCTCTGAAGACACAGATTACTGTATAATCTAGCTTCAAATAAAAATTAGACTCAAAAAATTCACTCATACAGTTAGTGCCCAGAGCCAGGTAACCTGAGCCAAAATGGCCTAAAACCTACCCCACTTGTGACATCACCCACAAAAAACAATATTTTTTAATGCAAACCAGAAGAATTGCTGCAGCTTTTGAGGGTTTCAACAGCTCTCTAGCTCAATCGCCTGACGAGATATGGAGTTGCAAAGACTTGCACAATACGGGTAAATTATACCTTCAGTGGGAAAATTGACCAGCACCAAAGGTGTTAAATAGACTACCGTATCTTTATTTGAAGAAATCATTTAGGGCGTAATAATTAGCTCTGTGAATTGCAAATGACAAAATCTCTTTTTCCTAGCTTTAATTAGCAAGCTGTGTGGATTTATAATAGTTTTGATATTTGGTGGCATCAAATTTGGGGCATCAAGAGTGAAACTTCTATTTTAGCTTAATTCATATATATCTATAGTTTTTTAGTATGGCTATTTGCAGTACCTGTGCAGCTGATTGAATATGATCTAAACAAGCTCCTTACCTTTTGTAGTAAAAATATACAATTAAAGTTGTGATCATCAAGAGTAGGACACTTGAAATGGAAGCAATTAAAGCTATGGACAGCCAATCTGAAAAAAAAGTTCAGTTACCATGGTTTAAAAAAATATAAAGCTTAATTTTTGTAATTACACCCTTGGCTTAAACCAACACTGAAAATACTCTTACCATACCAAACTATTCACTAATTTTGCTAAAAGAAATTTTAACTCCTGATTTGTAACCATTTCTCCATGTTGCTTAACTCTTAGGAAAAGTCCAATGATAACTAAGAATGTTCAAAAATAATTGGTTATTATACCCTCATGTGGTTGCTTATAAATTTTTCATCATCATGACTATGTTGTTGATGTTTTGTGCCAATTGCTATTGATTGACAAGTGACTGTAAATTCAGAATGTAGCATTAACCAATTTGGGTGAAATATAGCATAGTATTTTAATGAAGGTTTAGATGTTATTGGTTATTATGTTTATGTCAAGCTAATAGAATTACGAAACATTTAACATCGGTGTGTTCATTTTCATTGAAACATTTCCTAAATGGATATAGTTCCTAAAGTATGGTAAGTTCATCCTGATTATGGTTACTGCTAATTTCAGGAAGAATTGCAGCAACCCTGTGCACCATCACATGGATATTTTTAACTTGGAAGTTCCTTGAACGTTTGTGATCAATTCAGACATACGCATTCGTTCTAAATACACTCAATTTTTAACTTTTTCTTAAATCAAAAAAGGTTGCATACCCTCATGTGGTTGCTTATAAATTTTTATAGTCATGACTGTGTTGTTTATGTTTTGTGCTTTTTTGACATAGGCAATTTTTAACAGGCTTTTCAGCTGTTGCACCTTAAAATATGGTTTGAATTTTTCACAGTTGAAATGAATCCTAATGATTGTTTGCACGATAAGTTGCTGTATATTGCTTCATCTGACAAGCACATTTTCAACTTACGAAGGCAAGTTAGCACCTTGTTTCCAAAAACTGTCTTATTTTAAAAGGGTGTGTTTGCTGAAACTGTCACTTAAGGAATGAATTTAATAGCGTTTGAAAGATATTTTGTAGAAAAACATATTCATACCTTGTTCTTGGGTGAATGTTGCTGTGGACCAATCAGAGCAAAGGCTGCCATTACCTGTGGAAAATATATCTTCAGGTTCTGTCTTCTATAAACTAAACAATGCACTGCTGTTGTCTCCAGTTATTTCAAGGTCCTATCCTAACTGGATCATTGTCTGTAAAGTGTTTTACTGAAGAGTGAAACAACATTACAGTCATTAATTGTACAAAAAAATTAGGCTAGTTTTTGGCTTATCTCACATTGGTACTGGAAATATTTTTACATTATTCACTAGAATCTCACCTGTGCAAGCTTTAACTTGTATTTTTGTTCCTTTTGGTAGTTCCAAAATGGTAGCATGCTCAGAGGAGTTCCAATAGCATATGTATGTTTTATTTGTGTAGTTGCATTTGTTTGTGGTATCAAGGAATTGGCTGCAAATACAAGTCTTTGAGATGAGTTTCAAAGTTTTGATAAAAACAGAAGTCTACTCCTCTTGAGTTAATTTGTAGATGTTGCTTAGTTGTCTTTGGAAACAACCAAAATTTTTGCTTTCAATTGTTCAGGTTTGATTTATGTTGATATGCTTCATTGAGAAAAGGCAATGCTTTACATTGCACATTTTTGGGTCTTTGGTTTGTTCCACATTCTGGAATGTTATTGCATTTGAAACTGGTGGAGGGTACTGCTATTGGTGAAGATGCTATTGTTAGCAAGAACAGAAAATAAGTAGCAGTTCAATTGCAATTGGTTCTAGTTTAAGAATTTTAAAAGCTGTAAAACAGAACACAAGTTTTAATAAGAGCAATTTGCTGACAAAGCCATACATTATCAATTTTAGTATGAACTGGTAATGATTAGTCAATCTAGAATCAAAAATGAAAAATCATGACTCAAATGAAATCATGATGGATTTTAACAACTACTATTATCATCCTAGGTAAGATTCAATGAAATTCTAGCACAATCTAAGAAATATGTGCAACATCACATGTATATATTTTATGGCAGAGTTAGCACACAAGTTGGCTAAAATTAATTTTTTACTGATACTTCACGTTAAGTTTGTATTGCAGGAAAATTAATTTTTGAAGTCAAATTGAGGTTTGAACCAGTCATGCAGGCTACAAACTTTCTGAAATTGTCATTAAAGATGTCAATCTTCATCTGATAAGAAAAAATATCTCCATTTGGTTCCTCAGGTGGTTTCCACTGAATTTCATATTTGTTGTTTCCGAGATACTGCACAAGGTACAATTTGGGTGGTGTAGAAGGAGCTGCAGAGATGAAAAACAGTAAGTTCACTGAGAGATGCATTTTATACTGCATTCAAGAATTACTGATGCAAAGTGTTGGAAGGCAATGATGAAGCATTTTTCCAGCTTNATATTCCATGGGTCTGTTATTCTTTATGAATTTGTAAACCNTANAATGTGAGTCATTGTTTAACAATTTCTAAAGANCAGTGAACTGGTGTAGGTGTCATAAAATTCAAGTGTAATTCAGGGTTCCCACGCGGTATTGAAAAAGTATNGAATTTAAAATTGGTTTTCAAGACCTTGAAAAAGTATTGAATTAGCCAAATTGTACATTAGGTATTGGAAAAGTATGGAAATTCTAAATAGAAAATAAATCTAAAGTGTCTGAGCAGAATTATACTGAAGGTAAAACACTTCATTTTTATGGAGTGTTTTGCAATGTGTAAAATTAAGTTTCTTGATTAAGAATTTTGAAAAATGAAGAGAAGTAATGGTATTGAACTTTTCAAATTTAGTATTAAAAAGGTATTGAAAAAGTATGGAAAATGATTTTTAAAAATGTATGGGAACCTTGGTAATTACAACCAGCCCACCAGCAGCTGCTGCTTTTGTGTTTGTAGTTCATGAGTTAAAGTAAAGTGTGAGAGTTCATAAAACAAAACTTGATTATAAAGTAAGTCTGACTTTTACAATATGTATGTTTCTTATGATACTTCACAGAAGTTTTAAATATGGTACATATCAGAGGGGTTTAAGTTGGTGTAACAAACTCCAAAAAAGTCAGCTTATTCATTGAAGGTGTGGTATGAGTCAGGTTTACTAATATTTAATAAATTAAATAGTTATTTCTATTAATTTATGACAACTTCTCTCAGTGCAGATCTTACCAAATCGTATCTATGTTTAAAAAAGATTCAATTGCAGGGTTTGTTTTTCCAGGTCTATAAATTGCCATTTCTTCAAGCTATGGATTTACTTTCTATAGAAGTTCTGTATAGCAACGGTGTGCTTGAGTATTGTTTGTCCAATGAACAAAGATTGCCAGAATGTGTTTTTATAGGCATGATCAGAGTTGTTACAGTGGAAAAAGATACAATTCTGCAATTCTAACATGCAGCAAAACTTGTTCTTAGATGATCAAGTTTAAAATGTATTTTCAAGGTGATAATGGTAACACCGCTACAACACTTAAAATGTTTTAACGTCATAGTTGCAATTACAAGCACAAAATGATATTACCAGTAAACTTTAAGTCAATGAAGTTGAACAGACAATTTTATTTAAAAGCTTTTTGTTCCTTTGTTTAAACCATGCTGCAGACAATGCATCATGCTGTCCCTGAACCTTTTTGAAAGATGTACTTATGCAGGGAATAGCTATTTTTCAGCTTCTGTGAAGTTTGGTAAAACCAGTTTTCTGCAAGCATACTAAATGTTGATATATTTTCAGGGGTTTTGTTTGAGGAAAATCTTAGGGACCTGATTTCTCTGATTCTAGGGACCAGATTTTCTCTGATTCGAGGGGCCCAATGATAATTTTTTCTGATTCTAGGAACCTGGTTTTCAATTCTACAGACCCGATTCAGGTCCCTAAAACCCTTTTAAAAACACTGATATATTTCATTCCTTACCACTTTCATCTGTTTTAACAATCTTGTAGGGGGACAATGGTCCTTTTCCAAATGCATTGTTTGCTCTCACTTGAAGAAAGTACTTGGTGTTGGGTTGTAGATTCTCAAATATATGTCCACCTTTTTCCTGTGGGACTTTTATTTGTACTGCCAACAACAAAAGTTTTGCTGATGATACAGAATCAAATAAAACTCATAAGTTTGGTAGTTTTGTAATGAAAATGTTGTGAGGAGATGGGTATTTTTAATATATTGTAATGCACTTCATGATTTTATTTATAAAGTTGATTTTACTTTTCATATGCATGTTTTTAATTTTTCTGTTAGTTGTTTTAAATTTGGAGACGGAGTTAGCAACTTCATCACAAAAAAGCCTTTGCACTAGCTTTTTGAAGGCATTTTTTATTGTAGCAAAGTTCTTATGTTATTTTCTACGTGCATACACTTTACAATTTACATGCTTTTTGTAAGAAAAAGATATTATGCTGTCTCACTATCAATTGGCTGATACCAAAAGCATTTTTGATAGATCGTGTATTTTTGAAGTGGTATAGCTTTCATTTGCAGTCTAAAGATAGAAGTTTAAGAACAGTTTGATGAAGCAAATGGTAAGCACCACTTTGCAATATGTAATCCACATTTATTATATTTCAGTTGAACTTTCTCACTTTGTCTAGAAGTTGGTTTCCCTTGCCATGTTGTGTTGAATATCACATCATATGAATAGATTTCACCACAAGCTTCAAAATCTGTTAGCAGTGACAGTTGAAGTAAAAAGCTTGTTGAGCTCACATTGCTAATCATCATTGCTGGTACTGTTGCAGGCACTGAACACATGCAAATAAGTATGTTACCTGACTGTTCAACAGCAGTTGTTGATTTTACATGACTTTGAAAATCTCATAAATGCATCTCTCATAATTATGAAAGAAAGCATTATAATTAGTAAATTAGAGAACTGATAGATAGGGCTAATATTTGGGTTTCATCAATATATTGGTATCGGCCAAAATGAATGCTGTTATATCCCTCACGCATCCAATCAACTTGCGCAAGAAAAACACAATAAACCAAGCCAAGACATTATCTTGCAGCAACGCTAGCAGACGTGCGTTTTGATAAACAAGCAGACAAGATGAACCATGATCCATACGTTGACCGTCAGAGCCAAAACAAAAGCATCATAATTAATCAGATTAATTACAAATTAATGCAAAACATTGAAATTGCTGCAATTTGAAAAATGTGAGTTCATAAATCTTGAGTTTTGAAGTTTTTGAAAAAAAGGTAATGCATAGAATACATTATATTTTTGATAATGAAGCAGAAAACAAGATTTAAATTGGGAAATATCGCTATCAGCTATCGGTCTATTAATGGCTGATATATTGGTAACGGCCCCAAAAAAGCCATATCAGTTGATCTCTAATTATAATGCTTGCTGCTACTCAAACATCCAGCAACATAACCTTGCTGCAATTTCATGGTGCAAAACATCACATTGCATAAGATGCACAGCTCAAACTGTTGTGTCATAGTTTATGTTGCCCTCTGACAAAAAAGCTTGGAAACTCCTCATCTAAATCATAACTTTTTCAGTATAAAACCCTTCATCTGTGATTTCTATAAGGTGTTGATCTGGTTTAAATCCAAATGTGATGTTCTGGACTTTTCTATTGTTTTTTTAGTTTCTTTGCAATTTATCAAAACAACTATATTTTTTCAATATTCTGACATCTGCATTTATACCACAAATAATTCTTGTTTAGCTTACCTTGTTGTTTTGTGTAAGACTGTAGAGAGCATGCACCAATTTCAAGATCATTATGCAAAACTTTTGTCACTAGAGTGTACATAGTACATTCCTACAAAAAATAAACACTGTATGTAGTACCATCAAAATGCATGTTTCACCACAAAGTTAGATTGTTTTTATGGGATATAACATTTTTCTGAGCAAGTTTTAACTCTACGTTTACAATCATTTATGAATGCCATTGATCGGTGAAATTTTGGTTCCTATATATACAATGCCAATGAATACTTACCTTCAAATTGTGGCAGACAGTATAATTCAGGAAAGCATGTGGAATTTCACGGGCATATATTTTACAAATTTAGTTACATCCTCAAATTTCATTTAGACATTATGATGTCTTTGGTCATTAAAATAAACAGCCAAATTTGCTTACTCCAGAAAAAATTGTATGTTGGAAAATCTTTGACTAAGATTAATCACAACATTGCAGTGACAATTGTATTTACTGACAAGCTAAAATGAGTCAAAACAGCAACAGTATCTTTTACACCCATAACATCAAAATTATGCCTGAAGTAGTTTACTAGGTTTGTAATGTTATAAAATCTGCATTTTGCTTTCTATTGACAATCATAAATATCTTGTAGGCAAGAAATGCTGTGATACTTACCAATATATGTGTATGCTAGCTTAATTCTTCAGATTTTCTACATGCAAGAAGCAGAATGAATGACCAGTTACTTACTCTTAAACCAGTTACATTGTATGAGGTGCTGTGTGTATCCAGCAAATCACTTGAAAAACTTTCATTTGTTCTTTCTGTTCTAACTTGGTATGCTGTGAATGAAGTAATGGTAGGTGCTGTCCATTTGATTTCTATCCAGTTAAATCCTTTCCTTTTGATTGTGCAGTTTTTTGGGACTTTTGCTGCGTAACAAATGATTAAAAATTGTCATTGAGTGTGACCAACGATTTTTGTACTAATGCATTCATTTGTGATCTCACTTTCTTGGTCACAAGTGTTGTGATTCACCATTTGTTGCAATTCAGCTGATCTTCCTTGTTCATTTTCTGCTGATAATGATATGATGTAGTCCACTCCAAGTTGAAGGTGGTGCACTTTAGCTACAAAAAATTTTCCATTTCTACTTAAATCCACATATTTTTCAATGCTCATGTTTGTCTTTGGAGCTCTGATTGAAAAGGTGAATTTGTCCACATAACCAGTTTTCTAGATGAGTAAAAACAAAAGCAGACTTCAGTTTTTTTAATTATGGAATCTATAAATATTAATAGCAGATGCAAAATAGTATGTTAATCACATCAAATTTGGTAATGAATTCAATTGTTATTGGTCAGTTTTTTATGATGTTAACTAATAAGTTTCTTTCGTGTCTCTTCAATTTTTCATTTTACTATTTATCACTCTTTACTCCCACCTGCCACCTTGCTAACAGCAAGTATCCATTCCTGGTGTGTACACATTGCAAATCAATATATAGGTTATCAGTGGCTGTGTTAGGTTCTGCAATGCAATGAATTGGTGTCATTCATTCATGTTTATTTGGAAAAGCATTTCAGCAGCTCAAAACACCGTGTAAAGTACAGTTCAATGTGAAAGCAGTCATCCCAGCAAAGCTGGACATACACTATATATTGTATTTTATCTAACTTGAGTCATGTGCAGATCAATAACATCACAATCAATGCCACATTAAACCAAGCACATCAATATCATGTTTCCGTCTCTGACAGGCTACCTAATATAACCATGTGGCTTTCTGGTTAGGTCCCCCACTATCCTAATGGTGTGGAAATTTAATGATTAACACTGTGCATGCAAGCATTCAATTTTATTGGTACGTAAGTGCTGAGGTTGAAGTTTCTACGGGCGTATGAAATACATGTCACAAAATACGATGTCAAAACCTGCTGAAATTGGTAAAANAATATAGGTTGAAATCTGCCAAAACGGCTCCCACACTAATGTCAATTATACAGGCAATTCACAGTTATTNGATAGCTTTTAATTTTTTCGAAACTCTTATACCATGNTAACAACGGATTAAACTATAATCATGAAAAATGGAAAACACACAATTACCCAGAAGCACTTACGCAGTGCATTGCAAAACACAAGCACATTAAACTTGCAAATTGGCTTTCTGCAAACAGTTTTAAATAGCAAGTAGAATGTGAAAAATCAGCAGGAGTGCTGCACTCCCAGTCAGAATTGTGGTTAGTTTTTTTGGTCACAGACCAAAATGTTTTTGAAATGACTGAAAAAAAATCAAGTCATTTAGGTCAGAACGTCTGAAAATATAGGCTGATGATCAATGCTAACAGCAAGTTGTAATATAACTGTGAGACAAATGACTAAAATGTCTCAGCAAAAATATGACTGAGATGTATCAGCAAAGGAAAAACATAATTGAGGCGTGTGATGCATGCCTGCGCTCCTATACTCAGCGCATATGTATTGGCATATATTCTGTGTGATACACATATCTGAAAATCAGTATTTTTGACTCCGACTCAGGTTGTAGCCTAGTTTCCAGTAAAAACTTCAGCGAAATACTACCACCTAACGGTTGGCGCCCAAGGCCAGGCAAAGTGGGCCAAGGTGGCTTAAAAGTCCTCCACTTATGATGTCACTCACAAAAAACCCGCACTCCCCAAGCAAAAAAATTTTTTTTTCGAGTGCAGACTAGAAGACTTGCTGCGTCTTTTGACATTTTTACCGGGTCTGTAGAGCATACCGGACCGGAGAAATTCCCATGCAAAGCCACGTGCATTTAGGCGGGGGGTTTTTCCGAAAATCCCCGAAAGCAGCCGGACGCCAAAGAGTTAATGAGGGCCGCACATTCAATGGCTTACTTTGATCTTAGCCAGCTAAATTTAGCTTAAGGCAATATACTGAAATTTTTTGAATCCTAACTGCAATGGTAACAGACATGATAAGACGGCACTGAGCACTGCCTGCATCAAAATAAGGACAGGTCGTCATTATGTAGAATACTTTTACTACAGCAAAAATCTAAACTGGGCCACACAAAACCTTCGACTGGGTCGCATGCGGGCCACGGGTTGGACATAGCTGCGCTAGACACAAACAGCATAAACTAAAAGCTGTGAGCATGTTTGATTTGGTGTGTGCCAATGTAGTGAGGAGCCTTGTGAAGTAATGCATATAGTTCTGTACGCAGTAGCCTTGCTGAGTAATATGATCTGTGCTTCAACATTAAGGTATGTGCTAGCTACTCACAGAACCACATGCACTGCTTGTTACAAATGATTTATTACGTAACACAATGGTGTGTTTGCAANAATATCGTNACTATCAATTGAATAGATAGCACTGTTTGCCACATAAAATTGGTCCTAGTTGAGAAAGCACAACCAGATTTATATATTGGGTGCACTGCATCACAAGGCGCACATTCGATTTCTGAGAAAATTAAAGGATTTTAAAAATGCCTTATGATCTGAAAAATATGGTAATTGCAAGCAGTAAGCAAACGAAGACACCCCTGAAACATGCGCTTAAGTTCTTTTATCTGGCAATATATAACTAAAATTGCACCAATCTAATATATGCACCAATCTGGTATAAACCATAGGTTTCTGTTAATTGTGAGGAATATACCTCTGGCAATTAGTAATTATATTTCTATGGCTATGTATCTTTTCTTGTCTTTCACTAATCTGCAGTGTTTATGCAACATAAAGCACAAGACTGCACTGAGCTGGAAAGCACCATATTTATGCTCCTGATTAACATACCCGTAAGTTTCATATCATATGAATTTGAAATACTTGCTTGTTACAAGATGTAAGGATAAAGGTTGTCCCCAAACTCTGAGACTTTTTGGAGTTTCTTCAATTGATGAAATTAATGTGAAATTGTATTTGGTTGCTTCCTTCTTTGGAATAGTAAATGAGGAATAACTTGATATGATCTGTGGTAATTCTTCAGAAGCTACCTGAAAATCAGTTTCCTTTCACGAATTAGATCACAGGTATTTCTAATAACAAACACCTTAATTGTAGTCAAGGACTACTGAAATGGATCAATGGATCAAATGCAAATCAATTACCAGTTTTTTTTGTGCCGATCACTTTGTTCGAACATTAGCATGATGAGTCATTTATTCTGGGACACCATAATTAGTCATTCCGTGATGAAGTAAATTTTTGATTTGATTCAGTAATTTTCTTGTCAAGTAGCATGGAGTGGAAAAAACAAGAATTTTAAACCATTTTTTCTCTCATTAAAATAAATATCCTGCCAACAACAGTTCGACATATAGTTGAGATGCAACTTGTACAATAATTGTATTCCCCATTACGATTCTCAATTCTTTTACCCCATCGCGATTCTCATTTTTTTAAAAATAGTGCTGTAATACTGAGCGGTAGTCAATGGACAGCTTGAAACAATACAATTAGGCCATAAATTTTGCAACTGTTGGAAGTACAGCTTTCAGAAAATAGTCTAGGTTGGCATAGATGCCTATGGTACTGACCTATGTTCTATAGTAGCCTGTCACAGTGTTATATACTCCAGCAGTGTCATATATTGCAGGGCTTCTCAAACTGTTTCGTTCTGCGACCCATTTAAAAGATGTTTTTTCAATGCAACCCCCTTGGTAGATAGACTAGATGTTAATGATATGTGTAAATATACCATTACAAATCTCAAGAGGCATTTTTGTCTGTGGTGAAATCATGCAAATACACACAATCCACAAAAGTAACTATACAGTAATAAAACTACCACGTAATGGAAACAAGGCGAAAAAATATTAACAAAAACAATTCAGTTTATAGAAGTTATCAAGCACAACTAATGGGATGGATGCACTTGACAATTTGTACACAGATCACCCATTCGTAGATTGATACAACAATACCCAGGACGAAGGACATTCTCAACATATTTAATAAAGGATTGGTTTTTGGACTTGATGATTATTAATTTTGAGAATGCCGCTTTACGCAAATATGTTGTGTAAAAGGCCAAGGGTTTATGAATGTCTAGATCAGAAATGATTGGGCATTCATTTCTTGTTCTTATCCAAAAATGACATGGCCTCTGTTGTGAAAATTCCATTTGCAAACTTTTGTTATTCAATAACTCAGCAAATTCATCCTCGGCATAGCAGGTGTGTTGCCTCATGAAATTTCAGTTCTTTATGATTTGTGGTTCCAACTTCTCAATAAAAGTCCAAAGTACTTCTATAGCTGTGCATGAAGCTTTTAACTTCAGTCTAATACTACTCAGTGTGCTCTCATTGCAGTTAACCTATAGCCCCTAGACCAGACCTAGAGTTTTAAATACAAGCATGCCTTTGTGTTGGAATGAATCCAATAAGATCTGTATTTGTCAGTACATTAAATAAAACAATCATGACATAACAAGGCATAAGTTGGGCTTGGTTGATTGTTATTATTTGATAGCTCAGGCAGACATCCTAGTAAACAACTGACAGCATGAGGCACAGTATTGCCCCTAATAATACAGTAGAAATAGAGTCACTGCAGGCCTACTTTCAATATTCTTGAAAAGATTGCAAAAACTTTTATATCTGATTTGTCAAGCCAATTTGTTGGTGACCCCAAAATTACATTTTGCAACCCCAAATGGGGTCGCAACCCATAGTTTGAGAAGAATATATTGTATTTCATACACTTGCAGTTTAGATTTACAAATTTCAGGATATATTAAACTAAATAAGTTGCAAATAAAAAAAGTTTAATAGGTCTGTATACAGAGTAAATCTAGCAGAAGAAACCCTAATTTACATCTCAACACTTTTGACTGTGTAACTTACCTTTATGTGTAAACAAGTCAGTGTTGTAGCCATTACAAACCACACACTTGATTTGATAAGTAACACTAACTAAAGACCACCAAAGAACATTACATACAAGTTAAATTAATCTTGGAATTGTTTTAAAATAAGATGCATAAACAATGCTGGAACTCATGCAAAAATTGCACTGACACAGCCTGTAACTGTGTGTACATCATAATTATACCCCACTTATTTGCTTCTTTTTAACAATAGTTTTTTTCAGAACTAGACAAAATTTAGGCAAACTGTTGGAATCACATGAGTGTAGACGTATTAATCTTCAAATTAAAACCTACTTGTATTGTCATTTCAGGGATATTTTAAAGGCTTATTTCTTAAACACCTTCAAATCAATAATTACTCATGTTCTGTGATTTGATTTTTAAAAATGGTTCACAGGCCACAAGCTGTGCTTGTTGTTATCAACATGGGCTTTGACATTGCTATGCAAGTACACCATTTGTTCCTACAAAAGATAGTTTTTCTTTTCAAACTACAGGTCAAAAATAATTTGTCTGATTTTGCATATGCTTGCCAAAACTTTATTAACATTTCAGCATGTTTGTATTTCTTAATCCAAACAGCTTAATGACAACATACCCCATTCGATGTTGCATATATAAGCATATAATTTGGTGTAATCCAAGTTTGTCTCACACATTCTGGTGGACTAGCGGTCAATGTCAGGTGGTCATCATCTTGAAGTATCTTCACAGAAGGTGCATCTAGTTTTACTACAAAGAACAAAGCATCGTTAACATGGTTTTTATTATCATTTTTCCTCATTGTTTCTTTTATTACAGTACAATATTTCTTTACTTTGACAATAGCAATCCTTACTTTTGTTGCATGGATTAAACTTTGTTGAAGCTGTACAAATATCCTCACTCAATAAATCAGACTCAATTTTCAAGCCTAAATAAATGTCTTCAGTCATTGTGATGAAGTAACAGTTCGTGTCATTGGTAAAGATAAAGGTGTCGCAATCATTGTGATGACATGTAACTGGTGGGTTGCTGCAAATTCAAAAATAACTGTAGTAAAGCACAAGAAACTTAATTGTCCGTCACATGCTGAACATTTGCTATTATTTTCTGGTACGGTATAGTTGTATAGTATTTGCAACTGCATGTTTATCAGATTTGCAATAGCACTTCTGTTTGTGGNNCAGGTCTTTGTATTTNTAAGCTCAGTAACTGCAGCTTGTTTCTTTGTTCACATGGACATTAGCTAAGTAAAGCTATTATGAAAGAGTATATTTTAGACAGACATTTCCNATTCGGTTTAGCAGGAAATCAGTGTTGAAATGTTGAGAATATATTATTTAGAAAAAGTTCCTCCTTACCAGAAGTGATGAATAGAGTTGTGCAGGCGAACAGAAACTTTATATGTCAAACTGTTATTTGATGATACTTTATTCCAGTGGCAGTAAATGTATCCATCAGAACCTTGTGCTCCGTAACAAAGAGAGGTGACTGTACATGATGCCCAGCAAGTAATGGTTAGTTGAACCTTGCAGCTTGTTGTTGCATGCAGCGAAGGCACTGAAATATAAAAACAATGTTTTTGTCAACACTTTCTTTTTTCACACCAAGACTTGGTATCTGCCATATTTTATGCTAAAATTATGTTCATCAGTTAATACGTTTTTTGTTGTTGTTGGATTTATTGTGTGTGGGGCATACGTGTTACTTTACACCAATTGTGAGCTGTACTGAGTAAAAAGAAACTTCTTGTAGCTATGCTTTTCTGGCAAGAAACCTTCATCTTGGTTGTTACAGGAAAACGAGAACATAGGTCAGGGGCTGTTGACAATTTTTTGGTATCTCCTAGTGGTAAGGCATGGAAACAAATTGGGCTCCAAAAGTAAATTAAACTGGTTGAAAATTGCAAACATTTCAGTTTAAGTTTCAAATTGTGTTTATTACGTTGTGTGGCCAGGGCTTGATGATTCAGCCAGCAAAGATCTTCGGTTCTAAAATTCCAGTTTAGCATTATTGTTATATGCAGCTGCTGCTCTATGTTGCACTGCTTGCTTTAATTGTTGGCTAACTGAAGTAAAATCGTTTCCGCCTCTAATACGCCTGTTGATTGTTACTTTCAAGTGTTCTTGTTTCATGTCATTCGTTTAAGGTGATGTTTCTGGTTATAAATGACTGTGCAAGGCGTATAAATGAGTTCAGATGTATTTCGTGTTTCTTTGTTGTTTGTGTGTGAAAACAGTTTGTACAAGCTGGCTATTTTAATGCTGAACAAGATACCCGTTTGCTAGGTGATGGAGTTTCTGCTCAAAGTTCATTCGAGCCGCAGTCCAAGTCTTATCGCAGCCTCTAGAGCACTTCTTTAAATATAGTACAAGTTACGTAAAGCAAACTTACCGTTTAGTAGACGCTCAAGCAAGGTTTTGGTCTCTTCCGGCGAGAAAGTTCCGAATACTGTTTGGATGCAAGCAACTTGAAGTAGCACAGCATTCACAAGAAATTTAAACATCTTCTTCGCTCACAACCTAGCAATATGCAGTTCCTTATTTACTCGACCTTGTATTTTCGGTTAATTCTGTAGTGTATAAGTCAGAAGTGCCCAAGAGTCCGGTATGCTTCAATCGTAAATTGTTTATTGGTTGTATAATTCCGCTGTATTTTGCAATTTGGATCTCCACAATGGCATGGTAGTTACGCACTAAGACAAACTGCCTGGCATGTCTGAAAGTTTTCCTGGTACCAATGTAAAACCTTCACATTCTACACAAGATTGATGCTTGTCACTGCGATCTACTAGGCGAGTGATTTTTCCTGAAACGTTGTTCTTAGCTGACTAGTTAAATGCGATTTCAGCGAGTTAAACCTCTTAAGCTGTCTGAAGAACAGAATGAGATCTTGATTGCGACTGACCGAGCACAAACACTGCGAAACTGTTCTTTGTTTTATAGTTAATCATTAACAGCCAGCTATGCGTAACGCGTTGATCTGACCTTTATGTAGTTGATCAGAGTTCGCTTCTAGTCTTCTGTGGCACTGAACAGTAAGCACTACTCGTTGAAAAAATTTGTGCCTATGCGCGTGTGTTTAGATGTTTGGCAATTGTCTAGACTAATGGCTTTAATTTCCTTTTCCATTGAGTTTAGTGTGGCATATACATGCACTACGTGTTTAAAGTTTCTAGTCAGGTTTTTTTAAAGGCCTTAACAAAGTTGCCATTGTTCCCCTCTGTTGATCTTCGCTCGCATCAGGGAATGATTTTGCAACTAGCTTATCCTTTGGAGATTCTCTTAGTCACCGTGTTCTTAATGGCTCCGCTCCTTGAAAAGAGCTGGTTTGCTGATCTGTAACGCAAACCATTCGGACGTTGGGCGGTTGTTGTGGTATTTCGCGTAGTTATCTTGTGTCTTTGGGTGCATGAGATTCAGAAACTTAGTACGGTAATGTCATAGGGTGGCAAAGTTTTTGATAGGCATCACGATTGGTCGATTCCTACTTTCATAAATGGTTAGAGGGTTAAAGTGATCGGACATGTTTAGCTCATCACAAAGTACTTCTATTTTCCCCCCATTTCCATTTTTCTAGTAGTTGCTTCGAAAAACGTTTCGTCGTTTTAAAAAATCATCGGCTTTAAATAAACACTTCCTTTCGTTTCAGCATCATGTAGTGCAATAGGTTGTGAAACATTTTTTCCAAATTTATCCGCATTCCCGAACACGCTGTGGCCTGACAAACAGTTGACAGAAGAACTCTAATTTGCTATACATGTCGTGTTTCTTTGTTGTTTGTGTGTGAAAACAGTTTGTACAAGCTGGCTAATTTTAATGCTGAACAAGATACCCGTATGGTACGTATACAGTGGTGGTAACGAAGCTGTGAAAAACGAAGTTTGGTGGTTTTGTGGCAACAGAAAAGTCGAGTTAATGCCGACTTACGCTGCTGTTTTTCAGGTTGGTGACAATTCGATTGATCTTCCGGAGGCAAGCGTTCTGATTCAAATATCTTCTCATGGCGGTTCTCGTCGGCAGGAAGCGCAGAGACTTGGGAGAATTCTTCGAGCTAAAAAAGGATCCCTGGCTGAAGAATACAACGCGTTCTTTTACTCCCTAGTGTCCCAGGATACAGTTGAAGTAGCCTATTCTATTAAACGCCAGCGGTTCCTTGTCAACCAAGGTTATTCGTTTAAGGTAAATTTAAATTTATTGCAATATCCACTTCCTGTTTGTATCAGGTAAAAAACAAAGCACAAATATTGGTAACTATATTCGATGATGCAAGGTTCTAGTGGGTATGTTACTTTGTAAAACATGGCCAGCTGACTTTAAATTGTTCCAGTTGGCTTTATGTTCTAAAGTCTTTCCACAATGATATCACAAAATTTTGCTTTCGTTTTTTTTATGTGAATATTTATGCAACTACAGGCAGTGACCAAATTAGCTGGGTTAGAAGACGAAGAACATTTAGCGTTCGGCACAAAAGAAGAGCAGCACCAGCTTTTGCAAAAAGTTCTCGCTGCCACTGACTTAGACGCCGAAGAGGAAACAGTGCAGGGAGAAATGAGCTACTCCGCCGGGTCAACCCAGGTTCGTGCGAGTTGCACACGTCATTGTTTGCCTTGTCACAGTTTTGCGTCGTTCACTAGCTCCGCTTCTTTCTTGGGCTTCTGCCGCCGTGGTTGTTGTTTGGGCGTACAGTTTTAAGTGGACATTCCACATCGCAGTGGAAACATCCTTGTTTAAAAATTCAAGTCACGCAGTAGTCGAAGCGCAATAATCGCGCGTTTTGCGATTTCTGATGGGATCTTTGTGGGGATTTTCACTTCTATCTTTTCGCATTTTTTGCGAGTAGCGTGCGTCAAGTAATCAGCTTCGTCTTCTCCGCTTCTTTCGCCTGATGTTTGCCAAATACTCAGCTGACTCAACAGTAAGTTGGTAACAAAATTTTTTTCACGCCATAAACTTATTCTTTCAGCTTTGCTTCCTGTTTTCCGGTTATGAAAGAACATGATGACACTAGAGTTAGTTGCAGTAGGTTATGACAGACTGAAACTCTTTTTGCAGTAATATCTCTCGGGAAGTAGTTATTCGATTTTGCAAACAACCACTTATCTTAAGTGTACCCTGCAGTCTCTAACACCTGGTGTGAACGACTCGTGGCGCAGNTATGACCAGTNNACTCAAAGCTTTACGGTCACCGTTCGAAAGNGCAGCCTGACTGGTTCCCTGGTAATACTTACCTACTCTTTGCCTGTGATCGCAATCAAACAATCGGCCTGATTGAAGGTAATGGTGAACCGCTCCGTTCACATGGAACCGCGCACCGCACCTTCAGGCGTCTCACACTAATTGCGGTCTATCGCTACTTGGGAAAAAAAGCGCCCGCACATAACAAGATTGTGGAAAACTCCACGTACTCTACAGAGGCATACGAGAAGCCATCGGTCCAATCCTAAAGAAGTTTTCCATTGGGCATGTGCTTTAATCTCAGCTGACAGAGTACTTGTGACTTGCGCCTCTGTTCAACTGGATCGCTGAGCGGACCGCTATAGCTCTCCGTCTGTGGCCANCCAGTGAATGCCATCCNTTCCACATCATCTGGTTTGTAGAAGCTGCCTGTCCTTCAATCACTGAACAGCTCCTTCACTCTAGAAGAAGTGAAACTTGCAATCAGAGGCCACAAGAACAGGAAGTCACCAGGACAAAACGGCACTCCCACTGAGATTTTGAAATGCAGTGGCAAGCCCGTGCTAATGGCTCTTTTCCACATATTCACAAATTTCTGGATAAAATGCTGTCTCCCGCACGATTTCAGTAAGTTATCATAATTTCCATAAGAGCAAGGGCGACGATAGCTGAGTGGTAGAGTGACCGCCTCCCAGTTGGAAGGCTGGGTGTTCGACCCATGGCCACTGAGTGAATCGCCGTAGCGCTCCTTAGGCAAGAGCGTTCACCTTGACCGCCCCGGTAAGAAGCGCATTTCAGGCTTCTGTCTGTCACCAATTGCCCTCACCAAAAATCACATTGTCGTGGCATTTTGCTTCTGTGCATCGTTGGTAAGGTTTTTGCGCGTTTTCTCTTGCCCAGAGTCCGGAAGATCGCTGATAGTTCTTCCAGAGAGTCAGTGTGGCTTTCGGCCCTCGAAAGCACAACGGAAATGGTGTTCCCACTAAGCTCACCAACGCCTGACGCGGTGAGCCGCTCTGGCTTGTACAATATACTCGAACTGCTGGACTGCCCCGAAGCGTTAGTTTCCATTCTTGTAGCGTTCCAAAAGAACGTGAGGCGGCAGTCCAGTTCGACGACTCCAAGTTCGCAGCTATCCGGATTTGCGGAAGGATCAAACATGGCTGCGTCTTGGTTCTCACGCTATTCGGCATCTTTTTTTCGATGCTCCTCGCCTGTGACTTACCAAAGGAAGATGGAGCCATCATCCACACTGGCGGCAGCAGCGCCGGATTATATTCAAACCTTTCCAGGCTACACGCAAGCACTAAGACCAGGCGCGAACTGCTCCACGCCGATGACGCTGCTCTAGTCGCTCACGCTGAGGCGCAAATCTGTGCGATTGCTTTGCTCAGGCCGTGCTGACTTTGACATGACCATCAGCTTGCGGAAAGCTGTCGTGATGTCCCTTAGAGCAGTGATCCCCGGGCCGCGGGTCAATTGTTACCTTGCCGCGAAATTGCAAATGTGTACTGGTGGATACCACTCGCTTTCTGGGCATATGATTGGTCGACTCTTTCCCATTCAAAATGGTAACTTCATTTCAGCCGTTGAAAAATAACAACTACGCCCGGGTCACAGTAACATTGTCAAGCGTTGACCGTCCGCGGTTATTCGTCGACGAATTCCCTTGTGTACCTCTCAGGTTTGAAAAAATCGCCAAGCACCTTCCTATCAAGATCAGGGTCTACTCCGCGTGCATCATGCTGTCCAGTAGTGAGACGTGGTATATTATCGCCGTCACGAAAACCGCCTCAACGAATTTTACTCCAGAGGCCTCCGCTCCATCTTTAACGTGTCGTGAGGAATCATGTATGTAACTAACTACACCAGGGGTGGGCAATTAGCGGCCCGCGGGCCACATGTGGCCCGCCACAGCGTTTTCAGTGGCCCGCGGAAGCATTCAGGAAAAATTATCAAGTCTGAAAGTTCCTCGAACTTATCACAGTAAATGTTAGTGTTCAGGCTAACATAACCGAGACTTGCTTCTATTTCTACTAAAGCAGCATTTCTCAACCTAAGGTCGCGAAGTTTTTTTAGGGTGCGCAAAGATTTCAATGTAACGATATGTTTAAATTGTCGTATTTGTGTTAACACTTGAGTTCAAATCGCAAAATCTGGTCATCGCAATGCGCTTGCTTCTCGGAGAAGCTGGTTTGTTGCGTATACCGTAATTTACTAGTGCAATTTACAGCATTGGAGTTTCAAATATCACAATATGTTGCAAAACATGATTGGCAATGTATGCATCCGAAGTCGCCACCTGAAGAGCAGATACGTCTTTCCATCGTCAGACCACCGTTGCGCAGTCCAATCTGTTAGTTTTATGATCCACAGTCTTGCACGTCTGTTGTCGAAATCCGAGGTGAAGTAAACCACAAGTGGTATATTGCTTGTGTCAATTGACGCACTTGGTCGATCTTGTTTTGAAACAGTTGTAGTCTTTGATACCAGCAACTTATTATTGCGAAATTGCAGCCAACAGGTAGAAACATATTCTACCTTCAAAGTATTATGATACTTTCATTTCTATTGTTGCCTTGGGCTGCAAACGCAAGCATTTTGAAGAGTATTTGAAATTGGTTTTACCTCCATAGTTAGAAACAACACAGTGAAGCCACAGTGTGTTTTGTGCAATGTTGTTCTCGGTTCTGATGCTGGGTTTGTGAAACCTTCGAAGTTCATAAAACATATAGAGTCAAAGCCTTCCAACATGTCACAATGAATTTATTCTAGTTTGAAACCAGTTGTTAACTAAGATGCCTACCAACAGTTTACTGTTGTGAAGTTAGAGTCAACATTTAGGAAGAAGCGTATTGCAGTGATATAAAGGCTCTTAGTGCTAAAAAGTATGTGAAACCTTCAAAATTGATACGGCATTTAGAGACAAAGCATCCCAATCACGCTACAAAAGTTATAGAATTCTTCCGTCGCCATGAAGCGAGTTTGAAACGTCAGACTATCTTGCTGGAAGTTTCTCCCAAAAAGACAGGCATCATGTGAAGTCGCACTTGAAATTGCCAAGCAAAAAAACTCGCACGATTGGAAAAAACGCTTGTGAATTCCTGTTTGTTGAAAACAGTAAAATAACTTCTTGGAGAAGGTAGTGAGGCACACATGAGATGAAAAGGTCTTCCAGCGATACTGTTCAGAGGCGCGTTTCAGATATGCCGGAAGATGTGAAAGACCAGGTGATAAATGAAATAAAAGCATCTCCAACTACAATGTTTTTTTCACGTGGATGAGTCAACAGATGTTACTTCATGTGTTCAGTTGCTTGTTTTCGTGAGATATATTCATTCAGGAGACATTAAAGAGGCGCTCCTATTTTGTGAGGAACTGAAAATTACAACAAGCGCAGATGTTCGGGAGAAGTAAAAATCTTTTTCGATTCTGCAGGGTTGCAATGGAAATACGATTGTTACTCCTCTGTAAAATGTGCTGGGATCCACGATAAAGTTACCAATTACATCAAATGTGGAAGCCTTAACACTTGCCTGTTTAAAGAATTCTGCAAAGACATGATTTCGACACACGAGTTTTTCTATTCCACAAGTCGGCACGCTGGCTATCGAAAGGAAACATTCTTAACCACGTTTTTGTGATGAAGGATGACATAAAGTTATTCTCAGAACTGAAAGCAAACGAGTTGTTGTCTAACATTAGTGACAAGATTCGGTTGAAAAGTCTTGCTTATTTGGCTAAAATTTTTGAAAGGTTTAAAGCTAAAAGGAAAGGTTAAACATCATCCAGCTTCGCGACGAATCTGCAAGAATTTTATTCGAAGTTGCAAAAATGACTTCGTAAAGTAATGCAAGGAACGTTGCTATGCTTGAGAAATTGTCAAATGTTGTTGAAAAAACTGACGAACTTGCTAAGAATTAGAAGACATCTATAATAGACCACTTTCAATCTCTTGAAATTGAGTGCCAATGGTATTTCTCTGAGATCAAGGAGGAAGCTGCATTTTCACGAAATCAGTTCTCTACTTCTCTGGCTATAGCCAATATGCTTGAGACCAATTTTATGACTTCGGAATGATTCATCAGCACATGATATTTTCCATGAAATGCCATTTTCTAGGTTCTGGTGAGCTGTGCGTGAATTATCCACAACGGTCTGAACTGGCTTTCCGAATATTGCTTTCGTTACCACAGTATATCTCTGCGAGGGTGGTTTCTCAGCTCTAGCTCACATCAAAACGGAGGCACGAAATCAAAGTATAGTCGAGCATGATAAAAGAATAGAACTGTCAAACATTTAACCACGATATTCGAAGTTGGCCATACGGTCATTTTTGTGGTAAAAATGTTGTGGTAGTTTGTTACATTTTTCTAGAACAGCATTTTGCTGCAATCACAATGGTTGTAATGTCATGTGCCGGTGTTGAAAAAAGAGTAGGAATGGGTCACTCACAAGGTATGCAAAAATGCCAAAGGTGTCACGAACCGAAAAAAAGTTGAGAGAAACTACAATAGAATAGAAGGTATGGCCCTCCGCTAAGCACGGCCTTCTCAACGTGGCCCCCGAGTCGAATTAATTGCCCACCCCTGAACTACACCATCCTGCATGGCACTGGGTCCCATGACCTCATCACCGTTATGAGACAGTGACGTCTACGCTGGCTTGACTACCTCCATGGTATATGGAGGATGGCCGTCCGCCTAAGGACGTCTTCCAGGGCGAATTCCATAATGCGCCACGTAGAACTGGCAGACCCAAGCTTGGACGTTATCAAAGACGCTTCAAGACGTTGTCAAGCGTGACACTGCTGGTTTCCAAGCCCGAGAAACTNTTGGCGGAATCTCAATTTGAGTCACAACCTACATAGAAAAGTTGAAGAAGCGCTGAGCTCATCGTCGTCAAGGACGGATGAGTCATAGTAGCTTGTCATGTCCATCAATCAGCTCATCTCGAGCTAATCTGTTAGTGCTCTTTGAGTTAAAACCGCGCGTTTTGCGTAATACCGTTTGTGTTTTGGGTCGAACACGCCATTGTTAGAAAGTTTGAAAGCCATGAATTACCATTAGCCTGCTGTATCTAGTTCCGTGCCGGATGCAAAAAGTTTCTTTAATCCACGACCAGCGTTTTTGGTTTGACCTTGGTGACTGTTAAGACATTTTGAGAAATCGCAGCTATCTCATTTGAATACCGAGATAAGTCATGAATTGGGGTTTTAGTGCATTTTGGCGGTGGTCGTAAAACGAGGTTCTACGGTATTTTGAGAAACCGTTTTCGATCCCTCACCTCTAAACATCTTAAAAAACACTGCCCCCGACTACAAGTTTGTAATGCTTTTTCCCGTTGCTTCATATTGTAGAGTCTTTTGATGTCATCACTGCAAACGTGAAGAGACTACGATGCTGAATTTATATTTTCTGTCCCTTCGCTGTTCATGTTTTCTTCAGTTACTGCACTGTTTTCATTAAACCTTACTCTGTGGAAGTAATGTTGTGCTTGTGAATCTGTAATAATCCGAGCCCCGTGTAGGTACGTGGGAATACATCTTTTGTATCTTTTTGCAGTCATTCCGGAGGAAAGGCACAATGAGTTCTATGTCTGGCGCCGACGACTCCGTTTACATGGAATATTCAAAAAGCAAAAACAGACGGTTTATTCACCACGATCTCTTTAAAAGGTTTCGTTGAATGGCTGTCTGCCGTGGCGGAATGGCGATTGCACAGTGCTGCTTGATAACCTCTGGAAAACGCAATTTTATAGAGGCGTGATGATGACTATCTGAAATTGGAAAGTGCTCTTCCCTCAATGGTTTGTGGGAAGACTGTTTGCACGTGACGATCTCCAAAGCCTGCGATATTTGCTTTTTCGGACTTTTCACCCATCGACTGTTCTTACTGCTGTGTGTCGTGCTTAACGTTTTGCGGCCGTCACGGCTCGTTTCGTTTTTCTAAACGACGTCACTCTCTGTATCACATTGCTGTGCGGCTAATATGATGTAGACGAGGTGGAATGATGTTAATAATTTTGATAATCACGTGATCTTCGCCAACCCCAAGGTTTAGCATCACGATAGCAAGTATTTCTAGTTGATGGTTAACAGGGCTGTGGAGCCGGAACTCCAATTTCGGACTCCAGCTCCGCGCATTTAAATTTTTTGGCTCCGGCTCCAACTTCAGAACGATTTGGTCCACTAAAAACCATTGTATTATTTGTACAACTCGCTTGCCCCACAAACTTATGACTGTTGAACGGGAACCTAAATTTCAGGCTCCGGTTCCACCATCTAAATTTTTTGGCTCCGGCCATACGAAATTGCTTGGGTTCCGGCTCCACAGCCCTGGTTGAAAACAACGGGGAGTGCAACCTGCTCGCGTTTTCACTCAGTGGCAAATCACATATCTACCAGTTGCGCTTGTAAGGCGGTACTTGCTGCCGCCGTCTATAACCCAGCGCCCGGCATTGGTCGATCGGCATCAGATAAACTTTCAAGCGCGATGTTGCCAGTTTCTCGTCACCGGTGCAAAGTTCACTACGCGATCAACTATATGAAGCGCGAGGACGGTCGGCGCACAACACTGGCGAGTATATGTTGAAGCTTGGAAGGTAGCGTCTTTTCTGAGTTTTACTTGCTGCTACATCTTTCCTCTCAGCAAATGCCCAGCCAAGAAGCACTTTTGTCACTGGGGCTGATGCAGTCTGCTCTTCGGATGACCACACATGAGTTCAAGTCATACCTTGCAGCGTAAATTATTGCAAGTGTAATCACAACAGCAAACGGTTGTTCAGGTCTTGCCATTTATTGCTTTCCGTCATTCAAGGCCTGTGTGCCCTGTAAGAAAATAGGCATGGTCATTGGCGAATGCACTAACGGTGCAAACCGCGGAACAGTGTACAATATATTGTGAATGTTCTGCAGCATCCAAACTTACATGTTTGACAGAGTCGTCAAGCAAAACGGTGCCTCAGAAAAAAAACTAATCACTGCAAAGCGAAGTCGGTTTTGACGAACGTATTAACAGTGCAACATGTAAAACATGCACTCGCGTTTTATGCTCTCTTTCCAACTTTTTCCTCACGTGGTCCAAACGTGTTTTCTTTGTTTTTTTGGTGTGATCCACTCTCCCTTCAGCTATGGCTACGTTGTCTTGTTCTTATGCTGCTAACGTAGCAAACACTGGCAATAAATTTGTCTGATTTCAAAAGACAACTTCTGTGGTATGTACTTGTTCCATCAATTAACTGCGTGGCTCAGATTGGAAAAAAACTGTTGGTGCTAACAAAAGTCTACGAGTCCAACGCGAGGCAGTTTGACGGCAAACGCGTTTTTTGGGTATAAGGTACGTTCTCTCGTATCCGTCGATGTAGGATCATTAATTTTTGACAGCCTTTCAAACAAAACGGCAGTTGACTTTTTTCAAAATTTGTCGGTTCATCTCTAATGGCTCTTCCTGGCTGCGGCTGCTGTTGCACACCGCTGATTTCTTTTTTGTTCGCGTACCTAAGTGAATGAGTTATATGCAGCTGATTTTTGCTAATTACTGATTGAGACGGTGATTGTGATTTAGCTCAAATAGTTGAGATGGATGTGATTGAATCCAAACAAGACGTTTGTACATTTCATACTCTGCCAAAATAAAATTATTGATTAACACGCTGCTGCCTTCAGTGTGGAGTTTCGTGTTTGATTACTTTACATCTTTTGCCGTTGAGATGTATTGTATGTAATAATATGTCGCAGATAATTTCACTGGTTGTTTGTTTAATCCCAATGGCACAGGCGGGAGGCCGTGCAAACATGAAGGCAACACCCATTTGAACATGCATGACAGATAACCGTTGAAATTAAAGCATAAACTGCATCAAACAATCGCAGTTCATTTTAACGTTTTGACACGTGATTGGAATGAAGTACAGTACTCGACTCTATCACAGCACGCCACGTTCTCGTTGCAACAATCAGGAAGTCAGTCTACCTTTTGTCGTCCGTGGTCGAAGTTTTTCTTTCTCTCGAAATCAATCATCGCCTGCGGTCGAAAATTGATAATGAAAGCCCTTCTGCAGTGGTCAGTTGTGTTCCCTCCTGTGCAGTGAACCGTTCTGCCATGATGCAACGTACACGACCCGCGCTTGATTGGAACTGACACGAGTTTGTTCTGAATACGTTAAAACGCACGGTTATGATCTGTTGACTGTTTTTTTTGCACACAGCCCATCAAAACCCGCTGATTCCTTCTGTTCAGAAACGTACAGAAATGCGCAGGTTACTACGACAAGGCCATTTGCTCACGACGCTTTTTTGCGTAGTAACCTTCTTTGAAATAAAGCATGTGAAACTGAATAAACCAGGTGTCTGATGTTTTCATAAAAGCTCTAATATGCTCCTAATATGGCTCGGAATGAGACCAGTAGAAAAATGTGATGACGTTTTTTCGCATTAATAGTGACGCAGCGTCTACATCTGCGGAGCGGTAATGTCAAAAGTTCTAAGAGACGATAAGAGTTGTTGAAGTTTCTGGACCAACGTCCGACATGTAAATGTATGATATTTTTCGAGTTGACGAAACACCGTCATGACTAATGGAAGCATGACTGTTTTGTCCTTGAAAGACGTAGTAGATGTGAAAAGAGCAAATTGGTTTTGAATAAAGCAGTCGAAGTCGACATGTTCATAAAACTAGTAGAAGGTAAAATCGATAAACTGCAGTACTCGTTCTCAGAGAAGAAGTTGGGACGTGTTACTATAGTATAGGGCAGGGGTCGGCAAATGGTGGGTCGCGAAATAATTAAAGTTTACCATTCTCAACTGTTTTACGTGCAAAGTTTCATACACTTTTGTGCAAGAAAATTGCTACTGTTAATACTAGTCTTGAAATTGATATGTAATATATTTAAAGTATTTTCCACAAAATGATATGCTCACGAAATGTTTGGGTCGCGCCAAAAAGTATTTGCAGACCCCTGGTCCAGGGCAGGGATCCGCAAATACTTTTGCGGCGACCTTAAAAATAGTTCTTAATTCTCGCGACCCAAAGTATTTCGGGAGCATATAATTTTATGGAAAATACTTCACAATTAAATCTCAATTTTAAGACTACTGTTGACAGTAGCATTTTTCATGCACAAAGTTGTATGAAGCTTAGCACATAAAACAGTAAGTGATTGCATTTACATAGGCGGATCCAGGGGGGGATGAACCCCCCCCTAAATTTTTTTAGATACGTTTTTTGATCGGTGGTTCCCGACACAGAAACGCCCATTGGGGCACTTTTTTGTATAGCCTTTAAATAAACCATTTCTTGCATAGGGATAG